>VTLG01013241.1_pt1 | contig 20223 bp, 17 predicted proteins | sample 4694571 | NCBI WGS metagenome assembly VTLG01 (sample SAMN12604809, study PRJNA352737) | marine metagenome | biome: ENVO:00000447; feature: ENVO:00000209|ENVO:00000569|ENVO:01000036; material: ENVO:00002151; isolation source: viral sequences binned using virsorter ... | reverse complement strand
TTTCTATGCCTTTAACTGGTGGAACAGGTTGGGACAATGTAGACCTACTTGTGCCTATGCTCAACACAACTGCAAAATACGAAGGAGCTACTAATATAGAGCTTTATAGAACTGAAGCAAATGGGAAAATTTTTTATAAGGTTAGTGACCAAGATTCTACTCTTACATATCCTATTCCTTATAATAATAAAGAAAACTTTTTTATATTAATAAGGGACGATGTTCCAGATAGCGAGTTAAAAGATAATGAAGTTCTTTACACAACTGGGGGGGTTTTAGAAAATACTCCAGTAGGCTCATGTAAAATGGTAGCAGCTTATCATAACAGAATATTTTTAGGAGGATTAGAAAATAACCCCGATCTTCTATATTATTCAAAAATTACAACAGGGGCTCATATTCCAGCAGAATTTAATGATACTTTAACTATTGAAGTTCCAAAAGAAGGTGGAGATTTAAAATCTTTAAAAAAGATGGACGACAAGCTGATTATATTTAAAGAAAGGTCCATTTACATGATTACTGGAGAAGGTCCGAATAACTTGGGGCAACAGAACAATTTTATAGAGCCACAGCTTATATCTTCAGATTTGGGGTGTAAATTTGCAAATAGTGTGGTATTTATGCCTAAAGGACTTATGTTTATGTCCCAGAAAGGTATTTTTCTGTTAAACAGAAGTTTAGGGTTGGAGTATATAGGAGCTGCAGCAGAAGATTATAACCATTTAACAATAGTGAAAGCTGTTACAGTTTCTAAGAAAGATGAAGTAAGATTTCAAGCTAGTGATGGACCTACTATAGTTTATAATTATTTTCTCAATATGTGGTACACTTCTAGCGTACAAAGAGGAGTAAGCTCTGTTCTTTTAGGGGATGATTTTTACTTAGCTACTGTGAAAGATGAAGTTTTTAAGCAGGTGAGTACAACCTCTAGTTTTGGAGGTTCCATGGTTCCAATCAAATTAGAAACTGCATGGCTTTCTTTTGCTGGAGTCCAAGGGTATCAAAGAGTTTATAGAATGTTAATACTTGGGGAATATAAATCTCCACACAAACTTCAAATTAAAATAGCTTATAATTATGATGAAGTTTGGAAAGACGAGAAAATAATAGACGTATCAGGTTATACTGAATCGTATAGTTATGGTGGACCAATAGCTCAATCTTATGGCTCTCCAATTTCTACTGGAACAGGTTCACACCCTGGAGGTACTGCAGCTATAGCTTACGGTGGAAAGGATAACACTCAATATCAAATAAGGTTAAACTTTGCAAAACAAAAATGTGAAGCTATAAAGATACAAATTTTAGAACTAGAAGGAGACCCCAATACTCAGGCTGGAAATCAATCTTTATCGGGTCCAGGTTTTAATCTTTCTAACCTTTCTTTTATTGTAGGAATTAAAGGTGGAGACTTTAGAATTAAACAGGGTAGAACTTTTGGGTCTACTTCTATTACTTAGGAATAATTATGAAATTAGTAGGAAAAAAACTTTATAATCCCATCCAACTTAAACCTTATCGGACAGGACCACTTAGGCTTTTTAATATGCCTGGTAATCCTGGAGAATCTTCATATCAAAACCCCTATTCACAAAGCCCACCACCCTCTAGAAATAGAGGACCTAGCGATGCTGAAAAAAGGAGACAAGCAGCAGAAAGACATCAAGCAGAACAACGAAGAAAAGCTGAAGAAGCTGCTAGACAGGCTCAAGCTCAAAAAGAAAGAGATGAAAAACAGGCTGAAGCTAGAAGACAGTATGAGTTAGAAAAAGAAGCAGAAGCTAGAGCTGCAGCAAAGAAAGCAGAGCAGGACAAAAGAGAGGCTGAGAAACAAGCAGAAAGAGAGAGACAAGCGGCTGCAGAAAAAGATAAAAGACAGCAAGCAGCTAGGGACAAATATAAAGCAGATATAGATAAACAACCTAAGCGTGAACCTCGTACTACTAATCATCCAGGTGAAGTAGAGCAAATTGAAATAGAATATAAGCAAAAAATGAATGAGTATATAAGTAATATGTCTCCTACTGAACGTGCTAATAGGCGTGAAGGTTTGTTACAATTTAAAAATGCTGGAGGAAAGCTTGATGAAGAGAGTCAAGAGTTAGAAAAAGGTCTTGATGATTTTCGTAATAAAAATGAGCAGAGAAAAAGAGATGAAGTTAAGAAACTGAAGCAGACGGAAAAAGAACTACTTAATAAGCTTAAAAAAATACCTATAAGATTAGCTCAAGCTTTGGGATTATGGTTAGGAAAAAAAGCTGTAATGATTGATAAAATGATAACTGGGGGGGAGTTAACCCAAGCCACAATGGACAAAATGAAAGAGTTTATGGAATCAGGTGGTCCATTAGAACCAGGTAATACGGAGGTTACTGACAAAGAGATTGACGATTATCTTGCAAATGAAGATCACGGTTTGGATAATCCTAATGACCCAGACAAATATGATGGGTCTCCTCACCAGTTACAGAATAATCCTAAACCTGGAGACCCTCACGTACCACCAAAAACACCACAACCTTCAGGAAAGCCTGTAATGCCTGAAGGTCCTTTAGGACCACCTGCTGGAGAGAAACTAGACCCTGAGATAAAAGACATTCAATCCTCAATATCGGGTTCTACAGACGATAGAAGAGAAAGACTATTAGATAGATTAGAAGCTATAGCCACTGGAAAAGATAGTTTAGCTGTTAAACAGGCTAAAACTGCAAGAGAAGAGAGTCTTAAACAAAGACTTGCTCAAATGCAATCTATGAGAGGAGCCCCTATAGCTGCTCAAATGAGACAATTTTCTAGAGCACAAGATGCAGCTAGTCGTGAATTAGCTGAACAAGCTCCTAAACTAACTATACAAGAAAGAAAAGAAGCAGACTACCTTTTGTCTACTATGTTAGAAGGGAGTGAGAATAGAGAGCTACAAATACAATTAGAAAAAATGAGCTTAGCAGATAAGCAAAAATTGCGTGAAATGAAAAGGGATGAAGCTATACGACAAGGTCAAGAGAAAATGTGGCTTATGGTGGCTAAAGAATCTTGGAACCTTTTTGGCTCAGATATTAAAAAATGGTATAAAGAATCTGACTTTTTTGGAACGGATACTAATGTAAGTTTTGACGACGAGGATACATTTGACGTTATTTTTAGCCCAGGAGGTCATAATACTTTTGGTAGTTATGAAGATTTTGAAAATTGGCAAAAGTCTCAAGCTGCAGCAGAAGGGGGTTATATCTCTGGTCCAGGTACAGAAACCTCAGACTCTATTCCTGCTAAACTTTCTGATGGAGAATTTGTAATTAAAGCTGAAGCTGTTAGAGGCTTAGGAAAATCATTAGGAGCTTTACCTGGAGAAGAAAGACAAAAAGGTGTTGACTTTTTATACCAATTGCAGGATAAAATGGCACAAAATGCTAGAGTTTCTGATGGACAAAAGAAAAAACTCTTCAATAAGCTGGTTGAAGATAAGAAATTCTCTAAAGGTGGGGAAGCTTATTCTAGACCTAAAAAGGCATTTAGAGAAGCTATTGGTTATGAAGCAGAGTCAAGGTTTCATGATAAAGCTTTAAAAGATACAAAATTTGGAGGAGCTAGACGTAAGTTTTATCACTACCAAGATGGAGGTCCTGTTGACCTAACTTTTAAACCACAATTTAAACCCCCCAGACCAACTGGCTATGGGTCAGTCGTAGCTGCTCAACAGGATTTTAGTAGAAGATTAGAAGAATTAGAACGTAAAATGGGGAGATAAGGAGTTATGAATGTTAAGAGCGATTTTACTTTATTTATGTTTAGGGAGTATAGCAATGGCTGCAAATGAAAAGAGAATGAAAAAGCTTGCTGAGCTTAGTGGAGTTCCTTATGAACGCATATTAAAGTTTCAAAAAAGAGAATCTGCTAATGGTAAATACCTCACAGGTGATAAAGGTAAATCGGCTGGAGATTTACATTTATATAAAAAAACAGCAATAGCAATAGCAAAAAAATTAAAAAATAAAAAACTTGTAGATAAGTTAGAAAGTTTAAGTACAAAACAAGAGGGAGGTAAGTATAGTTTTTCTCCTTACTCTAAATATTTAGTTGAAAACCCTGTTGTACAAGATAAATTACTTTTATGGCTTCTAAAAGATACTAAAAAACAAACAGAAAATTATGTAAAAAAAGTTCACAAAAGAAAACCTAAAGATTACGAACATTATGCCTTTTGGAATGCAAGCCCTAAAACAGCAAAAAAAGCTATTGATACAAATTTTGAATCAGATGATGAAGATTTAAAGGTTTTAATAAAAAACATAAAAGGGTTTAGAAAACAAAGTGGGTCTTATTTAAACGATAAATCTCAAGGTAAGGTTGTGCCTCAACAGGTAGTAGAAGAAAACTTAGATAATATGTTCCTCATACCAAAAGATAAGTCATTAATTCCTCAATGGATGAAAAAACATGGTTATAATGCTGAACATCTTAAAAAATCAGATGGAAGTTGGTATAATCCTGGAGATACTTTACTACCTAAATTACCAAACCCCGAAATGAGTCCTGACCAAATGCCCCTTGATAATGGAGATGATTTTATGTCTGAACAATATATTGCTGAAGTTGAAAAAGGTTATGATGATTGGAAATCTTCATTAGAGCCTGAACCTATGTTATTTAATGAAGGGGGTTATGTAGACTCTTGGAGAAGAGAGGAGCCAGAGGAAGAAGTAGATCAAGAAATGCTTACTAAACAAACAGCAGAGCTTCAAGACCCTAATATGGATATTATGGAAGAATATAGTATAGATGAGTTAATGGAAGTTAGGAGCAGCCTTCCAACAGAGGATAAAAGAAGAGTAGCATTAAATCAACTTATAGTAAAAAAGAAAAAATTTGATAAAGAAAAAGAAGAGTATGCAGAAATGTATAAACCTCATGAAGGTTCTAGATGGGGAGGCGAACAATTCAGAGACCCAACTGGAATGGGTGCAGAATTTGAAACAGAGAGCATGGTTGAAGTTGATGATGAGGGTGAGGAAACAGTATTAGAATCTGGTAGAGGAGCGTCTGCTTCATGGGATGATACGCCTACTGGAGGAGCTACTGGCTCATGGGAAGAAGAAAAAGAAACTGAAGTTGTTGCGACTCCTACTGCGCAACCAGTTAAGACAGGACCTTCTCCAGAGGAGGCTGCTGCTCAACAAAGTATGCAAGAAATTAAAGAGCGTCAAGATTATTTAAAATCTCAAAGAGATCAGTTAGATGCTGCTATTAAAAAATATAATGATGATGAGCTAAGACTTACAACTATTGACCCTAGTAGATTTTGGAAAAACAAAGGAACTTTAGATAAAATTATAGCCATTATAGGACAAGCTGCAGGAGCCTATCATATGGGTAGGTGGGGAGAAAAGAAAAACCTATGGAAAGAAGACATTGATAAGGCTATAGAAAGAGATATAGAGGCTCAAAAGTTAGATAATGAGAATAAGATAAAAATGAAAAATGCTGCATATAAACGAATAGAACTTATGACTGATAGGTATAGAAACTTAGTTACGGACAAAAGAGCACAAGATCAATTAGACATGATGAAAAAACATTATGCTGGTATTAGGGATAAAAACAAACAAGAATTGGTTAAGGATAAAAAGAAAACGTTTGTGATGAAAGAGTTAAGCAGACCTATGACTGTTGATAGAATGAATGAATTAGATAATATGTTTCCTAAACAAAAAATAAGACAAAGATCAATCGTAGGTAGGGACGGAATGATAGTATTAGCTTCTGATGAAAATGAAGCTAGAAAACTTAGAAATGAGTTGATTCCAGAAGCCGAAAAAATAATGACTTCAGCAAGTAGAATGATAGACCTAAGACGAGGTATGTCTACAGCAGAAAGACTAAATCCTTGGTCTGAAAAAAGAGCAGAGGCAAAGGTTTTAGGAGAAAGTATAAAAGGTGCTTTGAGACTAGAGATTTTTGGTCCAGGTGTTATGACAGATACGGAAAGAAGAATAGCCACTAAAGTTGTTGGAGACCCTAATGCTATATTTACCATGGATGATACAGAAGTAAAAAAACTTCAAACCCTTATGGATAAAGTAAGTTTCGGGATGAGACAAAGACTTCGTAGGGCAGGTATAAACTTACCTCCTTCACAAAATGAAAGAAGAGTGAAGCAAATGTTATCCATAAGAAAATTAAGAGATACTCCCCAAAATAAAGCAAAAGTTACAACCGACTTAATTAGAGCACAGTATAAAGCTAGGGAAGAGGGGGATAATAGAGTGTATTGGGTATTTAATGAGCCTCTTCCTTTATAAGGATAAAAAATGTTAACTGAAGAAGAAAAACAATTATTCTCAGAAAAGGAAACGTCTGAAGTCACAGATAGTGGTGTAGAAGGTCCTTTAGCTCCAGATCAAGTAGAGTTTGTAGAGAAAGATACTGCTCTAGAAGAAAAATATGGAGATTCAGGGTTTAGAACTTTGTTGGAGACTGCTGCCTCGTCTGCTACTTTTGGTCTTTCAGATCAAGCTATTGCTAAGCTTGGACCAGAATATCAAGAAGCCTTAAGAGAAAGAAGAAAAAGAAATGAAGGAGCAGCTATAACTGGAGAAGTAGCTGGAATATTAGGTCCTGCTCTTTTTTCTGGAGGTAGTTCTTTACTAGCAAAAGGTGCAGGAGCTGCAGGTAAAGGGGTAGCTACAGCAGCAAAAGCAGGTGCTGCAATCGAACGCCTTACGGCTAAAGGACTTCAGAAAACTATAACGGACACTGGTAGTAAAAAATTCGCCAAAGAAGTATTAAGGAAGAGTATTGCTAAGGGTGCAGGGTCTGCAGTAGAGGGTACTTTCTATGGAGTTGGAAAACTTATAGAGGAAAATGCTCTAGGAAATGCAGATTTTAATGCAGAAAACCTTATGGCTTATGGAGGTCAAGGAGCCTTATGGGGAGGGGTAGCTGGGGGAGTAATGGGAGCTGCTCCAATTTTATATAAAAAAGGAGCTGAGATTGTAGTTCCTAAGATAAAAAATAATAGAATAGTTGATTATGTTGGAAAACATATAGATAACTTTAAAGATGAGTATGTTAATCCCTCATATAACTCATTTAAAATAGCAGGGTTTAAGCGTAATGAAATTTTGGATATTTTTGATAATCAACCAGAATTAGCAGCTAATATGCCTAAGGTATTAGAAAAAGTTTTTGAGAAAAAGGGACTAAGCACTATAGCTTCAAATCAAAAACTTTACAAAGGTTCAAGAGATTACCTAAAATCAGTAGGGGATGATATAGGTAAAACTCTTAAAAAAATAGATGAAACAACTTTTGATGATGCAGTACTTCCCACTAGGTCTGAACTAGCTTCTAAGACTATCGACAAGCTAGAAGAGTTGAGCCTTAAGTTTAAAAAACCTGATGGTGGAGCTTTAAGCAATGATGCTTTAAAGAAAATAAATTATATAGATGATGAGATTAGTTTTATCAGTGGAGACTTGTTAAAGAAGAATCCTATTAAAGCAACTGAACTTCAAAACATGAAGATGAAGTATCACAATCTAGGAAGGTATGATAAAACTGGAGTTCTTACAGTTCAACAAGAAGCTAATAGAGAAATGGGAAAAGCAGTAAGAGAGACTATGTTAGATTTTTCTCATAAAGTAGACCCTACCCTAGGACAACAATTAAGAGATCAATTGTTAGATTATGGTACTCTTTCTACTTTTGTGGATAAATTTGGTAAAAAAATAAACGGTCAAACCTCTTCTTTTTTTGATAAAGCTAAAGATATTTTACTTTCTTCTATGGTAGGTAATTTGTATAAATATGGAGCTGTTGCTAACACAGCCATTAAAGCTTTAGCTAAAACAGACCTTATTAATAAGTTTAGAGTTCTTTCAGGAATTGAAAAAGCTAATAGTAAGGTAAGAAATAAAATAAGAAGTTCAATTTCAGATTACATGAAAGTTAAAGAGTTTAAGTCACTTCCTGTTGCCCTATCTTCTAAATTATTAATAGATACTCCTTTGTCTGCTAAAATAGAAGAGGATATCCCTAAGAAAAAACCTAAAAATGAACAAGAGGCTATTAAAAATATTTTTAATAACTTTTCAGAAATGAATAGAAATCCCCAATATTTGAGAAATTTAACATCTAATATAAACCTGCAGGTAGCAGCTCCAGAAACTTATAGACGATCTCAACAAGTATTACAAAGAGCTATGATATTTTTAGGTTCTAAAATGAAAGCTTTAAGGGGAGACAGTAAAGAGGTTAATCCTTTTTTAAAGAAGAGTTACCCTGTTTCTGATCAAGAAATTTATAAGTTTAAGAAATATTTAAATGCTATACAAAATCCTCTCTCTATTTTAAAAGAACTAAAAAATGGAAGCCTGAGTAGAGAAAGTGTAGAAGCAATAAAGTTTGTTTATCCTAATATTTACGAAGAATTAAAACTCCAAGTTTATAATCAGTTAAAAGATGTGGAGCAGGATGGAAAAATTGAGTATAAACAAAGACTTCAATTAGGAATCCTTATGGATGTAACCACTGACTTAGCTTTATTACCACAGTCTATTAGAGGATTTCAAGCTTTATACAAAGAAGCCCAAGAATCTCAGGCAGGAGGAGCCGTAGGAGAGATAAAAGGTGGACCAAAACAAGGATTAAGTGCCTCTGCTGCTAAGCAATTAGATATGCCAGAATCAAGAGCTACAGAATTAGAACGTATAAGTAATCGTAGAGATTTGAATAGGTCATAATATAACATAAATACAAGGGTAGAAACTAGAGACTACAATCTCTTGCTCATAAGGAGTTTCCAGTGGGAAGAAAGAATATCATTTATACGTACAAAATGCTAGATGGCGTCGATTTAGACACTAGCGTCAACAGTACGGCTACAGTTACAACAACAATAGATCATATGTCAATTAACATTGTCTGGTCCGGTTCTACAGGAACTAACACAGGTGCTATAGTAGTTCAAGGCACTAACAAAAACCCAGACGCTTCAGATTTTGTTTCAGCAGATTATTTTAACTTAACGCTTTCGGGGGGTGATATAAACCTTACAGGGGCTTCAGGCGAACACATTATAGTCTTTGATAAAATTCCTTTTCGAGCTATTCGGCTTGCTTATACTAATTCAACCCATGCAGCAGGTACGGTTAGTGCCATTATGTCTGCTAAAACAATAGGAGCTTAAGATGGCACAATTTATATTTCCACCTCTTAGTGCTTCATTAGATTCTGAACAAGTTAGTGGGGGTTCATTACCTTCTAAACAAATGATCGTTGGCGGTTATCATGCTGGAGGTTCAAAGGTCTACCCTTTAGCTGTAGATGCTGATGGGCAGTTACAAATTGATGTAGTATCAGCTATGCCTTTACCTACAGGTGCTGCTACTTCTGCACTTCAAACTACAGCAAATGGAATCCTTACTACTATAGATGCAGATACAGGTACTTTGGCAGGAGCCGTATCAGGTACAGAAATGCAAGTTGATGTTGTCGCATCCTTGCCAACAGGAAGTAACCAGATAGGAAAACTAGCTGCAAACTCCGGTGTTGACATTGGGGATGTTGATGTTCTTAGCTCTGCATTACCTACAGGAGCAGCTACAAGTGCGTTACAAACTTCAAGTGAAGCACTTTTAACTACCATAGATGCTGATACAAGTACTTTAGCAGGAGCAGTGTCAGGTACAGAAATGCAAGTTGATGTTATAACTTCTGCTTTACCTTCAGGTGCAGCTACTAGCGCATTACAAACTTCAGGAAATAACATATTAACAACTATAGACGCAGACACAGGTTCTTTAGCTGGATGTGTAACTGGTACAGAATTACAAGTCGATGTCGTTACGATACCTGATGTTACTATAGATACTTACACTGTTGTAGATCAAATAGATAGTACAATAACCGGAGTAACTAATAATGTCTATGTTCTTTCGGGAACACAGACTATCCCTGCTAGTACAGGAACAGCTATGACACTAGTAGCTGCTTCAGCAGCAGCTATAAAGAAAATACAAACAGTAGAAGATATTGGTGAATTTATGGGGATTTGGTACGGAAGTAGTACAAGTACAGCAGGTACAGCTACTTTTGGATGTGTCTTACCTCTAGGTGGTGGAGAAGTTCCTTTAGAAATACCGATTAATAATAAAATTTACTTAAAAACATTAACAAGTGGTACTGCTTTAGTAAGTGGTAACATTGGTATAAATTTTCTAGGCTAAAAGCCTACTAGTCAGGAGACTACAAAATGCCAGCAGCGATTTTTAATGGTGCTAACGTAAAAATCCTTAAGGACAGACTGAAAGGTAAGTCTGGTTGGACTATCATTGGCACCGGAACATACAGTTATACCCTTCCAACCCTTAGTGGGGATGATACCTTAGTATCTCGATTAACTCCTACATTTGATGTTGTTCTTAATATGAAGGATGCTACTACTCCAGGTACTACTGATGCAGGTTATAACAACTTATATTTTAAAAATGATGATAAACTTTATCAAAGAAATCAAGCTGGAACTGAGAAGCTTGTAGGAAGTCCCTATCTAGGAACTGACTTTATTATAAGGACAAATGCTCAAACCATTAGTGAAAATATAACTATTCCTAGTACAACAAATGGAATGACGGCAGGTCCTGTAACTATAGCTTCTACCTACACCGTAACTGTAGATGGAAACTGGAGTGTTGTATGAGTAAAATAATTGTAAAAGATTTAGAAGGTCCAGCTTCAACCTCTAATAAAATTTATATTGCCTCTGGTTCACAGTTAGACATAGCTGGTAGTCCTGATGGGGCAAGTGCTATTAACTTGGCTGTAAATGGGTCAGACATAACAAGTGGAACTATAACAGCAGCTAGACTTCCCTCAATGGACATAACAACTAGTACAGGTGATGTTACTATAACAGGAGCTTTACCTTCGACAATTACTTTTGCAGGAGCCAAAGCACCTACAGTTTATTATAAAGATCAATCTACTACTGAAAGTTCTTACGCAGGAGGAACTACTTGGGTAGCTACTGGACATGGTTTTTACCATGCTTTTACCAGTGGGAAGACTTATATAGTAGCCTTTGACCTAAATACTTATAACTTAGCTAATGGGTCTGAAGGAAACTGTTGGGGGCTTCAGGTTCTTTATACTGACACAAATTCTACTTCTATTCCTGCAGCAGCTTCTACTACCTTACCTGGAACTAGTCAGACGATTACTCAAGCTAATCTAGGAAGTAATGGTCAAGGGGCAACCAATGGAGGCTGGGCAGTAGGAAATTTTGCAACACACATGACACTTCCTTTTTCGGGAACTGGAACTACAGACGTATTTTATGTAGCTGTAAGGACTTATAATACTAACGTAACTGTAGTCACTAAGGGTATAAAATGGTACGTTTATGAATTTGACACCGCACCAACGACTACATCAGGATAATATTATGGAATTTAAAATATTTGACATTGTTAGAGATCATTTTATAAAAGGACCTTGGTTATTTGCTGAAAACAATAAGGACTTGTCTACCTATAGCTGCTCGGAAGAAGACACTATTCCCTCTTTAGAAGAAGTAGAAGCTAAGATAGAAGAACTTAAAGCTAAAGAACCTATGAAAGTTTTAAGACGTAAAAGAGATCAACTACTGGCAGAGTCAGATTGGACACAAATGCCAGACGTTGAAAATGAATTTAAAGAAAAATGGAAAGAATATAGACAAGCTTTGAGAGATTTACCTTCTAAGTCTGAACCAAAGTTAGAGCATAATGAACTATTGAATGTAGAATTTCCACAGAAACCGGAGGCTCCAAGTGAGTAAAATAATTGTAGATACAATTGAAAGTACAGGAGCTACGGTCACTGTAAATGATGCCTTAACAACAGGTACAAATGCTATTACAGCAGGAAGTGTAACAGGTCTTACGGCTACAAGTATAACAAGTGGAACTTTAGGTGCAGGAGCTTCTGTTACTAGTGCTTCTTTACCTGCTGGTAGTGTTATACAAGTTGTAACAGCCACACCTTTAACTGACTCTGGTTTTAGTAATGCTCAAGGATGGAATACTATAGGAACTCCAGGGGGTACAGGTACTGGAACTATTATGGGAGGTGCTGTTATAACTCCATCTAGTGCTTCAAATAAGATTTTAGTAATCTACAGTATTGGTGGGATTTCTACTTATGATGGAAATACTCCAACGACTAGAATTTATAGGGTAATATCAGGTGGTACTTCTAGTGCGCCTTTGGTTGCTACAGGTGCAGGTAATAAATCAGCAGGTATGACTATTGAACCAGGGTATGCCGCTCCAGGAACAGAAAAAGTTGGAAGTACAGGAATGCACTTTTTAGATAGTCCAAACACTACTAGTGAAATTACTTATACCATACAATGGTATGGAAGAGAAGATACTACTGGTTTTTGGAATTATTATAATAGACAAGAAGCTGGGAACGACCACTCCTATTATGGAAGGGCTGTAACTACGTTAACCGTTATAGAGATAAAAGGATAAATATGAGAAAACCACATATGTTAGATGCTATAGAAAAAGTAATGGGAAGAAGACCCTCTATTTGTGGTAGTGGAGAGCCTTTGTCTGAAGAAGATTATAATAAATTAGTATGGCAAATTGGTATAGATGCAAACCATATGTCAGTCTTTGGTGAACCAGAAGATAAACCCCAATGGGAAGATGTTAAAAAAGCTATGGACAAATTAGAAGCTGAATATGCTACATTTGAATACCAAAGAAACCGTAAACCTGAATATCCTTCTCTAGAAGAATGTATTCATGCAATTCTAGATGATAAATTAGAAGAACTACAAGCTAAACGTAAAGCCGTAAAAGACAAATACCCTAAACCTGTAGTTAAAGAACCAAAACCGGAGCTACCAAATGGCAACTGAGATAAAATCAACCAGTATTAAATCACAAAACATAATAGCTGAACCTCAAGTCAATAAGCCTGGAAGTCCTGAACAGGGACAGATTATACAAGCTACAGGTACAGGTGATATAGCTAAGGGTATTTATCAGTACAGTGGAGCTTCTTGGGTTTCATTGGACAATGCTCAAGGAGATTTAGAGACTTTAAGACTAATAATGTCCACGGACACTGATGCTGTAGGTTTTAGCTCTGCCTTAAACTCTACTAGTACTTTGGCAGGAAATACAAACGCTGTTCCTCATGAAACCTCTACAGGTACAGGACTACTAGGAGCTTTAGAGATTCCTAGCACAGGTGGGGATGCTCTACTGACTGAGTTTGATGCCAATAAGGTTTTTAGATACTATTCAGCAGGAGCCAATAATAATAATGATTACTTCGGTATTCCTGTAGACATACCTGCTCAAACTAGAGGGCAGAATATAGTTGTAAAGTTTAAGTATAGAACAGAAGAAGCTGGTACTGCTACTACTTCTAATGGAGACTTTCAAGTTTCTGTCTGGGACAAATCTAATGGTGTTAAAACTACTTCTACAGATACAAGTACAGTAGCTGCAGGTTCATCAATAACTGTAGTAACTTCAACTGACATGGCTGCAGGAGATAAAATATGGTTAGAGTCAGGCGCACAATCTACAATTGGAAACGTAGCTGCTACTTTTACTGAAGCCTATATTACAGAAGTTGTAGATTCTACACACATAAAAATATCAGCAGACTATACTCCTGCTACAACTGCAGGTTCAGTAGTAGTTAGTGGGTGGTTATCCTCTAAGGTTGAGGGATTATTGCCTGAAGCAGACTCGGACACAAATAAAGTTGGAAAAGACTTTAGTATTGCAGTTAAAACTGAAGAAACTACAGACCAAATCGTAGTATGGTTTAGTAACAAAAGTACAACTGCAGCCGTTATAGAACTCTTTTTTGATGGAATATTAGTTTCTCAAAATAAATTTTTACAAGCTAGTAGCCAGTTACAAAGTGAATCTTATGTTGCAGCAATCCAAGGTAGTTTTTGGGGCAGCTCAACCGCAGCACAGACATTTAATAGAGACTTACTTAGTGCAGGTTTAAATACTCCCCCTATAGCATCGAGTAAATTTTTAGATGTTCAGGATATTACTGGACCAGGGACAGCAGGTACGGTCACAGCGATTAAGGCAAAAGTTCCTCTAGTCTTAGATTTTTCGGTAATTTGGTATCATGGGAACAGTGGCACACTTGCTGCCCTCAATCAAGCCCAAGCAACTATAATTCAAATGAGTGCCCCTAACTCAAGTGCTGCTGGTTACATGCCCGTTTCTAGTAGTGTAAGTTTAGCTAAGGGTGATTATGTTTATTTTGTGACTACAAACGGTGGTGACAGTGCAGGTGGGTTAAATATAGTAGCTACCCCAACCCAATCAGACGTAATTTTGCTCGAAAGTCAGGACGAGATTTTTACCGATTGGACCGCTTTTACACCAACTGGTACTTGGACTACCAACGCTACCTATGAAGGATATTGGCGTAGAAACGGTCCTAATATGGAAATTTGGGGACAAGTTACAACATCGGGTGCGCCTAACACTTCTACATTAGCCGTTGATTTGCCGTCTGGGTATGCAATAGCAGAAGGTGTAGGTAAACTTTTTACTGCTAATGTTTATGGAGACAATAACTTTACCTATGGACAAGTTTGGTGTCAAGACGGTGGCGGTGGAAACGTAGACTACGTTGGTGCTGTTGGTTACAATAGTAGTACTTCTCTAGAACTGGCTGTACTTTATCAAGATTCAACGTATATAAAATTCGACCCTGTTTCTCAAGTTTCCCCTTTTACATGGGCTGCTGACGACTCTGTTGTATTTAGAGCTACAGTCCCAATTCAAGGCTGGAACACAAATTTTAATCCACTTTTGAGTATGCCGTTGGTTGATATCGGGAATAATACTGAACAATATCAATTAGCAGGATGGAGTGGTATTTACGATGCAGGGTGGTTTTATAGTACCGAAACTCCAGGTATAAACACTATAGATAAACTAGGAACTGTTACAAACTCTAGTACAACAGGGTGGTATTTTACAGCAAGCCAACGAGTAAAAGTTAATGTAAGTATGTCAGGGCAATCTACAGTTGGGTCTACTGAGCCTACTATTTTAATGGGTGACCCAGGAGACATACCAAGCACATCGAATCCTACAACTTTGTCTGCTTACATACTAAATTGTGCTCAGACACTCGACACAACTACACCAATTACAGTTAGTGCCTCCTGTGTTATGGAGCCTGGGCAAAGATTAGTTATGGCACAATCTCGAAGTACAGGAGGCGTTAGTACAGACAGGTATCGTGGCGGCGTTAGTTTGTTGGTTGAAAGAGATTTCAGCAACACAAACATGGCTCATATTATAAAACCAGCCGTTTGTATGATAAAATCCACCTTTGCTCTCGGAACAAATGGAGGAGCAGGAACTAACGATGCTTATGTCAAAAGACAAATGAATACTTTTGAAGGTGAAAGTTGGTTTGTAACTCCCTATAGTGGAACTCTTGGACCTGGGGGAACTAATACAGACTTCTCTCTTGAAGCAGGAACATACGAAATTTCCTTTCAAGCTGTTTTTTATGATGTTGACTATTGTAAATCAGGTTTATATAACGAAACAAATAGTGAGTTTGTAAAACAAAGTAATGTTGGTTTATCAGATACGGTTGATGGAACTACAGCAACAACTTTTGGAGAGGCAGTTATTACAATTACAGCTACTACAAGATACTCATTTAAAAGTATCATCACTAATGGGTCCGGTGCTGAAGATTTTGGAATAGGTAGAAGCTTAAACAACTTTAGTGGAGTAGAAACTTACGCTACAATATTAGTTAGAAAACTTAAATAGGAGCAATCATGTCAGACGAAAAATTAGAAGTAGAAGAAATAGAACTAACTGAAGAAGAAAAGCTAAAGCTAGCTGAAGAAGAAAAACTAAGACTAGAAGAAGAAGAAAAGAAAAAAGAAGAAGAACGGTTAGCTAAAGAGAAAAAAGAAAAAGAAGATAAAATCCAAGAGCTTATAGACTCGGTTGACTTTGAAGAGGAAGAGACTCACACACGTTGGGATAGAGAGACTGAAGCAGAGGTAGAATATAAAGTTAAACTCGTTCATCAATTTTTTCATAGATTAGAATTTTGTGATCATATAAAGTTTTTGGAAGAGGTTGAAGATCATGAAGGCAAAATTATTGAAGTTGAAAAAGAACGTGAGGTTTTTTGGAATAAAAAGCTGATACTTAAACATTTGAAAGAAAATCTTGATGTCGATAAAGCTCAATCATTAGTTGATCAGATTGCAAGTTATAAGCATAATAAGAAAAAGGGTGAACTAGAATCCAAGTTGAGACTGTTGGTTCAAAACAATGTCTACTTCATGGAAGCTTTTGGCGATGAAATTGTAATCATTAAAGGTGAAAGACATGGAGTTCATCATAGTGATCGAATCTCTAAATGGGACAAAGATGATTTAGAGTTCTTTGAGGATAAAATCTTACAACTTGAAGCTGCAAAGTTGAAACTTGATATTAAAGAAAAGAAAGAAAAACCCATCAAAGATCGTCAAAGAGCTTATGGAGCTATAGACGGATTACTGCTTGAAGCCTTAGTTGAAAAACACGAAGAAGGTAGACCAGAAAAAATGGTTAAATACTTAGAATTACGTAAAGATATAAAAAATAAACATCCATTGGAGGATTAAAAAATGAAGAAAGAAGCACAGAAGGTTTTAAAGTATAGAAATGGCGGAGGAGTCGGCTGGGCTGGCATGGGCTCTGCAGGCGGTTGGCATGGTAATGAACAAGCTAGGAGACATCGAAATCAGCCTACTGGGTCTCCATCTAGCCCTGGATTAGGACATATGGAACAAAGGGCTAAGGAATTGGAGTCACTTCACAAAAGACCGGATGAGCACCACTATGTTATAGATTATGTTCCTGGTGGTGGTCCTAAGCCCGAAATTGATAGGTCTCTTAGTGGGGAAGAAATGTTCAAACAAATATTTGGTCGGGCTCCAGGTAGTTTGTGGACAGAAAGAGATAAATCTTTTGGGCAACAAATAGAAAAAGAAAATAAAATAGCTGAAATGTTAGGGTCTGACAAACCTCCTCATTTAATGGTTATACCTAGAGGTGGGTATTCAGAAGAAGATATAATGGCAATACAAAAATGGAAAGCAACCCCTGTTAGGGATAGGGTAGACATTGCAGTAAATTATGCTGAATCCTTTGTGAATCCTCCAATGGAATCAGAGTTTGCAGATGTCTTAAATCCTCAGGCTTCGATGCCTCCTATTAGACCTGTTGGTGCTCCACCCCATGAGGATGAGATAGACCCTCATATAGATGGTATACCAGTTAATCAGTGGGGGGCAGGAGAAATTGGGTCAATTGCCGAATGGAAAGACCCAATTGGTCCAGGCACTCCTGGTTGGAAAGATAATCCAAATAATCCTGCTAATTTTAATAGGCGTCAAAGAACTATTTATGGTCCTCTTGGACGTCCAACTGTAGGTAAATATGAAGATTTATATGAAGATGCAAAGTGGGGATGGGATTACGAAACTGGTAAACATACTGGAGATGCTGCTGCTTATGAGCTTTTTGACCCATATGGAATTTATGCCGATCATTGGAAACCACAGGAGATAGGAGCACCCCAACCCATATCGGACCCAGGAGCAGAGGAGCCATCATTAACACCACCTCCAGGGGCTGTTAACTTAGACCCAGCAGTTAATTGGGAAGCAAAATATAAAGCTTTGGAAGAAAAATACAACAAACTCCAACAACAGTTCAGGGGAGAAGTGCATCAAGCTGCCGGATTAAGAGAACAACATACACAACTTTTAAAGAAATATGCGGAGCTTGAACAACAATTTAAAGACCAACCACGCCCTCCAAGACCTGGGCTTATAGACGCACTTCAAAAACCGTGGGGCTCTGTTATTAGTAATGTATCAGGAATACAACCTAAACCACCAGGTTCTAATAGACCTACAATTTTTATGGGAGATCATCCATCAGGTCAAACAGAATGGCAAAAGCGTCCTGATCGTGATCCACCAGGATATAATGTCCTCGATGAGCCATCATTGGGATCATTTAAACCTAAGCCTAAACCTAAACCAGCCGCTAAACCTTGGAGTTCGGTTGCAGGAGGAATTTTTGGAGGAAGACCCAATCAAGGTGCTGGCTTTGGTCCTGCATCACATTACGGAGCTGTTGGCTCTGGTATTGCCGACTCATCATGGGGTGGTAGATTTGCTGAAGGTGGAGAAGTTGAGGATTGGAGAGAGGACTTAGATAAAGAATTAGAAGGTATGGGAGAAGAAGGAAAAAGTTATTTAAAAGATAAATTACATGGAAAAGAGTATAAAGGAGAATTAAGTTTTGAAGACCAACGTGATCTAGATAAAGAAATAGATGGGTTAAGTCCAGAAGGAAAAGAATATCTAAAAGAAAAGCTAGGTGATAGTGACCCATTTAAAGAGTTTAAGAAAAAACTTAATGTTGATAAAGATGAAGATGTTGAAGATATAGATGTTGAAGATAAAAAGGATGAAGATGAAGAATCTATAGGTGAACTTATGGCTTACTCCGAAGAAGGTTATGCCAAAGGTGGAGAAGCTAAAAATTGGATTAAAGGTGCTGTTAAAAAGCCTGGAGCTTTAAGAGCAGTAGCTAAGAAAGATAAGTTAATTAAGGGGGATGAAAAACTCTCTGGTTCTGATCTTAAGAAATTAGCTGCTTTAGCAAGTAAAAAGGATAACAAACTTTTGGCTAAAAGAGTAGCTTTGGCTAAAACATTTGCCAAAATGAGGAAATAACCATGAGTGCTATAATTACAAACTACAACCTTGTTATGAAAGATGCAGCTAACCCCTCTACTTCTTCTGCATCTTCAAACCTCAATGGCGATCGGTACAGTGAAATTATGCCAGTACAAAGATCATTTATGGGTTCTATTGTAGCAATTAATGTGGCAGGTCCGGTTGGGAATTGGGTGCTAGAGGGCTCTAATGATTTTGGTATGGGTGATGATTTACCTTACGATAGGGTTAATTCTGAAAACCTTATAACTAACTGGGGAGTTATATCTACAACTGCTTTAGGAGCTACAGAAACGTCAAAAATAATTTCAATAGCTGATATAGGATGTAGATGGCTTAGACTTAAGTTTGATTCAACCTCTGGAACTGGAAACATTACAGACATTAGAGCAAACTTTAAGGGGTATTAAAATGGGTCCATTGGCTACATTGGCTTTATTAGGTGGAATAGGTGGATTAGCTTCTATTATGAAGAAGAAGGGTATTGATCTTAAGAAAAAAGATATAGCCAAAGAGATTGTAAAAAAGAAAAAAAAGAAGTCTAAACCAGAATGGCAAACTGAGCCAGATAAGAAAAAATTAGAAGAACAAAGAGAAAGAGCTAAAAAAAATAAAAAAAGATTTATAGAAAAACTAGAAGAGTTGTTTAATTGATATGAAAGAGTTGGAAAAAATAGACAGAAAACTAGAAAAAATAGATGAACGTATTGATAATATTGATAAGCATCTTGCTGTTTATAATTCTCAGTTAAGGTTTCATATAAAAAGAACTGATATGTTAGAAAAAAATATAGAACCTTTAAAAATTCATTTAAATAAAACTCACGGAATATTGACATTCATTGGAGTTGTTGCTACAGTAATTACAGTAGCAGTAGCTGTTATAAACATAAAAGGAGTATAAAGTGATTGAAGTATTAAAATCTATTGGCAAAGGGGTATTATCTGCCCTGCTAACAGAAAAGTTTGTAAAAGAAATTATAATCTACTTATTAGAAAAATTAGCTAAAAAATCTGACAACAAGATTGATGATGAAATTGTTGCCAAGATTAAAGAGGCTATGGACATTAAAGACAAAAAATCTCAAGACAGCAAATAGACTGTCCTGTGAGGCGTTTAATAACTCTTAAGCTAAAGCCATTTTCAATTAACGCCATGTTTTGCCGAGACAAAAGGCATAAAACAATAGAGGCACAAGAATGGTCTTCATCCGTATTAGTGGCACTAGCTTTAAAAGAGAATAAGAAAAAGTTAAAAGAGCTTCGTCAATACTTTGACTACAAGAAGCATGTCTATAAAGTAGACTTAACTTTCTTCTACCCTAAACACGTATTGCATACGAAGGAAGGACCTATCTCTGCTAGGGCGCATGATCTAAGTAATATAGAAAAGCCCCTAATAGATTTAA
>VTLG01009745.1_pt1 | contig 20225 bp, 19 predicted proteins | sample 4694571 | NCBI WGS metagenome assembly VTLG01 (sample SAMN12604809, study PRJNA352737) | marine metagenome | biome: ENVO:00000447; feature: ENVO:00000209|ENVO:00000569|ENVO:01000036; material: ENVO:00002151; isolation source: viral sequences binned using virsorter ... | reverse complement strand
AACTTACAACATTTACTGCTGGCTCTGGTTCAGGAAAGACCTCAATCATGCGTCACATTGCAACTCACCTCTTGCAAAAAGGGGAACGGGTTGGCATCTTGGAACTTGAGGCAAGTAATAGGAGAACAGCACTTGGACTAATGTCCACAGCTGTTGGTAAGAATCTTCACTTAGGAGAACATGACGAAAAAGAACTCGACGCCGCCTTTTCAAGTAGTATTGCCGATTGGAATCTTTTTGTTTTTGATGGGTTTGGAAGTTATGATCCAGACATCATCTATAACAGGATTGAATATCTTGCCACCGGACTTGAATGTAAAATCATTATTCTAGATCACCTTAGTATACTATTAAGTGGTCTTGAAGGTGACGAGCGTCGAATGATAGATACCACCATGACACGATTACGATCTCTAGTAGAGCGTACGGGAATAGCATTATTCCTTGTGTCACATTTAAGAAGAGCTAGTAATGACAACCACTCACACGAAGAGGGAGGGAGAGTATCCCTCAGCAGCCTCAGAGGATCTCATAGTATTGCTCAAATCAGCGATTCGGTCGTTGCCCTCGAAAGAGATCAGCAGGCCGATGCTTCTGGAGGCTCTACGACTGTTAGAGTCCTTAAGAATCGTTATTCAGGCGAAACTGGAGTAGCTTGTCATCTAGACTACGACTTATCCACATGCAGATTTAACGAACATGAAGTTGAACCCGAATTCAATCCAGTCACAGACTTCTGATAAACCAGACCCAACACTGAAAGTATGGGAACACCCCTGGAATGCACATATGAAGAAATGGGACGCTGAGAAAGAACTCGAAAAGAAATTTAAAAAACCTAACCCACCATCGCAGCAAGCAGTTGAAAGAGCAAAATTCGTCGATAAAACCTACCAATGGGCAGGTAGCGATAGTGTTCGATCTGGAAACAAACGGGCTCCTACATGATGCTACCCGTATCCACTGTGTTGCACTCCATTGGTGCCAAGAAGATATCACAGAGTCGTTCAATGATGAGAAGTACACAGCGTCGCCTAAAGAACTTCCTATGGCGTCCAACTATTCTATCACCACTGCGCTGGGTTACCTCGAAGTCGCGGATGTTCTTATTGGTCACAATATTATCGGCTTTGACATACCTATTATTAAAAGCATCTACCCTTGGTTTAATCCTAGCGGTGTTATTGTGGATACTCTTCTTCTTAGCAGGTTATATCATCCTAACCTACTCGATATAGATAAGAAACATAATTGGAAACATATGCCATTGCAGTTATATGGCAGGCATTCTCTTGAGGCTTATGGATATAGGTTAGGAGAATACAAAGGGAACTTTGCAAAGACTACTGATTGGAAAGAGTGGTCTCAAGAAATGCAAAATTACTGCGTACAAGACGTTGTTGTTACTAACAAACTATGTCAACATTTCCACCCATACCTGAATGGGTCTCGTTAGAACATCAGGTTGCGAACATACTAACTCAACAGGAATTACATGGATGGCACTTTGATGAATCAGAAGCTAGAAGTCTCGAATCAACTCTCCGAAGAGAGATGGAAGAAACTACTGGATTACTTCGGAAACAACACCCTTACGTTGCAGGAGCGGTGTTCACTCCTAAACGAAATAACAGGACATCAGGATACATAGAAGGAGCACCATTCACCCGATTAAAGGAGCTTAATCCCACAAGTAGGGACCATATAGCATGGATACTACAAACACATTATGGTTGGATTCCGTCATTAATGACCTTGAAGTCCAACAAGCCGATCATAGACGAACCAGTTCTAAAAGATATTGGGACGGATATTGCCCTCGCTTTTTTGAAGATACTGGAACTGACGAAGGCGCTTGGAATGATATCCGAAGGCGTGAACGCATGGCAGAAGCTATGTACGAGGTCTAGGATACATCATCATTGTTCAGTAGCTACACAAACTTTTAGATGCGCACATCGAAATCCAAATTTAGCACAAGTACCATCAGATGAAAGATTCAGAAAATTATTCACAGCGTCACCTGGCAAAGTTATGGTTGGTGCCGACCTTAGCGGTATTGAGCTCAGGATGCTTGCCCACTATCTCGCCAGATATGATCAAGGACGTTATACCAAAATCCTCCTTACCGGAGATATCCACACCACAAATGCCGACGCCATCGGTGTCACCAGACGACAAGTCAAAACAATCACCTATGCCTTCCTCTACGGGGCTGGGAATACCAAAATAGGGTATACCTATGATAAACAGTTATCAGAGGTGGAGGCTAGGAAGAAAGGTAAAGAGATTAGGGAAGCCTATGTTGCTGCCATTCCAGGTCTTAAAGAACTGTTGGAAGCAGTACACAAAGCTAGTGAGAGGGGCTATGTTCGCGGATTGGACAACCGTCGTATCCTCGTTGACTCGCGGCACAAGTCCCTCAATTACCTTATCCAAGGATCGTCGGCGATAATTGCTAAGCGTTGGATGCTATATGCACATAAAGAATTACCAAAGGATACACATCAATTAGCATTCATCCATGACGAATTACAATTTGAATGCCCACCAACAGCAGTGGATGCTGTTAGTTACATTCTTCAACTTTCTGCTAAGGAAGCAGGGGAACACTACAACTTACGGATACCGATAGCTGCTGAAGCTAAGAATGGTGAGACGTGGGCAGATGTACACTAACATATGAAATTATTAATAGATGCAGACTTCATCGTCTACAAGGCTTGCGCGGCTGCAGAAAGTGAAGTTGACTTTGGTGACGATGTTATTCTTGTCACTAGCAACTTTAGTGATGCATACGCCGCAGCACGTAGAGAACTTACCAAGATTGAAAACAAGTTTGGGTCACTCTCTACTTTAATACTGTTCTTTTCCGACAGTGTAAATTTTAGGAAAAAAATCTTATCAGGATACAAAGGCCATCGCAATCGGAAGAAGCCGTGTGGCTATAAACGTGTCATCAAGGAATTAAAAAAAGAGTATAAGGTTATTATTAAACCAACTCTTGAAGCTGATGATACAATGGGCATTTATGCCACCAAGTATCCAGGTAATATAATCGTATCCCCTGATAAGGATATGAAACAAATACCAGGCCAGTTATATAACTTCGATGAAACATTCACAATCACGCCCTCAGAGGGAGCCAAATGGCACCTCATCCAAACCTGTGCCGGAGACCAAACAGATGGATATGGAGGAATTTCTGGAATCGGCGTTAAACGAGCTGTTTCACTCTTCGAAGAAAAAGGATATTCCTGGCGCACAGTAGTCGAAGCTTTTGTTGAAAAAGGTCACACTGAAGAAGAGGCACTAATCAACGCACGACTTGCACGAATTCTAACAGCAGATGACTATGACTTCAATAAAAAGCAACCAATACTATGGTCCCCCGCCGCCGATTACAACGTTGACGGTGGAACAGGATCTAAAGATGAGGCTACTTGAAGATAGGTTGAATAGTGATGATGTTGATAGAAAAGATATCATCACTGTCTTCCTAGCTTTACAGAAACAAAATTTTGTCCTAGCAAACTCAATTACAAATTTAGTACAAAAATGGCCGACCCCAACGGACCTGAATACTACAAACGAGGTTCTACCGATGTTTGGGATTTTATTAGAGACCAAGGATTAAACTTCCATCTCGGCAATGCTATTAAGTATATCTGCAGAGCAGGTTACAAAGATAGCAAGATACAAGACTTAGAAAAAGCAATCCACTATTTAACGAATGAACTTGACAATGAAAAAGACCTTTATTTCCGAGCAAGCCAAGGAATTCCGTGGCCGCTACAACATAAAGAACAGTCCAGCAAGACCACAGAGGTCTTATCAGAAGGACTTGATAGTTGAGGAATTTAAAGAGTTTTTAGAAGCTGATGGTTTCTTATTCAAACATGGTCAAAATGTACAAGAAGAATGTTTAAAGGAACTTGCGGATTTAGTCTATGTATGCTACCAATATGCTATTAATATGGGATGGTTTCTAGATGAAGCTTTAAATAGAGTACATGAATCAAATATGTCCAAACTCGATGAGGACGGTAAACCAATATATCGAGAAGATGGAAAGGTTCTAAAAGGACCAAACTATAAACCACCTAATTTGTCTGATTTAATTTGAAATGACTGCTGAACTTATTTCCCGCACTGGTCGGGTCCAATCATGGTTGGATAACCCAGAATCAAGACTCCCAGTGAGCTGCACCGTCTTTGTCGTAGAGGATTCTATGGAGGGAAAAGATGGAATCGAAGCAAGCTGGAGATATGTCAGCCACGGACTCCGTTATGGAGCGGGAGTTGCTGTGCATTTATCAAAGCTCCGTCCCAAAGGAGCAGAAAACGGAAAGGGTCTTACAGCTTCTGGCCCTGTATCATTCGGAAAAATCTACTCAAGCTTAAATGAAACACTCAGAAGAGGCGGCGTCTATAAGAACGGCGCTGTGGTTTTGCATCTTGATCTTAACCATGCCGATATCCTTGATTTTATTGAGACACCTAGATCAGAACTCACCTGGGTCAAGAGGTGCGTCGACATTGATACGGGATGGTGGCAAAGCTGTGATAATCAAGTAAAGGATGCTCTATTACACGGAATCAAATCTGGAGACATTTGGCTAAACAAAGTAAAATATGATGAACAAGGAAAACGAATCTATGGCAACGTCTGTCTTGAGGTTTACCTGCCCTCACGCGGAACATGCTTGCTACAACATGTCAATCTCGCAGCCTGTGAGCTCGGCACCATCAAGCAGGGTTTCATTGAAGGTATGTCCCAACTGTGCGAGCTCCATAGTCGGACAGGTGTTGGAGCAACTGGAGAATACTTGCCAGCTGATATCGACCGTCAAGTTGGGTTAGGTATGCTAGGTTTGGCAAATCTATTGCACAAATATAGAGTACCTTATGATGAATTTGGTCGTGCATTAGAAGCTGTCAACACTGGCGAGTATATGGGCGGCATAGCCTATCAATTAGCTTTTAATTTACAAGATGCTATCCATCATGCTGCTGGTATAGCTGAAGAGAATAATATGGTACGTGCTTTTGCTATAGCACCTACTGCCTCCTGTTCATATAGGAGTAAGAGTGTAGAAGGTTTCACTGCTACACCTGAAATAGCACCACCTATAAGTCGAAAGGTTGATCGTGATAGCGGTACTTTCGGTGTAGAATCTTATGATTATGGCGATGTAGAGATCGCAAGTGAAGTTGGTTGGGATGCTTACAAGCATGTTGCTGATCAACTAATGATTATGTTAGATAATACGGGACTTCTTCACGGATACTCATTCAACTCTTGGAGTGATGTGGTAACCTACGATCGTGAATTCGTGGAAGAGTGGCTGCTATCACCGCAGACCTCCCTATACTATAGCCTACAAGTAATGGGGAACGTTCAGGATAAGACAGATGCATATGCAGCCCTGAGTGATGAAGACGTTGGTGATTACTTGCAGGACATTCTCGGAAACGAGCCTGTAACCTGTGACTGTCAAGAATGATGAGAAAACATCCGTATGAAATTTTATTGGACCGTAAACGCAAATGGTCCCCCGTAAAACCCACCATTGGAGCGATGAAAGATGAAGCAAAGGCTACTATTAGGCGTGCGCTCGCAGCACGTCATCTGGAGTTACCTGTGGGTGCCTTTATCACGGAAGGTCTTGAAAAGACTGTTCCCGATAATGCTAGAAAATTATTAGAGGACAATGTTAAAGATGAAGAAAGGCATGATCTTGCATTGGGATACTATGCAGATGCCCTTGGTACAAATGAAAATGATGAAAAAGAGGGGAAGTTATTAAGAGATGCATGGATCAATCACCCTGATCACACTATTGCAAAAGCTTTGGTCGCCGAGCGGGCCATCTTCTTTGTTTTACTCCCTTTCTTTAGGTTTAACGGGGATGCTGCTCTTCGTACTATATCTGCTGACATTAGCAGAGACGAACAGATCCACGTCGGAGCTAATAGTCTTGTATGTCGCGAGTTGGGCCTACGTCCTTCTCCTTCTCTGGATAAACTTAGGAAAGCCACAATTAACTGGATTGTTAAACCTTTAGGTATAAATACTACCGATAAATATTTAGACAAAAAATTTTGGCTGGATGCTAGTGATCGACTCATGTATGAAGGTAAAGCACCTGAATTTTCTGAGACACAGAGAGCTAGAATGCCAGCGTTCTTTGAGCATAGTAATGTCAATCTCCCTAAGTACGCTTAAGCTACACAATGAAAGACTGGATGAACTAATCAGCAGGCTTGACTCTAACTTTGGTTGGAATCCAGTTCATCCTAAAGAACCAATCGAATCTATTATGTATCGAGCGGGTCAAGCCAGCGTTATAGACTATATAAAATCCATAATGGAGGAAGAAATCTAATGTGTTTTGGAGGAGGGGGCGGAAGTAGACAGACATTTCTTCGAGTCCCAACAGCACCATTACAACCACCACCAGCTCCAGTTGAACCACCTACTGATCCTTTACCGGTACCTGAACCGCTTGAAACTGACGTCAATCCGAATGTAAGGCGTACTAAGAGTAAGAAGGATAAGAATCCATCGACTAAAGGCACTGGTGCTTTAAGAATTAAAGTTGATCCACCTGTTCAAAGTGGTGCAGGAGCACCGTCAGGAGCTAACTTATGAATGCACGTGAGAGATATAATAAATTAACTACAGGTCGTTCTCAGTTCCTGAACACTGCAGTTCAATGTTCTAAACTCACGTTACCATATTTAATTACAGATGATCTAAGCTCTCATCCTAACCATAGAATATTACAGACTCCTTGGCAGTCAGTAGGTTCGAAGTGTGTAGTGACGTTAGCAGCTAAATTAATGTTAGCGTTACTACCACCTCAAACTACATTCTTTAAACTACAAGTTAGGGATGATAAGTTAGGTACTGATATCCCACCTGAAGTACGTAGTGAATTAGATTTATCTTTCTCCAAGATGGAGAGGATGGTCATGGATTACATCGCTGCTTCAAGTGATCGTGTTGTAATACATCAAGCATTAAAACATCTTATTGTAGGTGGTAATGCTTTAATATTTATGGGTAAAGATGGTTTAAAGAACTTCCCTTTAAATAGATATGTCGTTAGCCGTGATGGTAACGGTAATATTTTAGAAATAGTAACAAAGGAACTTATAAATCGTAAGATTCTAGGAGAAGAGCTACCAGAATCTAGTCCTAATCTACCTAATGATTCAGGTCAGACGAGCTCTAATGGAGATGACGTAGAAGTATACACTTGCGTTAAGATGGATGCAAAGAGTGGACGTTGGGAATGGCATCAGGAAGTGTTCGATAAGATCATACCTGGAAGCCGTAGTACAGCTCCAAAGAATGCAAGTCCATGGTTAGTTCTCCGATTTAATACAGTAGATGGTGAAGATTATGGTAGAGGTAGAGTCGAGGAGTTCTTAGGTGATTTCAGATCACTTGAGGGGCTTGCTCAGGCACTAGTAGAAGGCTCTGCAGCAGCTGCTAAAGTAGTTTTCCTTGTATCACCATCATCAACTACTAAACCATCCACTATAGCTCAAGCTGGTAACGGTGCAATCGTTCAGGGTAGACCTGAAGATGTTGCTGTTATTCAGGTAGGTAAGACTGCTGACTTTGCAACAGCTGCTAATGTTTCTCAACAAATTGAGAGAAGATTAAGTGATGCGTTCTTATTAATGAATGTGCGTCAAGCAGAAAGAGTGACCGCAGAAGAAGTCCGCCTCACACAGTTGGAATTGGAACAACAACTCGGTGGAATATTTTCACTACTTACTATTGAATTCTTAGTACCATATCTTAATAGAACATTACTAGTATTAACTCGTAGTGGTCAGCTACCTAAGTTACCTAAAGATTTGGTACGTCCTCAAATTGTAGCAGGTGTAAATGCTCTTGGTAGAGGACAAGATAGAGAAAGTCTTACACAATTCGTTGGTACTATTGCACAGACGTTAGGTCCAGAAGCATTGATGAAGTACATTAATCCTTCTGAAGCTATTAAACGACTAGCTGCAGCACAAGGTATTGACATATTGAATTTAGTTAAGACTGAAAGAGAGTTACAAGAAGAGTTACAACAAGCTCAAGCTGCACAAATTCAACAGTCTTTGGTAGACCAAGCTGGTCAAATGTCAGGATCACCTTTAATAGATCCTAGCAAAAACCCTGAAGCTTTAGAAGGACTTAACGCTGCAGCTGATCAATTAAACGAACAACCCACCTAAGATAATATGGCAGAAACAATGACATATGATCCGGGTACTGATACAGTTACCACGGAGAATAGCTTAACACCTGAAGAGCAGGAGAATTTACAAGTCGGCGAAGCTCTGGAGAATGAGCAAGAGCAACTCCTTGCTGGTAAATATAAAGACGCAGCCGATTTAGAAAAGGCTTACATAGAACTGCAAAAAAAATTAGGAGAAGATGGATCTGAAGAGCCAGCTAAAGTTGAATCAAAAGAAGAACCTTCTACTGATGAACCACAATATTATTTAGAAGATGGTGGTGTTAATTATAATGCAGTTAATGAAGCTTATGGTGAAAAATTAGGAGGCTTATTCAAAGATTCTAATGTAGATCCTTGGTCTATTAGTAAACACTTTCATGATAATAAAGGTTCCATTACAGATGACATGTATGCATCTTTAGAAAGTGCAGGTTTATCAAGAGCATCAATCGATTCATACTTAGCTGGTAGAGCTGCTGAAGAAGGTTATGATGTTGATGAACAAGAAGTTCCTGAGTTAAATGAATCTGAAATTAATTCAGTTAGGAGTATAGCAGGTACTGAACAGGATTATAATAAATTAATCCAATGGGCTGGTTCAACTTTAGATCAAACTACTCAACAAGCCTTCGATTCAATTGTTAATTCAGGAGACATTTCAATGATTAAACTAGCAGTGACTGGTTTAAAAGCACAGTATGATAATGCTAATGGGTATGAAGGTAGGATGTTAGCAGGTAAATCTGCTAATTCCAGTGGAGATGTATTCCGCAGTCAACCTGAACTCGTAGCTGCTATGAGTGACCCAAGGTATGATAGAGATCCTGCATATAGACAGGATGTTATTGAGAAACTAGATCGTTCTGATATTAATTTTTAATTATGCCCAAAGGAAAAGGTACTTATGGTACCAAGAAAGGGAGACCCCCTAAGAAGTAAGTTATACGTGCCGACCCGAACTTTCGTCCTCGGCCATTAACCTAATTTATTTATCTTAATGACCTCAAACGTACACGCTCGTGAACCACAGATTGAAGTAATCGAACCACCAACAACACGAGAATATTTACAAAACGCTGAACGTGTAAACGGCTGGCTTGCAATGATTGGTTTCAATGCAGCAGTTGGCGCTTACATATTCACAGGACAAATTTTCCCTGGAGTATTTTAGGGAACTAAAGCGGCTCGGATAGTCGAATCCAGTAGAAGCAACAGGCACTCGCGTCCGTTCATTCCCAGTGGGAACGCATGAAACCACATCATGGAACGGGGGTGTGGTACTATGGAGAAAGACAATGCAAGTAAAAAAGCAAGTCACCCTAAAGTATCGCGGCGTGCCTTATACAAGAACACGTTAAACACTTTTTTAAATGAAAACATTAGCACTAGCACTCGCTTCCACAATCGTTGCTCTTCCGGCTTCCGCCGGAGTCTACGTCAACGTGGAGAACAATGCCGGTTATACAGGGTCTGATTATACAGGCGCAGTAACCGACTTCCACGTTGGATTTGAAGGTGGAAATGAAACCTTTGATTGGTATGTACAAGGTGGCCCTGCTGTTGTAGCAACAGATGGCGCTGACTCAGACACCAGAGTTTCTGGTAAAGTAGGAGCCAACGTCGCAGCTACAGAGAAGCTTGGTTTCTATGGTGAAGTATCAGTATTAACTGCTGACTCTGATACCGATGATGACAACACCTGGGGTACCAAAGTAGGTGCTAAATATAGTTTCTAAGTATGGCACATCAATCACAAGGCGGACCAACCGCTTATGTAACTTCACTTTCACCTGAACCTGAGATCAAAGATCCCCCAGAGGATCTAACACCCAGCGATTCTCAGCCACCAGGTGTTGATGATGAACCTCAATCTTTAGAAGAAGCTCTTCTAGGGTGAGAAGGAAGGGAGGCACCTCAGAGTCGGACCTCCCTTTCATTGGCTTTGGCCCTGTACGCAGGATACCCTCAGCCGTCTAGACGGTAGGGAAAGACCTACAAAAAAATGATCAAAAAATTTTACGTACGTAAGAAAGTAAATAATACACTTTATCCATAACAATGGCTCATCAGAATGCAGCCCTGTTGTCGTCACTGACCGCACCAGGTGCTGATAATGCGACCCGCGCAGGTGCTACCTTTACAACCACCGAGCGTAGGGCGCTATTCCTCAAGCTATTTTCTGGAGAGATGTTCAAAGGATTCCAACGCAATACAATTGCAAGGGATCTAGTTACTAAGAGAACAATTAAGAACGGCAAATCTTTGCAGTTCATCTACACGGGACGCACCACAAGTGAGTATCATACTCCTGGCCAGTCCATTCTCGGTAACTCAGACAACGCTCCTCCAGTAGCTGAGAAGACAATCACTGTAGACGATCTCTTGATCTCCAGTGCATTTGTTTACGAATTAGATGAAGTACTTTCCCATTATGATTTAAGGGGAGAGATTTCTAAGAAGATCGGTTATGCTCTAGCAGAGAACTATGACCGTAAGATCTTCCGTAAGATTACACAGGCTGCACGTAAAGCAAGCCCTGTAACGAAGGCCAACTTCGTAGAACCAGGCGGAACACAAATCCGTGTTGGTACATCTGCTAACGCTTCAGATGCTCTTGATCCTGATAAACTTGTAACAGCATTCTATGATGCTGCGGCAGTTTTAGATGAGAAGGGAGTAAGTTCTGACGGACGTGTTGCAGTACTTAATGCAAGACAATACTATGCCCTCATCAAGGGCCTAGATGGATCTGGTCTTGGTGCTTATCTCGTTAATCGTGATGAGCAAGGAGATGCATTGCAATCAGGACGTGGTGTCTATGAGATTGCTGGCATCAAAATCTACAGATCACAAAACATTCCTTACTTCGGTAGGTTTGGTGCTAAGTATGGTACTGGATCTGCTACCAACCCAGGTACTACTGATCCTGGTAACAAAGGTAGCTTCGTTGAAGTAGAGATGCTTGACGAGAGGACTGAAACCGTAAACAACTACGGTAACGGAACCTCTGACTTCGAGAACAGCTGTGGACTTATCTTCCAGAAGGAAGCCGCAGGTGTAGTCGAAGCGATTGGCCCACAAGTTCAAGTTACTTCAGGTGACGTGTCCGTGATTTATCAGGGAGATGTTATACTAGGTAGGTTGGCTATGGGAGCCGATTGGCTAAACCCAGCTGCTGCTGTGGAACTGTACGCTGGTACAGGTACCGCACCTGCTGCATGGTAATGTACATAAAGGGGGGTTCTCACGACCCCCTTTTTTTTATTCATAAAAATTTATACTTATGGCAACTCCCACGACAATTGACACCGATACCGAACTATCCGCAGTGAACTCAATACTGGGAGCTATTGGTCAAGCACCTGTAACAACTCTCGGTACAGTAGATGAAATAACAGGAGAACTATCTTATACTGCAGCTGCAAACCAAGTAGCCTTCAGCCTTTCAGGGTTATCTTGGGTACTTTTAAAAGAAGTTAAAGCTACTATAGACGGGGTACAAGAAACTAATTTTACAGTATCTGGTAGTACTCTTACTTTTACTAGTGCCCCAGGTGTTGGTACTGCAGTCAGAATTTATACAGAGAAAGAAAAGTATAATACTTTAGCTAACCCAGAGGTATCATTTATATATAATATACTTACGGAAGTTAATAAAGATGTACAAAATGAAGGTTGGATATTTAATATAGAACGGCATAAGAAAATACAAAGGAGTGATATTAATTCAGAAGATAAAGGTATCATAGAAATACCATCTAATATATTACGTTATGATTTACATGCAGGCTTAGCTAATAAAACACAAGACTTAGTTAGGCGTAAGATCAATGGTCAGTATGTTTTATATGATACAGTAAATCATACTGAAAGATTTTCAGAAGATTTATATTTAGATATAGTATACCTATGGCCTTACGATGATCTGCCTAGTGTATTTAAACGGTACATTGCTACGAGAGCTTCAGTTAGAGCAGCCACTCAGTTAGTAACTAACCCACAATTAGTACAACTTTTACAACAGCAAGAAGCTTTTGCTCGTGCAAATTGTTTAGAGTATGAATGTCAACAAGGTGATCACTCTTACTTCGGGCATGGACATGATACTTTCTATACTTCTTTCCAACCTTCTACTGCATTGAGGCGATAATGGCAAGTGTTACACAAACAATAGGATCTTACAATGGAGGTATCTCACAACAGCCTGATGAATTAAAAATTCCAGGGCAAGTTAAAGATGCTGTAAATGTACTTCCTGATTTAACTCATGGGTTATTGAAACGTCCTGGTGGACGTATGATTGGTAACCTTCAAAATGGTGAAATGGTACCAGGAGCTGCAGGTAAATGGTTTCATTATTATAGAGATGAAGATGAACAATATATAGGTCAAGTCATTAGGCGAGCTGGTCATTCAGATGATGGTAAAATTAGAATGTGGAGGTGTGACCCATTCACTGAGTGTCAAGTTCTTTTCGGTAGTGCAGGAGAGTCAGCACTAAAATCTTATTTACAACATCTAGCTGATAGTGATATACAAACTTTAACTCTTAATGATTATACTTACATAACTAACCGTACAAAACGTACGGAAATGTCAACAGAAGATTTAGCACCAGCTAGAAGTCCTGAAGCTTTTATTGAATTAAAGTCAGTCTCTTATGGTAAGCAATACTCTTTTAGTATATATGATAGTACAACTCAAGGTGCAACATATGATGTCCATACAGCTACTAGAATTAAAATAGAAAGAGAGTATGATAGTAGCAATGGTTGTGAATCTAATGGTCAACTACCTTCGTCTGGTTTTCCTGATGAGGGTAATAAGTGTACTCATACAGCATCTGGTGCTGCAGATTCTTACTGCCCAAACGTAGCTACAGATATATTTGCTATTACCCATGGTGCTTCTGGTAATCCTGAAGATGCAAATAACACAAACTATACTTTCAGTGTAACCCCTGCTAGTGGTAACGCTAGTGATAGAAAGGATTTATATATTCGTATATCAACTAGAGGTCAATCTATGCCAAGTGACGGTGCCAGTCCTGTATACTGGTGTCGTTATACAACTACACACGATTTATTATATGGTGGTACTGGTTGGATTACAAATGACGTTGTTTATGTTTGGATGAAAAATGCTAAATATAAAATAACTGTACTGGATCATAGTACCTCTAAAATTTTCGGGAACCTTGGTATAATTAGACCTGCACCTACATCATTTGATGCTGATACAATTGTTACAGGTGATAGTATTCTAGGTGATCTTAGAGCTGCTATTGATGCTTCAACTTTTGTAACTGGATCAGGTGGTAGCGTTAGTCAAATTGGTAACGGTTTGTACATCAGTAAACCTAGTGGAGGTTTTAATGTATCAACACCTTCAGGGGAATTGTTGAATGTACTTACAGATACTGTGGAAACTGTTGCTGATTTACCTAGACAATGTAAGCATGGTTATGTAGTACGTATTTCAAATACTGAAGAAAAAGAAGATGACTATTATGTAAAATTCGTTGGTAATAATGATAAGGATGGTGAAGGTGTATGGGAAGAATGCCCTCAACCTGGCAGAATGATTAGATTTAATCCTGCTACTATGCCTATTCAGTTAGTAAGGACAGCTACAAATACATTCACACTCAATCAAATTGCTTGGGATGATTGTCCAGTTGGAGATGAAGTTACTGTACCTAAGCCTAGCTTTATGTCAGGATATGGCACACCAGATACTACAGAATTAGATCCAACGGCTGACGGTTATACTACCTTAGATACTAGTAGAGAAAGGTTTATTAATAAGTTATTATTCTTTAGAAATAGAATGATATTATTAAGTGATGAGAATGTTAACATGTCTAGGCCTGGAGACTTTTATAATTTCTGGCCAAAAACTGCTTTAACATTTACAGCTACTGATAATATAGATATATCTTGTAGTTCAGAATACCCAGCTGTAGTATATGATGGGATACAAGTTAATACAGGATTAATATTATTTACAAAAAATCAACAGTTTATGTTGACGACTGACTCTGATATCTTAAGCCCACAAACGGCTAAGATAAACGCGATGTCTACTTATAATTTTAATTTTGATACTAACCCAATTTCATTAGGTACGACTATTGGCTTCTTAGATAATGCTGGTAAGAACACACGTTTCTTTGAAATGACAGCAGCTCAAAGAGAAGGTCAACCAGATATAGTAGAACAAACTAAGATTGTTTCTAAATTATTCCCTAAAGGTATAGATTTAATAGCTAATTCTAGAGAAAATTCTGTTATATTCTTTTGTGAAAAAGGTACTAGTACATTATATGGTTATAGATATTTCCAATCCGTTGAGAAACGTATACAAAATGCATGGTTTAAATGGACATTAAGTGGTAATGTTCAACATATAGCAATGTTAGATGATGCATTACATGCAGTAATTAAGAATGGTGATAACCATGTAATACAAAAGTTCTCTATTAAATTAGAGGATTCTAGTAATATGCTTGTTAATGATTTAGGAACATCTGATACTGATGATGATATTGAATACCGCATTCATTTAGACAATGCTGTTTTAGTACCACATACTAGTCTTACTTATGATGATACTCCTGGTAACAAATACACTTGGTTTACTATACCATCTGGTTTCAATTATGATACAGGACAATTAGCTGTTATATGGTTACCAACAGGTAATGATAATACACTACAAGGTATGAGTCAGAAAGTATATAAATATTTTGACTTAAATAGCTCTGACACTAGGATTAAAATGTCAGGTAATTGGAAAACATACGACCCACAAGGTGTGTCTGATGGTTCAATTACTGATGATGTTACACCTACAGGTAATTTAGTACTTGGATATCTCTATGATATGGAGGTGAAATTACCTACAATTTATTTACAAAAAGAAGAAGGTGCTAATCGTTGGAGATCAGAAACACATAGTTCACTTGTAGTACATAGAGTTAAATTTAGTTTTGGACCATTAGGTGTTTATGAAACTGTTATTGATAGAGTAGGTCGTCCAACATATACTGAGTTACATGAATCAGTTATGGCTGATGCTTACAATGCTAACCAAGTACAGTTTACACCTGATAGTAAAAAGACAGTTCCTATCTATGAGAAAAATACTAACTTAACACTAACACTTAAATCTTCACACCCTTCACCAGCAACGTTAGTATCAATGACATGGGAAGGAGACTTTAATCCTAAGTATTATAGACGTGCCTAAAATTAAAATTCATCCAATAACTGTGGAGGCTGCCATTGAGGTGGCCTCTAATTTACGTCCAGATGATCGCAGAGAAATTGAAGAGGGCCATGGGTATGACCCAATGGAACACTTAGTTTTAGCTGCACATAAAGGTTCCTGTATATCATTTGATATGCCTAACGGTAAGACTGCCGGAATGGCTGGTGTTGACCCAGGAGGACTTATATGGATGTTATGTACCCCTGTAATAGAGGAGTACCCAGTAGCTTTTGTACGAGAAGCTAAACGGTTTGTTGAAAGACAGCCTGATAAACTTTTATGGAATATTGCGGATAAACGTAATACAGTTCATTTAAAGTTACTGAAATTTTTAGGGTTCAAATTTCTTAGAGAAGTTATATACGGACCCAATAACTTACCCTTTATGGAGTTTTGCCGTGTGCTCAGGTGGTGACAACAGAAAAAGTCGGAGACAAGTTGATGCTGAAAATGAAGCAGCGAAGCGTCAGTATCAGTATCAATTAGAAGTCCGTAGACGAAATTGGAAACAAGCTTTAAGTATATATGAAGCTAATAAAATTGATTTTAAGACAGCGCAAGAAAGAGCTGGACGTAAATTAGGTAACGCTTATGCTAAATTAGATATCGTTCGACGTAATGAAACTGGAAACGTTTTTAAAAAGAATGAAGAACGGTATGTTCAATTACTAAATAATGATCCTGGCGCAAAAATGGCTGCAAAAGGTCAAACTGGTGCTTCAGGTAGACGAGTAGGGCAATCAGCCTTAGCTGCAAGTCTACGAAAAAGTGCAGAAGATGGTAGGAAATTAACAGAATTAAAATATGCAAGTAAAGATAAAGCAGATATGATGAGGTTATCAGCCTTAGAAGAGCAAGATGAAAGATTCGCAAAAGTATGGGTACAACCTATTCCAGGTGCTCTACCACCACCACCTGTTAAGCAACATAGAGGTAAGAAGAAAGGTTTCTTTAGCAGCCTTTTAGGTATTGGTGGATCAGTTGCTGGCATTGGTTCAGCTTTTGGTTGGTGGAGTGATATCAAACTAAAAGAAAACATAAAACAAGTAGGTAAGTCACCTAAAGGTTATAAGATTTATGAATGGAATTATAAGGTAGATAAGAATACCCGTTACCGTGGTGTCATTGCACAAGATGTAGTGAAGATTAATCCCATGGCTGTTACTGTTATGGACGGTGGTTATTTAGGTGTCTACTATGATAAAGTTGATGTACCTATGGAGATTGTATCATGACCGATTCAGTTAAATTTATACCTACTAAAACTATTGATTCAGGTAAGGCTTTAAAATCTGAGTATGATAAGTATAATGCAAGTGCTGAAAGGGCTGAAGCTTTTACTCAAAAGTATACAGATGCAGTTAACATTCAAAATGCGAGAGCTGATTCTGCTAATAAACAATTATCACCTTTAGAAATTCTTGCGAAAGGTGCAGATATTTATGGTTCAATTCGTAAATCCAATATAGCTATAGAAAAACAAAAAGCAGAAAGAGAGAAGGCAAAATTACAAGAGAAAAAAGCAGAACTTGGTACACAGATTATTGCTTCAGGTACGACTTTAGAGGATCTACAACTTTTTAATCAACAGCGAGATTTATTACGTACCAATAACGCAGCGGCGCAGGAACTACTTGCAACGCAAGGTATGAGTGATACATCCAGAAGCTTCTTAAGTAGTCAAACTGGAGATAACCTTAATCTTGTTAGGGAGGTAATTTTTGAACAAGCTGCGGATGATGGCACTTTAGGTGCATTGCATGATAAGGTCCTTAAAAACATAGAAAACCGAACACACCCAATTAGTAACCTTAAATATTCTGCTGGTAATCCAGATGATCAGCCGCACTGGAATTCAGTAATCAAGCAGGAATATCTTAAAGAGTTAAATCTAGCTGGAGAGATTAATCCTGAACACTTTAAGAAACATCTAGAACCGAAAATCAATGATATTATAAGGACTAGTGGTGTATATGCTAGTGATCAGGAAGTAAAAGAAGTAAAGAGACAACGAAATATACAAAATGATTTACATCTCAAAACTATAAAAGGAGCAAGTCCTGAATTAGCTGCTAAGATTGCATCTGAATGGATGGAGCGTAATAAGGCTGAGTACTTAGACCCGAAACAAGGGTTTATGGATAGCCTAATACGCTTACGTAAGGAGGGGAAGATTTCAACTGGGGATATTGCAAAACTTAGAATTGGTAAAATACCTATCAAAGGTCATCAAGGTAAAGAAGGTGAATTTGAGTTAATTTTTAGTGAAGAGCAAAAAGATTGGTTAGATACTGAATTAGCCGAAATTGATTTGCAAGAATCTAAAGATAATTTAGCTAGTCAAAAAGTAAGAATAGGTTTAGTTGAAAAAGATCTAACCTTGAAATTACAAGAAGAAGGCAACGCAGATGATGTACGCACTGCAATAAGGAACATTCAGAATACATACGATCCTTCTGTATATGGACCTACTATTGAAAGATTGAAGAAACTTGAAGAAGAGAAGCAAGGTAACACTGGTCAAGTTGATTACGATACGAAACTAAAGAGGTACCGACAGAAACTAAAGAATAGAACTTTAACTGTTAATGAGTTAGAACTGGAACCTAACCAAAAACTGCAAGATGAGTTTATGGCTCATGCACAACGTTTGGAATCAGGTACAACTCATCCTAAGTATAAGGAATTTATGACCTCAAGTTCAACTAAGTTGATTATTACGGCTGCTGATTTCGACGATGATATTAATGCTAAAAGTAAGTTTAGTTCTGAAATGATCGGTATAGAGGCAGAATTGGAGAATTATTTTAAAGATCAATATTTTAACAGAATTCTTGCAACAGATGATGATGGTAATCCGCTTTATACTGAATTAGACGCTTTACAAGAAGCCGCAGAGAAAACTGAAGAGTATTGGGAAAAGAATGGTGGTCTTCAAAGCGCAAAGGATAAAGGTAAAAAATATTACTATAGTGATAAAGACAGAGGTTTTACATATTTTTCATTAAGTGATAATAATTCAGAAAGGACTAAATATTTACAAAATATAGATCGTATTAGATCACGTGTTGGTGGACAAAATTATAATGATTCTATTGCTAACGGTGCTTATCTAACTGAAGATCAAGCTAAAACATATATTGAAAGGTATAAAGCTGGGCATAAACCACCATCATGGTTGAGAGCCGCATCTACTGATCGTCATGGTAAAAGAGCTGATACAGTTTTAATAGATTCAGCCATACACTATGGCCTTATTGAAGAAGGTGAAGTTCCAGATAGAGGTTCTTTACCTTACACCACAGAAGGTAAGATGGCAGATTGGTTTACGAGAACTTTGGAATGTTATGGAGCTGCAGTACCGACACAAGCATTAGCTAACTATTGCATTCAACAAGGTGTAGATCCAGCAGCAGTAGGTTACTAAATACACAAACAATTGGATAAAACATTATGTCTGAACGAGATCCACTTGCTATCACTAATCCTTCTGAAATTCGATTTCCAGCGGAAGGTAATTACGATGAACCTGCATTAATCGAACTTGTAGAAGATTCAGAAACGGTAATAAGTGATACTGCAGAAGTGGAACAACCTGTTTCTAAGGAAGCAGAACAACCAACAGAAGAAGAACCAACAGAGGAACGACCAGGCATCATTGAAGGTACTATAGAGGGTCTGAAAGAAGACGCTCAAGTAGCAGGTGGTCTTATAGCTGGACCTATAGATACTGTTACCGATTTTATTGAATGGTTAGCAGACCCAGAAGGCGAGTTAGATCTCCAAGGAACTCTACCGCGTATACCTGAATTTGAAAGTAAAACAGCAGAAGCCTTACGTGATGTATCAGGATTAGTCGTACCTTCTTTAGGTTTAAGAGGTATGCTAATTAAAAATGCAACTAAACTACATAAAGCTAAATTAGCTGCACCTTGGTTACAGAATCTAGGAAATAAAGCATCCTTTGAATACTTTGCTAAGTTTGGTGCTGACGTAGGTACTGGTGGTTTTGTTGATTATGTAGCAAGGCAGAATCAAGAAGATCATAATGCTACTGGTATGCTAAAGCAGTACTGGCCAAATACTTATCAATGGATACCTAACTCCATTGCTACTGAAGTACACGATGGACCAGATGAAAAGCGTGCTAAGAATGTAGCTGAAGGTGGTATATTTAACGTCTTTTCTAGTATTGTTGAAGGATCAGCACACTTATTAAAAGCTAATAAAAGCCTTAACAACTTAGGTAAATTTATACCTAAGAATGAGAATGCTGTTAAAAACTTAGAGAAACTAACAAAAGATGAATTCAGTGATGTTGTCTTTTCTAAAGAGAATCCTATCGAAGATACAGTTCTAAGGAACGAAGCTAGGAAACAAAAAGAATTAGAAAACCTTGGCACATATTTATCTGGTAGATATCCTAATCAAACAGAACAACTTGAATTCTTTACTCAAAATGAATTAATAACACGTACTAAAGATCCAGACGGTATTGTAGGTGCATCAGTTGATCAAGCTATGATCGACAATAGTATCGATACAACCTATGGTAGACTTGGTAGTATAGTTACAGAATCTTCATTAAAGAATGGATTACAAGCAGATAATCTAGCAAAACGTACACTCATTAAAGGTCTTGTTGAAGAGATTAAAATGGGTGGTAAGTATGCTAAAAAATTAGCAAACGGTAAAGTTGTCACC
>VTLG01007978.1_pt1 | contig 20226 bp, 38 predicted proteins | sample 4694571 | NCBI WGS metagenome assembly VTLG01 (sample SAMN12604809, study PRJNA352737) | marine metagenome | biome: ENVO:00000447; feature: ENVO:00000209|ENVO:00000569|ENVO:01000036; material: ENVO:00002151; isolation source: viral sequences binned using virsorter ... | reverse complement strand
CCAAACACATTTTTCAAAAGACGAGTGATAGCATCATCAAATGCTTTACCTATTTTTAAAAACCCTTCTTTGAAGTTTCCCGAAAAAATGTCTTTAAAACCATCTATAATAGTTGAAAAAAAGTTTATTACAGGATTATCTGGGGCAGCAAACCAATCTATTAAATCTTTTATTTTTTGTTTTAACATGCCCCAATATGGTGAGTTTACAAGAAGTGCAAGTGCTGGTAATATAAGAAGAGCAAATATTCCCCCCAACCTTTTTATAAATCCCAATACTCCATCAAAAGTTTTTGCAAGTGCCGGTAGTGCATTTTCTCGTAAATTTTTAACAGATTGGCCAAGTGCTGCGGGTGCATCTTTAAATCTTCTGAACAAACTTCTTCGAGCTTCCCGTTTTGCTAGTTTAGATTTTTCCTTCTCAAGTTTTAATTGAGCATTTTGATATCGTTTATTATTTGTTGCCGCTGATCCAAGAATATCTTCTAAATCACTCAATTTTTTCTGTGAATCTTCTACAGCCTTACGTTGTTTAAGAGTAGCATTGTATTGTCTTTCGTTTTGGCCAAGAAGTTTTTTTTCAATAGTTTCTCTTCTTATAGCAGCTTCATTTGCTTTCTCTAATTCTTTTTTTGTCTCATCATGTTTTTTCAGTCTTGCTTCAAATTGCTTGTCTTCTCTAAGACCCCTTGCTTCTGCTTTTTCCAATAACTTAATTTGTCGATCTAACGCCGCTGTTGTTTTTTGGGATTCACGATACATATCTTCTTGAGTTGCCATGATTCTATCCTATTTTTTTACCTTTACTTCAGCAGTTTTACTTTTAACATATGCTTCCTTACCAAAGAATGCTGCAACAATTGCCGCAACAGAAACAAAGTATGTTGGTGCCATATCACCAAGAACAGATGCTGCTTTCTCTAAGTTTGTTAATACAGCTATTACAACCAACGTGGGATATAATAACATACCGGCAAGTGCAAACCACGCCATTCGACGCTGAGCATCTTCCTTCTTATCCTCATTCTCCAATCTCACTAATTTTTGGTCCATCTCAAATTCTTCATCAGTCACAACACCATCACCATCTAAATCATATTTTGCGTATTGACTATCGGGTTCAAGTTTTTTTTGTGCCACAACTAGCTCCTTTTACGATTCTCCTCTTTAATTTTTTCTGCTTCTTCTTTTAAATGGTTTGTTAACAAACCAATATATATCTCCCTCTCCCACGGTATCATATTTTCAAGTTCTGTCAAACTATATTTATGGTGTTGCATCAATGCAAAATTCAATTCATAGTAAGACATAACTGATATGTGTGAGAGGGCTATCAGAAAAAACTGTCTATTCCTTCTATAGTAACCTCACTTTCAACTTTAGTTTTAGGATTCTTTACATTTACTACATGAAGAAGTTTTGGCATGGTTTCAAAGAAATCACCGACATATTTAAAAGTTTCTGTTGGTAAACTATCAATAAATTCATCTAATTCTTTTTTACTAAAATCTCCTCTTTTATGTATAGTATCACTATCAATAATTTCTTCAACACACTTATCTAATAATGCCATTACATCTTTTACTAAACTATTATCATCACCAACTAAATCAGACAAATCATCAATCGTTGGCCAGCGTAAAATCATACTAATTTTGTCTGTTACTGGTATTGTATTTGTATGTTCCTCTTGAACTTGCACATCTATTTCATCAAGATTTATTGTAACTGGCACCCTTGTTTCATAATCGTCGGGACAAAGAAGATTTACTTCTGTTGTTTCACCTACTGATTTGCAACGAATTTTTAAGAATACATATTCAAAGTCGAATACCGGCAATTTTTTCACGTTTAAACTATTAAAAGTACAATCGTCAATAAGTCTTGATATTGCATCGTAAATATTTTTTTTCTCATCACCCTCCTGTAAAATCATCAAAGTCTTTTGTTCTTTTACTAGAAACGGTCTATATTTTATTTCTTCTCCTGTTGATGGTAATTCTAAAGTGTAAGTTGGTATATCAAGTTTTGGTAACGCCATAATTTTTCATCCTTATAATAATTTCCTCACTACAGCTGGAATATTCTTCGTTAAACTTCTATTAATTGTATTTGTGAATGTATCAACCAGTGTCCCACCGAGACTTTGTTGAGATTCTGCATCAAGTGGCGAAAACTTCCTAAATGTCCATGCCACTGTGGTTTTTGTGATATCTGTGCTTGGTCCTGCTGCTAATTCTAGTGCTGCGATAGATTTGGGAAAACACTCCTCTATTCTAAGACCAAATGTTTTTTGATTATTTTGGTTGAGTAAATACATGTCTAATGTTCCAACATAATCCTTGTAATATCCAGCATCAAATGTAGTCACATTGTATGATAATTGTTGCCACTGTTCAAAGAATTTTCTTTCATCCAAACCAGCCGTTGATTGGAAAGTCATGCTGATTTCATCTGCGAACAATGGTTCTGTTACATACTCTCTTTGTGGTCCTGTAACAGCACCGGCACTTGCTATTTGAGTTTGCAATGACCTACCAGGCATTTGTAAGCTCTCTGCTCGTAAAGAAATTTCCCTAACATTGTGTCCACCCATAGCAGGAGATGCCCCACGAGGCGAGTGAATTTGAACTTCATATAGATTTGGTCTTCCATATGCGTTTTGGGCATTAAATGATGCTAAAACATCATTTAACAAACCAAATCCAAGAGCGTCTGCAAATGTTCCTAATGCTGTTGCCATTTTCTTATCCTTACAACATTTTCTTAGTTTGGTTATATACTTTAGATGTGGATGCTTTCTTAAATCTTTGTACAGGTAATAAAACTGCAATCACCCATTCATCTGGAGTAATAACACGAATTTGAGATTTCAAGTGACTATACAGATATCTTTTAACAACAGCTTTTGCCATAGGTATCGTTGATGCTCGGGCATAACTAACTCTAAGTCTATCTCTCTCACTATACTGATTTCCCTCTGGTATAGAGTTGAGTTTATCGAGCAATCTAACTCTTAGGGGTATTGGTAGATAATGAAAGTTTAATCCTAAAAACCCATCACTGTATCTTTCCAGTGGAAGAACCAATGGAAATGTATCATAGTATGGTAAAGTTTTCTTATACTTAGGATCATAGACGAACATATTTAAATTAAATGCTGATGGTCTAGCTGTTCTTCGGCCATCCCTAATTAACTCTAATGGCCTAGGTTTACCAAACTCTCGTATTTTGTTTCTGTACCAGTTGATTGACCTTGGTGCGTCTGATGCAGCATCTTGAACACTTTGTATAAAATTATCTGTAGCCATATAATTATTTATAACGGATACCTAAATCATCCTCTGTCAGTATTTTAAATTCCATTCCATTGTCCTTACACCATTCAGTCGCATATTTCCATTTTGCACTATTGACTCCCCAAGTTTTTACTTCATTCAAATATCTTCTGGTTTTTCTTTGAGGTTCCTTTGGTGCTTTAGTTTGTTTCTTGGGCTTTACCTCAATAATTAGTTTTTTTACCAATCCATCATTTTGTTTTACCTTGATATAGAAATCTGGAAAGTAACGATGTATGCGGCCATCCCAAGGTGATTTGTATGGAATAATTATTTCCTCACTTCCCCATTCCATAATTGATTTACTGTGATCACAATACACCATAAACTTTCGTTCCCAGAGAGAACGATAAATTATGTTGTGGGGGTTGCCTCTGTATTTTGAAGGATTGTTTGGAGTGTATCGACCTTTGTATGACATAATGATGTATAAATACTTTAAATGATATAAGGATTATTTAGTATGCCTGTATTCACAGCACTTAGAAACAAAGCACAATCATCTGCCTCTGGATTTCTCACTAAAACTGCACAGTCTGCTCTTGGGTTAAATCGGGCAAAAGGCCTCAGATTTAATCAACCGAACACTAGTCCTGTCACTGGAGGTGCAACAACTTCAAGAGGTGGACAAGTTCTTCAGTATCCACTTGACCTCGGCACAGATGGAAACAGTCATTTCATTGCATTTTTTGTCAAACAGGTTGATCCATCAAAAGTTAAAATTGCACAAGCAAATGCTGATAAAGAAGCCCAAAAACAAAAAGAGGCACTTAATAATATGCAATCCGGTGGTGGTGGAGCTCAAATTGTTGAGCCCGGCGTTGATCTCCATGCAGAAAGTAGGCAATCGCAGGCACTGCGAAATCAGGCCGACAGTAGTAGACTTGGAACAGGTAAAAAATACCTATCAATCCAAGAGAAAACAAGGCCAACATCAGAATTAGTAAAAACCATCGCTTTGTATTTTCCACCATCTGTACAACAAACATATAACTTAACTTATAATGAGCAAGAAATATCTAGGCACGCTGCATTTGCTGCGTCAGTAATACAAGCGTTCGTAGGAAAGGGTAGTTTACAAGACGCCTTTAAATCAGCGGTTGATCCAGCAATGGAGGGAATTAAATCCGTCATAAATCAAATGGGTATCGGTGCGTTAGATGCTGTTGCGCCAGGGGCACAAGCTCTTATCGCTTTAAACAGAGGAAAAGTTCTCGCCCCTAAAATGGAGGTTATGTTTGAAAATATTGGTAAGAGATCATTCTCTTATAGTTTCACCTTCACCCCCTCATCTCAAGCTGAAGCAGAAGAAGTTCAAAGAATTATTCATGCGTTTAGATTTCATGCAGCCGCAGATTATGCTGATGACTTTGGTTTTGAACTAACAATACCCGACCAATTTGAAATAGAGTATTACACACAAAATAATACACCAAACGGATATTTACATAAAATAGGAACTTGTGTATTGGAGAGCGTTGATGTCACATATGGCGGTGAAAAAATGACTTGGCATGAAACAGGTCCAAACGGTGCGCCTCCAACAAAAACAACAATGGCATTGAGTTTCAAGGAACTTATGACTGTTACAAAACAAGCTATCGAAGATGGATTTTAAAAATGTATTTTTCAAAGTTTCCTTTTATACTATATGATTCTATTGGTAATTTTGATTTTAAGGTTGTAACCAATCTTTTAAGAAGAGTTGCATTGAGAGCTAATCTTAGAGAAGACACACTTGTTTTTGATACATATGATGTGCGAGATGGTGAAACACCAGAAATTCTTGCTCACAAATTATACGGTGATTCAGAACTTCATTGGATAATTTTACTGATAAACAATATCACAGATAGATATCATCAGTGGCCCAAACCGTACATTCAGCATCTATCATATTTGAATGACAAATACCCCACATTATCAGAGCAAAACGCACTGCACCATTATGAAATAACACAAACCTCTGGTGATACCACGGTGAAAATTAACATTGGAAAAGACAATACAGACTTTCCAAGTGCAACTGCAATAACTAACCTTGAGTGGGAAGACGATTTACAAGAAAAACAAAGGTCAATTCGTCTACTGGACCCATCATATTTATCACAGTTTATTGAAGAGTTTGAAGAGCTTATGGAAGAAAGTGCAATTTAATGTCAACAGCCGGGAATGAGAGAAAACTTCAAAAGGCAGGTAGTTTTCATATACAACAAATTGAAATAATCACTTCAACAGGTTTAGTAGTAGATTTGCTTGGTGCTCTTATTCATATTACTTTCTTTGAGGATATACAGTCAACCAGTATAACTGGAAATTGTCTCATCAATGACATGTTGGATATATCCACACTCGGCCCCATCATCGGCCAAGAATATCTTCGCATGAAAATTTATACACAAACGAGTAATAAAGAAGATGAGGGTATAATTGATTTCACAGAAAATTTATTGGTAATTAACTCTCTTCAATTACAAGAAGAGGGTGCAAGTGGAAACAAATTTTTACTATTAGAGTTTTCAACTTCAGAATTACAGAAAGACCAAAGAGTTAGAATAAATCAAAGTTATACTGGCTCATACTCTGATATATTTAAAAAGATTATGAGAAGTCATTTAAGTTCAAAGAAAAAATTGTATGTAGAACCATCTAGTGGTGTTAGAAAAATAGTGTTTCCAAACTTCAGTCCCTTTGAAGCAATTAATATGATGAAAAGACAAGCTGTCTCTGCTCATGATGGTTCACCAACTTATATGTTTTTTGAAGATTTTAAAGGATATCATTTTAGAAGTTTATCTAGCATGTATGCTGAACCCACAACGATGACATATGAAACATCAGTTCCAGGCTCTAAACCAAACGACCCCCATTCTGATTTATCAACTGTGATTGATTTTCAAATACAGGCGATTGGTGATTCTGCTGCCGCACAAAGATTAGGTTCCTATGGGTCAGAATTAATATCTTATGACACATACACTAGAAGACATAAAACGACTATATATAATTATCTAGACAATTTTGGTAATGAGACACATGTCACTGCCGGTACGAATACAAACATTGACGAGTTTCCATTAATATCTGCAACACCAGTACAAGGAACATCTCGTATGAGCGATTTTCATGCAAGAAGATATTTAGTTCCAAATGCCATTCTGCTGCCGCACAAAGATTAGGTTCCTATGGGTCAGAATTAATATCTTATGACACATACACTAGAAGACATAAAACGACTATATATAATTATCTAGACAATTTTGGTAATGAGACACATGTTAGTACTGGTTTTCCATTAATATCTGCAACACCAGTACAAGGAACATCTCGTATAAGCGATTTTCATGCAAGAAGATATTTAGTTCCAAATGCCAATTATGTTGATGATAAGAACAATTACACAAATTTAACTATTTTACACGATGACAAAGGTGAACCTGTCTATAATGCATCACAGCCCGAAACATGGTTACAGAAACGACAGTCACAACTTTTTCAGTTAGATCATGGTATCACATGCTCTATTAAAACCAATGGTAACAGTCTTACAGACTGTGGAGATGTGGTTGAATTTAATCTCCCAGCCGTGGCTACTGCAAAAACAGAGGATAACGATAAACTTGATTTTTTCTACAGAGATAGATTTCTTATAAAAAGAATAAGACAGGACTTTAATCTTGCATCAAAAAAACATGAATCCATAATGACATTAGTAAAGGACTCTCTATCAAAAGAATTAGAGTCATCTGGTGAGAGTCTAGAGTTCCAACCAGAAGATAATGATGAAATCATAGAAAATTTCTATGTCAAAACATAAGAAAGGAGTATTATTAACTTAACTATCATGCCAATAACATATCATAAAAAAAAGGAAGAAAAAATGTTATCTAGAAAAAAACGTATTAAGCAAATGAATTTCCAAATTCAAGAGAGGAGACTTGAAGAGATGAAACCACTTTCCGAAGATGATAAATACATTATAGAAATGGCAGGATACCAAAAGTTAATAGGACGAACTCATGAAAACATTCCAAGATTTGCAAGAGGGACTCAACGACCCTAATATATTTAAAGCGTTTTTCCTTGCTGGTGGACCTGGCAGCGGTAAGTCATACGTTGTCAGGAAAACCACTGGCGGCTCTGGATTGCGTGTAGTCAACTCTGATGATGCGTTTGAAAACCTTCTCAAGAAGGCAAACCTCTCGCTAAAAATGCCCGCTGAAGAAGAAGAGGCCAGAGAAGTTCATCGTCAACGTGCAAAGAAGTTAACCACAAAACGTGAAGCTAACTATGTTGAAGGTCGCATTGGACTTGTTATTGATGGTACTGGTAAGGAATATGACAAAATTGCGAAACAGGCCACAGAACTGAAGCAACTTGGGTACGATGTTCATATGATATATGTGAACACCTCTCTTGACACGGCACTCGCAAGAAACGCAAAACGTGCTCGCTCTGTACCAGAGGATATCGTAGTCAAGTCATGGAAGGATGTTCAGTCTAATATTGGTAAGTTCAGTCAGTATTTTCGACAGAATTTTGTAGTGGTTGACAACAATGATTCTGATGAGGATGTGATGACTCCTGTGTTTAAACAGATTAGAGGCTTGCTCAAGAAACCAGTAAGAAGTCCACTTGCAAAAGAATGGGTCACACAAGAGATGAAGCGTAGAGGTATCACCAGAGCGCCCAAAGGTTTCTAAAAAAAGTTGTTGACAAACCCTGTTCATTGTGGTAGTATATAATCATGGTGATAAAACTTACAGGATTAACGAACCACGGTAAGAACCGTATTCGTGAGCATGGAGAATTCTGGGAAGTCCTAGAAGTTCCTACGGGTGTGATAAAAATGTCACACAAACCCGCTTTCCCCCCTATCAAATCAGTCAAAACTGGTGAAGAAAGATGGCTAGATAATGTCAATTTTTCTTGGCTTCCGGCTAGATTCTAGTTGACAAACCCTGTTTCGTGTGTTACTATATGTATAGTGATGATGAGAAAAGAGGTTGATGTGAAATTAAAAGAATTGAGAAGCTATTTGGATAAAGATACAGTCGGTATTCATCGTGCCCGTATCGCTTATTTTCTGATTAGTTACGATAAGAATTATGTCGATCCTTATGGTGGGACTCGGAAGAAAGACTCGTTTGGTCGCCCTCTCATTGAAACTGTAGAGGAACTTTTGAGTTATCCTGATTGGGAGAGAGAGTTTTTACGTGCCCCCTATTGTGGTCGTGTTGGGTTGAAATTGTTTAAGAAATTACTTACTAAAAAAGGATATAGTGTATGAAGATATAATTATTTTCTGCTTGACAAACCCTATCCCGTGTGGTACTATTAATTATAGTGAGAAACAACGAGGTTCAAATGACTGTTATTGTAAAAACCCCTTCCAAGTCGGTTCTGTCTGGTCTGGGTAAGATGAAGGCTGCCATGATTGCTGACTATGCGAAGTTCATGCCCCCCACCAAGTCGGACGTTACGGCCAAAATGAACGCCGATTATGCTGACAATTTTGACATTCGGTATGGCAAAAAATACATCAAGATTGTGGAAAAGGGTGGTGGTGTTAAGGCGTTTGTCGTTGGTGTTGACGACGATAAGAAGTTCAAGAAGGGTGACATTTTGATGCCCGCTGGTTACTCTGCCCCTGCTCGGAATGCTGCTCGGGGTAATATCCTCGACGGTGGATATGCCATCAACTGGACTGGCGCCTGTTATTTGAAATAGGTGCCATTTTTTCCTTGACAAACCCTATACCATATGGTAGCATAATAATAGTGATGATGACAAAGAGGTTGACATGGTTGAGTTAGGTACAAAAATCATTGGTAATTTTGGTGCGATGATTCCCTTATCTTTCGGTGAGGTTGTCACCATTGAGTCATTTGAGGTTGGGCCTCGTGAAAAAGAAGTCAAAGTTGTTTGGGACAACGGTTCTTACACTTGGTTGATGGAGAGTGAGATAAACGCTGCCGTTGGTAAGTTGTCTCCGAAAGCTGCAGCACTGCTGCCGATTGGTTACTACACTGAAAAGGTTTATTATGAAGCCTAGTAAAAAAGAAGCTCTGTTGAAAAATTTGCTGTGTGAGACTGCTGCTGTCATTCATGTCGGTGAAGGTGGTCGGCCCACTACGGTTGCATTGGTTGACGTTGAGAAGAGCGCTACTGACATGAAGAAGTTGGAAACTGCTTTCATGAAGACCAACAACATTACTGATGCTTGGTGGACCAACGAAGGTATTACCAAGATGTTTGGTGGTGCGACTTGTCGGAGTACAAGTGTCGGCGACATGGTGTTGTTGGCCAGTGGTAAGAAGTACAAGTGTGAAATGGCTGGATGGAGTGAAGTCTAGGATGATTGAATATAACATGGTATACCCCGTAAATCGCTGGGTTGGTGAAGATTTCATTCGCATGAAGTATAGCGATGCAGTTGCCAACGGTGAGGTTGAGTATACTGATTTGACCGACATCGATGATATTATTGATGAATTGATGGATACTGGTGATGTGACATTTACCACAAAGAAAAGGGAAGTCTAATGATACGCCCAACACAAGATCGTGAGTTCTATATCAATCTTGATGGTGTACAAGGTAATGCAAATAACCTAATGGCAACTGCTATAAACCTTGCTAATCAAGTAGGACTTGACGGTGATAAGATCATCGTAGAGATGAAGTCTGGCGACTACATCAACCTTGTCAAGATATTTGATAAGTATTTTGGCAAGTATGTGGTTTTGGAAACGACAAATGAGGAGTTGTTGAATGCCTAAAGTGAGTGCAAAGCGTATGAAAATCAACGCTGCAAAGTTGGGAGCTCCCAAAGTTCCCGGCGATACATGCCCGTCGATTAATTACGTTCAAGAGATTGTCGGTCAGATCGCTGACCGTGGTGATGACTGGTCTGAAAAACAGGCTGATTATATCAATGACATTCTTGAGTATATTCGTGACGCAAACTTTGAGTTGCGTAACTCATCCAAGTATTGGTATGACAAGTATAAGGAGGCTGCATAATGTGGGTTATAAAGACAAGCAAAGCTGCTGAGCTCAGAAAAGATAATCTTTTTGCAACAGAGAAGTTTGACTATAATGAGTTTAGTCGAAGTCTCAACAATCCAGAGGACCGTGTGAAGTTTGGATATAACTATCTTGAATGGGAGCCAGAGGATGCAAGTTAATACTGATTCGGTTGCGATATTGACCAAGCAAGTGCTGAAGTCAGAGGTTGAAGTTTTGAAGTCAAGACTAAAACCACAAGACACAGGTAATCTGTATACTGCTATTGCTGTGATGGAAGAACGGATTGCTGAATTGGAAGGAGATAAATCATGAAAATTTCCCCTGCCCGTCAGCCTACCCCTGTTGCCCGTGATCCAATGACAAGGAAATGGGAGTATAGGGACATGGAACGCAAGGAAAAACTTAATTTGTGTAAGCTTAGTGTACTGGTAACAGAACTTGAGTTTTATAGCACCAAGTTCAAAGGCGGTATGCCAAAGTCTGTAAGAAATAGGCTAAAACGCCTTGAGGATGTTATTAAGGTAAAAACTGCAATCTATGAAGAGGCACTGAAGAATGATTAAAGCGCTGATGGTGATTACGTTGGTGTCTGGTGCGGAGTATACCGCCAAATTACCAACGATGGAGCAGTGTATGAAAGAAACTGTTCGTGTTGAGAAACAAAACGATGTGAAGAGTGCATCCTGTATCCCAAGAACAGAGGATAGGGTGGCAGCAGATATCTTCTCACAATTCATGGATATGTTCATGATGTTGAGTGCCCAAAAAGAGGGATGTATGGAGAATTACTATCCACCCAAAGAAGGGTTATTTAATGATGAACTCGAGCGTGATGGTGGATATCGGCGCAGCCCATCTTCCTAAATAACTACATGATATCAATTACACAATCAGCAAAGGACTATATGGCCTCTGTTTTAAATATGCATAGTATTGCAAATGGAGGCTATGTTACTTTAGGAGTTAAGTCTGGCGGTTGCGCTGGATTTGAATATATATGGGGGTTGTCTACTGATGATGGTATTGAGCATGTCAAGTGGTCTACCCCTATAGAAGATGTTTTGGTAGTGGACCCTATGGCTGAGATGTTTATTATAGGGTCAGAGATAGATTATGTGAATGAATTAGGTGGGAGCTATTTAAAAATAGTAAATCCGATGCAAACATCTAGTTGTGGGTGTGGAGCGTCCTTTGGAGTGTAGTTATGTACAAAATAGTTATAATAATGTTTCTTCTTGATCTCTCTGCTGATGATGCATTAGAAGTTAATTATAAAAATGGTAAACTATTAGAATTTTCTAAGATAGAGCATTGTTATGAACACATACATGATAATTTAAAGGATTTGAGAGCATTTGCTGCATTGGAATTTGGTCCCGATGTTCCCATAAAAAGCATTAACTGTTTTAGAAAAAGACTGGAAGCATAAATGTATGAGTATAATTGTAAAATTGTTAGAGTAGTTGATGGCGATACTGTAGATGTTGATATTGACCTTGGTTTTGGTATTTGGATACAAAATGAAAGAATAAGACTATATGCTATTGATACTCCAGAGAGCAGAACAAGGGATTCTATGGAGAAAATTTTTGGTAAGATGGCATCTGCGATTGTAGAGAAATTCTTACCTTTAGGTTCAATACAAATATTACAAACGGTACAGGATAAAGCTGGTAAATTTGGTCGGGTTTTAGGTAAATTTAAAATATTTGATGGTGAAGAAGATAGAGAAACCACAATAAATGAATGGATGATACGAAACCATTATGCGGTGAAGTATCATGGCCAATCCAAGAAAGATATAGCAGATGAACACCTTAAAAATTACGAACATTTGGTTGAAAATCTGGGTTCACAAATACTTACTGATACTACTGAAGAGCAGTTTCGTACTTACATCAATTCTCGTTCTTAACGGTTGTATGGCTATGACAATTGTCAGCGGAGTTGTTGGTAGTGTCGATTCCGTGGCAAAAGAAATAAAAATAAATAAACTTGAGAAAAAAGTTAATAAGATGAATAGAGAAAAGAAAGAAGAGGATTAAAATGGAACCGAATTGGAGCCGATTATGGGATAACCCTCAAAGAAAGATGTGTACAAAACAAGAAATCACTGATAAGTTGAGCTCATTGGAAGAAAGCGGTGAGAATTATTATTTTGAGTATGTTTCTAGCGCCCCTTGGAGTGACAATGCGGATGAGTCCTACATAAAAATTAAAAAGAGGGTTGCTGCAGAATAAAAATCGGATTTTGTTATGGACAATATGATAAGAGTTTACGACAATATTCTTAGTCGAGAGTGTTGTCAAAACTTAATACAAAAATTTGAAGCAAGAGATGACCAAGCTGTTTGGAATGACTACAGAAAGTTTTCAGACGTTCTTCTTTTTGATGATGCCGATTATTGGAAAGATGAAATTCCAGCATGTTTAGATACATTCACTCAAATAATCGAAAAATATAAGAACGACCTTCCTTGGCCTGATGAATACAAAAAATTGTTTCCACAAGAGTATAATCTAGAAGGCATCAAGTTAAAAAAATATCTCCCCAATGATGTAGATGAATTTCCTTGGCACATTGATGTTGCGTCTATAGAGACAACCGCAAGGTTTCTTGCGTTTTTTGTTTATCTGGATGACAATGAGGCTGGAGAAACGGAATTTATCGAAAATAGTGTCTCAACATTATCCGTAAAATGTGTTGGCGGTAGGGCAGTGGTGTTTCCACCAATGTTCCCTTGGGTGCATTGCGGCAGAAAACCAGTGAAGAAACCAAAATATCTATTGCAAAGCTATCTTCATTATACGTTACCAAGTGGGCCCACAAAATCTGAATCAGAAATGTTAACCAGACAAAAAGGACAATAGAAATGGAAGGAAAATATACATTTGTTGCTAGAGAAGATGATGACGTTGTGTCTGTCTGTATAACTGATGGTGGCAAATATCATGGCGTTGTGTACAAATATGGAGCAGTAAGCATTCCAGAACAAGAAAATCCAGATGGAACCTTGCCATTTCGTTTTGAGTATGATATAGTTGATAATTATAACATACCAAGAGAAGAGTTCAATGATGAGTTTTTTAATCTTATCGGAGATATTTTAGTGGATATTATTGAAAATCAAGATTCAGAGGATATGAATGCAAACAATTGAAAAAACTATTCTAGCAAATTTGATTCATAATGAACAATATACAAGAAAGGTTTTGCCCTTCATCAAGGGTGACTATTTCTCTGATAGAACAGAAAGAACTGTTTTTGAAGAGATACAGAAATTTGTAGACAAATATAATGATTTACCAAATCAAAATGCCCTAGAGGTTGAGCTAGATAGTCGTAAAGACTTAAATGAAGAGGACTATAAACGTGTTCTATCTGTAGTTACGGAACTCAAAAAAGACGATAATGTGATTTTTGATTGGTTAGTGGAGACTACAGAGGACTTTTGTAAAGATAAGGCGGTATATAATGCAATTGTTGACGGTATTGCGATTATTGATGGAAAAGATAAGAAACGAGGTGTGGATGCTCTACCTTCAATTCTTACAGACGCCCTGGCTGTTGGTTTTGATAACCGTGTTGGTCATGATTATCTACACGATACTGATGCCAGGTTTGAATTCTACCACAAGATAGAAGAGAAGATTCCATTTGATTTGGAATTCTTCAATCGTATCACTAAGGGTGGACTACCACAGAAAACTCTCAACATTGCCCTCGCAGGCACAGGTGTTGGTAAATCTCTGTTTATGTGCCATATGGCAGCAAATTGTTTAAGTCAAGGTAGAAGCGTCCTATATATCACTTTAGAGATGGCTGAGGAACGTATTGCTGAACGAATTGATGCAAACCTCATGAATATTTCTATAGATGATTTGCATAAACTTGCCAAACAGATGTTTGACGATAAAATCAATTCTATCGCACAAAAGACAAACGGTAAGCTTGTTATTAAGGAATATCCAACGGCATCTGCTCACAGTAATCACTTTCGAGGCCTCATCAAGGAACTGGCCATTAAGAAGTCATTTAAACCAGATATTATCTTCATAGATTATTTGAATATTTGTGCTTCATCTAGATTTAAGGCGAATGGAAATGTTAACTCGTACATGTACATCAAGGCAATTGCTGAAGAACTTAGGGGATTGGCAGTTGAGACAAACGTCCCGATTATGTCGGCTACACAAACCACAAGGAGCGGGTTCTCCAATAGTGATGTTGGGTTGGAAGATACGTCAGAGAGTTTTGGTTTGCCAGCTACGGCTGACCTCATGTTTGCGCTCATTAGTAATGAGGAACTTGACGAACTAAACCAGATTGCGGTGAAGCAACTCAAGAACCGATACAATGACCCAACCACCAATAAAAGATTTGTTATTGGTATTGACAGAGCAAAGATGAAGTTGTATGATGTAGAAGGTGCAGAACAAGAGGGACTTGCAGACTCTAATCAAGAGACATTTGCAGAGCCAGTGTTTGATAGTACAGACTTTGGTGAAGATTGGAAAATATGATATGAAAAGTAGATTAGATGTATATGATAATGTTTTAGAGGATCATTTTGCAGAATTTATTTTTCTGCATATGCAAGATGTATATTGGAAATATGATTATCATTCCGATAAAACTAAAGTTAATAAACATTGGCATGTTTTTTGTGGTGAGACACAGGAACAAGCCGTTGAGGATGGATTTGATTGGTTGGTGCAACTGTGGCAAACTATCTTTTATAAATATGATTTTAAGAATAAGTATACTATTCAAACATTCAAACGTATATACATGAATGCACATACTCATGGTATAGAGCCACATGAACATACAGATGATGGCGACTTTACCATGATATACTATCCTCGTTTAGATTGGGAAAAAGATTGGGGTGGCGGAACAGTTGTTGATGGTGAGTTGGTTCCATATGTAGGAAACAGGCTGATTGTATTTAATGCAAAGGCACCACATCAAGCCATGCCGGTATCTCGCCAATGTTACGAGCTAAGAAGTGTTATTGTATTTAAGACATATGTTGAGGGGGCGAACATTGAGCGACTTGACTTCTACAAAGATTGATTTCCTCAAGAAACTCGGCACACAGAATATTTCTCATAGTGGGGGAACTCTGCTTGAGCATCTTATTGGGGTGTCAGAAATACTAAAAGATATGGATGCTCCACAGCATGTTCAAGATGCGGGACTGTATCATTCTATCTATGGCACAGCTGTGTTTCATCATCAAACTACAGCAGATAGGGGTGTGGTACAGGGCATTATTGGTGAAGACGCTGAGCATCTTGCGTACCTATTTTGCATTCTTGGAAGAGAGACAGATCGAAAAACAGAGATATCAGTGATTGAAGATAAAGAAATAAGAAAAAACCTCATGCTAATTGATTATGCGAATAGTGAGGAACAAGACTCTAGAAAAGTGATGACTTTGGAAGAAGCTTATAATGTATGAATTGAAAGATTATTTAAATGCGATAAATTACACCAAAGAACCTCTTTTGGACACAGAAGATGAACAATGGGAGAAAAAATACCCGCCCTTCATCGTAAATAAGTGTCTAGCCCCATTTCAAGACACAATCATGCTGGTAAATGAGATAAATCAGTTACACTATCTAGACAAAAAACTTCAATTTGATTTTTTAATAAATAGTCTACGGTCAAGGAAAAGATTTGCTCCTTGGGTGAAGGCGACGAAATTAGAAAATCTAGAGTATGTTAAAGAGTATTATGGTTACAACAACGAAAAGGCAAAGGTTGCTCTTGATATACTGGATGATGAACAAATTTCTGCCATAAAACAAAAAATGAATAAAGGCGGAAGAGATGGAAGAGATTAATTGGACACAAGAACAACTGCTAGAGGTGGGGCTCGGTGAGCCGGATGATTTTTTGAAGGTAAGAGAAACACTTTCTCGTATCGGTGTTGCTTCAAGAAAAGAAAGAAAACTATATCAATCCTGTCATATTTTACATAAACAGGGCAGATACTATATTGTGCATTTTAAAGAGTTGTTCGCCCTTGATGGTAAAAAGACAAATATAACCACCAATGATATGTCGAGAAGAAACACGATAGCTATTCTTTTACGAGATTGGGGGTTGATTACCATACTAAGTGAAATGACACATGAGCCTGCTCCCTTGAGTCAGATAAAAGTTCTCGCATACAAAGAAAAAAGTGAATGGACATTGGAGACAAAATATAACATTGGGAAGAAAAGAGAGACTTGACAAATTCAATTGAAGGTGATATAGTGTCACTATGAGTTTTTATACAAATGTGATTCAACGTGGCAATGTTCTTCTCGTCAGAAGTATCGAGAATGGTAAACGTATCCGTGACCGTGTAGAATATGAACCAACACTATTTAACATAGTGTCAGAGAAAACAAAATACACAACACTTGATGGTCGATATGTTGCGCCCAAATATTGCGACTCAATAAGATATGCAAAAGATTGGTTGGAGCAGAGACAAAATCAAGACATTGTATTCGGTAACACTCAATATCCTTATTGTTACATTAGTGATAAGTATCCTGACGATATGTCTTGGGACAAAGACCAGCTCCTTATTGTAACAATTGATATCGAAGTTGAGTGTGAGAACGGTTTTCCTAATCCAAAGGATGCGGCAGAACCGTTATTGTCAATCACAATGAAGAACCACCAGAATAAACAGATTATTGTCTGGGGCCTTCATGAGTTCCAGAACTATCGTGATGATGTGGACTATCGCTTGTGCAAGGATGAGGATAACTTGCTCATGAAATTTCTTGACACATGGAGAGCGATAGACTATCCTGATGTTATCACTGGTTGGAACACAGAGTTCTTTGATATACCCTATCTGTGCAATCGCATTAGAAATCGTCTTGGTGAGGACATGATGAAGAAGTTGTCACCTTGGAATAATGTGTTTGACAAAGAAGTGTATCAGATGGGCCGCAAGCACCAAGTATACACCATACAAGGCGTCTCTGCACTAGATTACTTTGACTTGTATCGTAAGTTCACCTACACCAACCAAGAGCGGTATACGTTGGACCACATTGCTTTTGTGGAGCTAGGTGAACGTAAAGATGGCAACCCATACGATACTTTCAGAGAGTGGTATCAAAAAGACTATCAGTCGTTTATCGAATACAATATCACAGACGTTGAACTTGTTGATAAGCTCGAAGACAAGATGCGCCTCATTGAGTTGTGTCTGACGATGGCTTATGATGGTAAGGTGAACTTCACTGATGTTCTTGGCCAAGTTCGTTATTGGGACAACATGATATACAACCATCTTCGCAAGAAGAATATTGTGATACCACAGAAGAAAGAACATGAGAAAAGTGAAAAGTTTGAAGGTGCATATGTAAAAGACCCTATTGTGGGTATGCATAATTGGGTTATGTCGTTTGATTTAAACTCGCTGTATCCGCACCTTATTATGCAATACAACATTTCACCAGAGACTTTAGTGGATGGTTGTGAAATGAAAGAGGGCCTGGTAGATAAAATCCTTGATGGTAAAGTTAAAAGTCACAAAGAATATTGTATGACTCCTAATGGTGCATTTTTCCGTAAGGATAAAAAAGGTTTTCTACCAGAATTAATGGAGAATGTGTACAATGATCGTGTCAAATATAAAAAACTTCTGCTCGAAGCTAAGCAAGAGTATGAAAACACTGGTAAACCCTCAACGCTCAAACTTATATCTCGGTACGACAACATCCAAATGGCGAAGAAGATTTCTCTTAATTCCGCTTATGGCGCAATTGGTAATAGTTACTTTCGTTATTACGATCTCATGGTCGCTACAGCAATTACAAGCAGCGGCCAGTTATCTATACGATGGATTGAAAAGGCTGTCAACATCTATCTTAACAAGATTCTTAAAACTAATGAAGTTGATTACGTCATTGCAAGCGATACAGATTCGGTATATATCACTTTTGACGTTCTGGTTGGGAAGGTGTTTAAATCGGGAGGAACAGATGAGAGAATTGTCGATTTCTTGGACCGTCTTGCAAAAGAGAAGTTGGAACCTTTTATTGGGAAAAGTTATCAAGCTCTTGCTAAGAGTATGAATGCATACGAACAGAAAATGGAGATGTCCAGAGAGGCGATTGCAGATAAGGGTATCTGGACTGCCAAGAAACGATATATTCTCAATGTGCATGACATGGAAGGTGTGCGGTTCAAGGAACCACAACTCAAGATTATGGGCATCGAAGCAGTCAAATCGTCAACGCCTGCACCATGTCGAGAGAAGATTAAGCAAGCTCTCAAAATCATTATGAGTGGTGATGAGAAGATGCTAAATAACTTCATACAAGAGTTTAGGGATGAGTTTATGAAGTTACCACCAGAGGATATTGCGTATCCAAGAAGTTGTAATGGCCTGCAAAAGTTTCGAGGTGAACACTCTTTGTTTAGAAAAGGTGCCCCAATTCATGTCAAAGGTGCCATACTATACAACTGGGCCATAGATAAACACAAACTAGAGCACAAGTATCCGCTAATACAAGAGGGTGATAAGATTCGTTTCCTACACTTGCGTCAACCAAATGTGTATCAATCATCTGCCTTTTCTTTCATGACAGAAGTGCCAAGGGAACTTGACATTATGGACAAAATAGACTATGATGAACAATTCGATAAGAGCTTTGTTGAACCACTGAAAGCAATCACAGAGAAGATGAATTGGTTGATTGACAGTAGCTATGGCGCACAAGGGACACTAGAGGACTTTTTTGGATGAACATTGATGACTACATAAATTATAACGGTTGGGAATTTTCTGCTCGAATGGCTTTTAATCAGATGAATGGATATAGAGAGGTGTATCCAGTTTTACCTCGTGATAAAAAAGTTAAATTGTCACATCATTTTTATGATTTCGTATTTAGATGTAATGAAAGACCCATTGAGTGGGAATCTGAAAATTCTTTGGGTGTGAGTAAACCAACTGCTGACCATCCCTTTAGTGCGAGGGTTGCACATAGAGCTATTATGAATGAAAACCAACATTTCTTGGATGATTTTGATTTATTTAAAACAGAATTTTATAAGTTACTCCAAAAAATAAATATGACTTCTAAAGAGAATTCTGGTGTAAAAATTAGACCAGACCATAATGGGGATGTGATTATACCTCAATATATCACTGAACGATATAGTGGAGTGCGTTTCTTTAGGAACAAAAGAACTCATCAAGTATCCGATAAATTTCCATTAGATATACCAGAATGGTATGGAAAATATGAATTGTCTAGGATGCCAGCAAATCTATCGGAGTTTTTTGTATGATATTGAATAGAGAAGATGCACTATACGCTGCCAACGTATTCATAGACTATTTTCAGAACTTCGGTAGGATTGATGATTATCTCCGCAAGGTCAAACTTGAGAGAATGTCCAACTATCCTACCTCATTGCCAGGCATGGGCCCGCAAGATGATATGTTCAGTGACTTCACTATGCATCCAAATGACATGGAGTTTGAGTGCCGTGAAGTATCCACAGAGATTTTCGTAAACTATCTAGAGATTACCACCTCTCATGCTGTCGAGGTGTCAGTGCCAGGTAAGTCTATCAAGTGGGTAGTGTATGAAAAGAATACAGGTAAAATATTTGGTTTTATTCGTCTTGGTTCACCAACTATCAATTCAAAGCCTAGAAATGAGTTCCTTGGTAAACCACTGGATACATTAGATTCCAAAGTGATGAAAAGATTTAATGACTCTGCTATCATGGGGTTTATTATCGTCCCAACCCAGCCGGCAGGATTTAATTATTTGGGTGGTAAATTGCTAGCTGCTATTTGTTGTTCACATTTGACAAA
>VTLG01015824.1_pt1 | contig 20239 bp, 17 predicted proteins | sample 4694571 | NCBI WGS metagenome assembly VTLG01 (sample SAMN12604809, study PRJNA352737) | marine metagenome | biome: ENVO:00000447; feature: ENVO:00000209|ENVO:00000569|ENVO:01000036; material: ENVO:00002151; isolation source: viral sequences binned using virsorter ... | reverse complement strand
CTATATGTTGGAACATCTGCTCCTTCTGCATTCTAATTTATACTTTTATACGGGACCTTCGGGTCCCTTTTTTTTTATCTATGGCTACTACAACAATTGACCCCGATACCGAACTATCCGCAGTTAACTCAATCTTGGGTAGCATAGGTCAATCACCTCTTACTACTCTTAACTACAACAATCCTGAAACAGGTTTTGTATATAATTTATTAGTTGAAGCTAATAAAGATGTACAAGGTGAAGGGTGGCATTTTAATACTGAGGATCATGTACTTGTTACCCCAGATGCAACTACAAAATATATAACTGTTCCTAGTAACTATCTACGTTATGACATACATGATGCACATATAGATAAGTCTAGAGATCTAGTAAAAAGAAATGGCAGACTATATGATCTTGTAAATCATACAGATCAATTTGAAGATGATCTTTATTTAGATATTGTTACCCTATATCCATTTGAAGACGTACCGCCAATATTTCAAAGATACATAATTTCTAAAGCTGCTACTCGTGCAGCTACTCAATTAGTTTCTAACAGAGAATTAGTTTCTCTTTTAAAAATTCAAGAGGATGCTGCTAGAGCAACTGTTATGGAATATGAATGTAATCAAGGTGATCATTCCTTTATGGGCTGGCCGCATGAGACTGCATACAAACCTTATCAACCTTATACCGTACTTAATAGAAGATAATGTCAAGTGTTACTCAAACAATTCCAACATTAACTGGTGGTTTATCACAACAACCAGATGAACTAAAAATTCCAGGACAGGTTAATGTCGCTAACAATGTTATTCCTGATGTAACACATGGTTTGTTAAAACGTCCTGGAAGTAAGCTTGTCGCATCTCTTAGTGATAATTCGACAAGTTCTCTTAATTCACATTTAAACGGTAAATGGTTTTCATATTATCGTGATGAAACCGAACAATACATAGGACAAGTCAATAGAGCTGGCGATATAAATATGTGGAGATGTAGTGACGGTGCAGCAATGACTGTTAACTATACATCTTCAATTGCTAGTCAATTAACTTCATATTTAACTCACACTAACGATGAAGATATACAAACCCTTACTCTTAACGATTACACATTTATAACTAACAGAACTAAGACAGTAGAAATGTCTACTACTGTTGAACCAACTAGACCTCCTGAAGTATTTATAGATTTAAAATCAATAGCTTATGCTAGACAATATGCAGTTAATTTATCTGATAATAACAATTTAACTACAGTAACTACAGCAACTAGAATTAACGTTGAATTAGTAGCATCCAGTAATAACTACTGTGATACTGATGGTACTATGGCTGACCATATTTATAGAGAAGCTAGAAGTACTAGGTGTACTTCTGCTGCTCAAGATGGTAGAGATGCTTATTCTCCTAATGTAGGAACTAGAATATTTGATGTTGATGATGGAAAATCTTTAGTAGATTCAAATGCAGTTGGTGGTAATGGACAAAGTCAAAATTATAGCTATACGGTAGACGTAAAAAATTCAAGCAATTCTTCTGTAAATAGAGGAGAAAAACTTATCTTCCGTATTAGAACAGTAGGACAGTCAGTAGCGTTTACTACTGGAGCTACTGATTCTGGTCAAACCACTGAATATCAAACAAGATATACAACTACTCACGATCTTTTATTTGGTGGTTCAGGTTGGCAACAAGGTGATTATTTCCATGTTTGGATGAAAGATGGAAAATACAAAGTAACTATTGAAGAAATAAGTACAACACAAGTTGAAGCTAATTTAGGTTTAATTAGACCTAATCCAACACCTTTTGATACAGAAACTACCTTAACTGCTGAAGCTATTATTGGAAATCTAAGATCTGAAATAATTGCAACTGGTAATTTTACCAGTGCTAACGTTCGGCAAATAGGAAATGGATTATATGTAACTAGACCTTCAGGTGTATTTAATATCACAGCTCCAAATACAGATCTATTAAAAGTAATGGCTGGCTCAGTAAAAAGTCCAGCTGATTTACCAGCACAATGTAGACATGGCTATGTAGTTAAAGTAACTAATAGTGAAGCTACAGAAGATGATTACTATGTAAAGTTCTTTGGAGAAAATGATAGAGATGGTGATGGTGTATGGGAAGAATGTAATGAACCTGGCAGAAAAATTGAATTTAAAGCCAGCACTATGCCAATACAACTCGTAAGAGAAGCTAGTGGAGTATTTACTGTTAATCAAGTTTCATGGGTAAATTGTGCTGTAGGTTCTAACGATCCTCCAACAAACCCAGAACCTTCATTTGTTGGTAATACAATTAATCAATTAGTATTTTTCAGAAATAGATTAGTAATGCTTAGTGATGAGAATGTAGTTATGTCTCGTCCTGGAAACTTTTTTAATTTTTGGTCTAGAACAGCGCAGACTGCCAGCATAGAAGATGTTATAGATTTATCTTGTAGTTCTAATTACCCAGCTATTGTCTATGACGGCATACAAATTAATGCTGGATTATTATTATTTACAAAAAATCAACAGTTTATGTTGACTACTGACAGTGATATTTTAAGTCCTGATACTGCAAAGATAAATGCTGTAGCTTCCTATAATTTCAATATAAAAACAAATCCAGTTTCATTAGGTACAACTGTTGGATTTTTAGATAACGCTAATAAGTTCTCTCGTTTCTTTGAAATGACAAATGTTTTAAGACAAGGGGAGCCTGATGTTATTGATCAAAGTGCAGTTATATCAAAACTACTAAATAAAGATTTAGATTTAATTGCTGAATCGCGTGAAAACTCAGTTATTTTCTTTACTCAAAAAGGAACTAAAACTATATATGGATTTAGGTATTTTGCTACGGGTGAAAGAAGATTATTACAAGCATGGTTTACATGGGATGTTGTTGGAGATATTCAATATATGTGCATGTTAGATGATGCTTTATATGTAGTTACTAGAAACATTGTAAGTGGTGTTGATAAAGATCAAATGGTTAGGTATCCTCTGAAATTAGATGAAACTGGTTTCTTTGTAACTGATACAAAAGAGACTACAGATACAGATGACGATGTTATTTATAGAGTACATCTCGATCACATGTCTACTGTTAATGGAGCTACTTATAATGCAGTCACTAAAAAATCAACTTTAGCCAAGCCAGTTGGTTATGTTTATGATACGGCTCAATTAGTTGCTTATGATATTGATGCTGGAACTGATTTAGGTAGATATAGTTTAGTAACTGTTAGTGGTAGTAATTATATAATTGATGGTGATTGGTCAAGTAATAATTTTGTTATTGGTTATTTATATGAGATGGATGTACAAATCCCAACTCTATATGTAACTAGATCTGAAGGTACAAAATATCGTTCCGATGCTAAATCTTCTTTAATTATTCATAGAATTAAATTTAGCTTTGGACCGCTAGGAGTTTATTCAACAACCATTACTAGAGTTGGTAAACCTGATTACACAGAAACAACTGAACTAGGTTTAGCTGGGTTTTTACCAGCAAACAGATTACCAATAGTAGAAGAAATAATAGAAACAGTTCCTTGTTATGAGAGGAATACAAACTTGAAAGTAAACGTTAAATCAAGTCACCCATCACCAGCCACATTGTATTCATTGGCATGGGAAGGAGACTTTACAAATAGATTTTATCAACGTGTCTAAATACATTCACCCAGCAACGGTGGAAGCTGCACTTGGTGTGGCTTCTAACCTTTTACCAGATGACCGTAGAGAAGTTGAAGAGGGTCATGGACATGATCCTGTCTTAGTAATACCAGCATGTACCGAAATAGGTGACAGTGTGTATTTCACAGTTCCGAACGGAGAATTAGCCGGAGTAGCGGGAGTACAAGAAGATGGCAGAATCTGGATGCTATGTACACCAGCTATTCATAAGTACCCACTAACTTTTGCAAGAGAAGCTAAAAGATATGTGGAAAGTAGACAAGAGAAGTTGCTCTGGAACATCGTGGATAAACGAAACAGAGTTCATATAAAACTACTCAGATTCCTTGGGTTCAAATTTTTAAGGGAATTAAAACACGGACCTAATAATTTACCTTTTATGGAGTTTTGCCGTGTGTTTAGGGGCAAGTGCGAGAACAGCTAATGAAAATGCTCGCCGAAGATATGCTTATGAAAATGAGCGAAGAGAGCGTAATTGGATGCAAAATTTATCCATATACAATGCTCAAAAAGTTAAATATGAAGAAGATGCTGTTAACGCTAGTCTTGCTCAAGCTGCTGCTACCACTCAGCAACAACAAGAAATGGATATTGCGAGAGGAAATGCACAATTAAAATACGCTGAATTATTTAGAAAACATATTGAGGAAAGTTCTTACAGCAAACTTGCAGCTAGTGGAGTTACTGGTAGATCAGCAGAAAGAAGAAAAGCTCTTGATTATGCAAAAACTGGTAGAGATATGACTAAAGTTGCTAGGCAGTTAATACTTAATGAAAGAGAACTAAGTCAAAAAACAGCAGCAGATATATCTAAATATCAAGCCTTTAAAGAATCGGCGTTTGCCAAGGTTGCATTCCAACCACAACAAGATGTTGCACCTCCACAACCTGTTATGCAGAGTGTTGGAGCAGCTGCATTTATGGATGCTTTATCTATTGCATCATCTATAGCCACAGCTGGTGGAGCCGGTGGATTTGGACTATGGGGGGTTAAATAATGACAAACAGTTTTTTTAATTTTGAAGAAGCTCCCGATTATGCATCACAAATTGGAAGTACATACACATCTCTAAATGCCAGCTTTGATAGAGCCGAAGCATTAGAAAGAGAAAATGATAGAACAAGAGAAATCAATGCTGCAATGCCTTTAAAAATGTTAAAGGGATTAATTGAGTTTTCACCTAAAGCTGCAAAAATGTATGAAGGTGTTGCTGAAAAAAGAAGAGATTTTTTACGTGAACAAGGTTATGAAGGAATAGGGCAAGAATATATTGATGCTGATAAAAAAACGCTTGAAGAAATTTTAAGAGTAGATGCAGCAGAGAACTATGTTAGAGATGCAGCTTTAAAAGATGGTGATAATATCACTTTTGAAACTATGTCAATGAGTGGTCCTCACCAAGCAAGAAGAAGACTTTTAATGCTTGATGAATTACGTAGACGTATGAAATCAGGTTTTTCTGCTCATATGCTAAAAAATTACCCTGCTGGATTTAAAAAACCAGAAGAATATGATGCAGCTTTTAGAAAATATAAAAGTCAAATTTTAAAAAATGCAGATGATATAGGGTTTAGTAGTAGGTTTGTTAAAGGTCAATTAGAAAAAGATTTTGATACATTACAAACTAATTTTTATAAAACCGAAAACGATAAACTTACAGCACAAAATCAAAGTATTGTTTTAGGAACACAGATAAAACAAGTTGAATCAGCCCTAGAAAAAGAAGATGCAGTTGCAGCTTTTATAAATATTTCTGAATCCAACATTGCTTATTATGATGGTAATAGAGCTAAAGCTTTAAGAGCCATGATTAATATTGGCTTAATGGGTGTAGAAAAAGGAGGAATGAATTTAGATCAACTAGAAGCTGTAATATATGGACAAATTGAAGCTAAAGGTGATAGAGCTAAAGCATTAATTGATAAGTTAGGTGGTGGTCCTGAATCTAGAATTTGGGCTGAAAGTGTAATTAGTAAAATTGATGAATTAAGATCTGCAAAATTAGATAACATTGACCAAAGTAAAAAAGATGCGAGAAGACAATTTGTTAATGACATAGATGCATATGAAGCTGAAAACGGAAGAATGGAAAAAGCTGAATATGCTGCGTATGTTATGTCTAAATGGGATATTGGCAAAATGGGTGGCAATCTTCCTGAAAATATTAAAAACAGATTATCAAAAGAAGGTGCTGATGATTTCTTACAAAAAGCAGTGCTTGATGGTAGGTTAAATAAAGGTTTAAGTATTACGCAAGAAGAGGTAGATAAATTACAAGATGCTGAAACTAGAAAAACTTATTCAGCATTAGTTGAAACTGGTAATGAAAAAAAACCATCTAAAGAATTTGCAGATATAGCTGAGGGATTTATTAAAACTTACGCCAATACTCGTACTTCTGAAACTGATGGTAATAAAGAAAAATCTGAAAGATGGAACAGTATCTATACTCAAGCTCCTAAGTGGTATGGCATTTATTATGAAGAAGAAATTGCAACAGCATCTAGTGCTGCTCAAGCTCACCTTAATGCTTTAAAAAGAGTTAAAGATAACATTATTAATGGAGATTTTGATGTACTACCTAATGTTGATGAACAATCTAATTTAACAAGAAGAATAAATTTAATTAAGGCTGAACGTCATATTAAAACCATAGATCCAAATATTATTAATACTGGAATAATTTATGGTACTGAAGATATTGTTAAAGAAGCTGCCAAACTTCCTAAAGGTGAAACGCATTTATTTTATCAACAACTAGCTGACAAACTTCCTGGAATACATGCTGATGATTTGCAATTTAAACAACTTGAATTAGCACATAAAGAATTTGGTACTGATAAACCAGTCAAGTCTGATATACAACTTGCATTAGAAAAATTACCAGAATCAGTTAGAGAAAAATTAACATTTCATCCATCTCCAGCACGAGTTGCTAGAGCAAAGATTGAAGCTTATGGTTCAGATAATGATATTACATACAATGAAATTGAATTTTTATTAGATGAAGTTTCAGACTTCTATACAACACCAGAAGGTCAAGCAATATTAGATGCACAATTCCCTGTTGAAGATGAAGTTGTTATTAAACCAGATAGAAACATTGTATCTGCTGGTAATAGAACAAGACAAAGACCACAAGGAGAAGTGCCGTTTATAGAGACTGAACAATTTAAAAATGTTATGTCTACATTAGGCAGTTTCTTACCAGAATTAGGTTTTGGTAAAGAAACAAGAGATGCTTTAACTCAAGATATTGCTACGGCAATTGAAAAGAGAAGAAAAGAAGTAGAAGAACAAAACAGACAACCTAGAAGATAACAATTACCAAGGTAATAACATATGAGTTCTGATTTTCAGATTGATATCGACACTCAGGCTCTAAAAGATAGCGAGCTTGAGTTTGATAATTTACATGAAGAAGCTCAAGAAAGGAGAGCTTTACAAGAGCAACAAGCTCTAACACAACAAGAGGACATGCAGCAAGCTACGGCTGAAGCTAATGATCCACGTAACAAAGAAGGAGGAGGAGGAATAAGAGGAGTTGTAAAAGAGATCCAATCTGCTGTAGGTGGTGGACTTCAAGATACAGCTTCTTCTGTAGTAACTCTTCCTGAAAGAGCCATTGACATGGTTAGTGGCGAGATGGTTGAAGAGCAACAGACCGAAGAAGGTTATGGTGCTGAATGGGATGACTGGTTTGTAGATGATGCAAACCCTATAGAAACTAAAACATGGTGGGGTGGTGCATTAAGAAGTCTTGTACATTTTGGTTCACTAGCTGCTGCTATTATCCCTGCTGCAAAAGTAGCGGGAGTTACTGCTGCAACAACTGTAATGGGCAGTCTTGCAAGAGGTGCTGCTGTCGGTGCTACATCTGATGTTATATCTAAATATTCACAGGAAGATAATGGTCTAGCTATTTTGAGAGATCGTTTTAATTTTATTGATACACCATTAGCTACTAAAGATACAGATCACCCTGCAATGAAGACATTAAAGAATGTTGTTGAAGGTATGGGTATTGGTGCATTATTTGATGCAGCAAGTATTGTTATTGGTAAAGGCATACGTAAAACAAGAATAAATAAAGCTGGTCAAGAAGTTGTAGAAGATGGAACATCAGATGCTGTACAAAAAGCTATAGCCAGAGAACAGAATGTTAAAGGTCAAGTTGTTGAAAAAGCCAAAGAACAAATGGCTAATCCAGAGTTTGGTGGTTATAAAAACAAACCAATAGCAGACCCATGGCAAGCTTCTCCCACATCAAATGGTAAAGCTGCTGATGTAAGAAATACATTATCTAAAACTAGAAAAGATTGGAGTTCACAACATGGATCTACGGATTCATTACATACACCAGTCCAACTAGAAAGAACTGCAATTAGTGCAGAGATGGCAGAAAAAGAAGTAGCTAGAGTTCTTGAAGATTTTATGTCTGATGCAAGAATAAAAGCTGAAATTCAAGCTGCTAAGAAATCTGGTAGATCATTAGCTGAGATATGGGGAGAAGCTGCTGAACAGGCAAGACTTGTTTATGAAGGCAGAAATACATCTGAAGTAACTCCTGAAGAATTTTGGGAACAATTAGGTTTAAATCCAACTGTTATTAAAAAAGGTGCTCCTGATGAAATTACTATTTGGGATCCTGAAAATGTAGCAGCTGCTGATTTAGTAATAGGTTCTCTTATGAAAGAAATAAGAGATATAGGAATTGCTGGTAGAGAACTATACGATATCGCAGATTTAAAAGATATTGATGGTCCAGCTAAAGATATGTATGACAAAGTTATTGCTGGTTTAACACAGATTAAATTATCTAAGATGAAAACATCTGGACAACTACGTTCATTTGCAGCTGGTAAACAAAACCTTAAATCAGTACATGAAGCAGTAAACGTACAAGTTGGAGAATCCATTGATGCATTTAGATTAGCTTTAAACGTAGCTGGAAATAATCCTGACGATAGTTTGTTTAAAGCTATCTGGGAAACAATTTCTATGACTAATGATATTCATAACCTCACTGATTTTGATGCGTATATACGTAAAAAATTAAAAGGTGGTGAGTTTAATGGAAAAGTTAAAACTGGTGTTCTTATAAGAGAGTTAGAGGGAGTAATGATTAATAGTGTTCTAAGTGGACCTAAAACATCTGCTAGAGCAATTATGGGTACATCTTCTGCAACGTTCCTGAGACCATTTTCTCAAGTAATAGGATCAACTCTTACAGGAGATAAAGCTACACAAAGAGCTTCTCTTGCAGCGATGAATGAAATGATGCAATCAATTCCTGAAGCATGGCAAGTGTTTACTACTAAATTAAATTCTTATTGGTCTGGAGATATATCAACTGTAAAATCTAGATTTTCTGAATATACCAAAGGTGATGAGCAATGGGCTATGTTTGGTGATTGGATTGAGAATAGTGGCAGAGCTAATGCTGGAGATAAGGCAGCATACTATATGGCTAACATGGCGAGAGCTGTTAATGATAATAAGTTTCTTACTTATTCAACAAAAATAATGGCTGCTACTGATGATACTTTTGGATACATATTAACTAGAGCTAGAGCTAAAGAAAAAGCTATGCGTCTAGCTATGGATCAATTAAATGATGGAAAAATAACTGAAATAACTCCTGACTTATTAAAGAATGCACAAGATAGATTCTATTCACAAATAACAGATGCTGATGGCAACATCACTGATGCTGCAACAATCTTTGCTAAGAAAGAAGCAACACTTACAACTGACCTTACAGGATTTTCTAAAGGTTTAAATGAAGTATTTGATTCAGCTCCTTGGGCTAAACCATTTTTCTTGTTTGCAAGAACAGGTGTTAATGGACTAGCACTATCAGCAAAACATACTCCAGGATTTAACTTCTTAGTTAAAGAATGGAATGATATTGCTTTTGCTACTCCTGATAATTTAAAAGGATTACAAAGGTATGGTATTGAAACAGCTGAAGATTTAGCTAATGCAAAAGCTTTACAAGTTGGAAGATTAGCTATTGGATCTTCTATTATTTCAATGGCTGCTATGCATTTTATGAATGGTGGTCTTACAGGTAATGGACCAGCTGACAGACAAAAAAGACAAGCATGGATTGATGCTGGATATAAACCTAGAACAGTAACAGTAGGTGGAGTACAAGTTGGATATGATTCTTTTGAACCATTTAATTTAATACTTTCAACTATTGCTGATATTGGTGATTACAGTCAATTAATGGGAGAAGAGTGGACTGAAGATAACTTTCAAAAATTAGCATTAGTAGTTGCTCAAGGTATTACCAGTAAATCTTATTTAGCTGGTATGCAACAATTTGTAGAACTATTTAGTGGTAAACCTGGATCATGGGAAAAAATTATTGCAGGGTTAGCTAATAACACAATTCCTCTTTCTTCATTAAGAAACGAAATAGGTAAAGTTATTAACCCACATATGAAAGAGTTAAACTCTGGAATACAAGATGCTATTAGAAATAGAAACTTAATTACTGAAGGGTTAGATCCTGAAGGTGGATTACCTACAAAATATGACATGCTTAATGGTCAACCAATTAGAGATTGGGATTTTCCTACTCGTATGTTTAATATGTTTAGTCCGTTTTCAATTAATTTAGATCAAAACGAAGGTAGAAAACTTTTATTTAATAGTGGTTACGACATGAGAATGTCAACTTATTCTTCACCGGATGGACTTGATCTTAGTGATAATCCACGTCTTAGATCTAAATTTATGCAAGCTATAGGTAATCAAAACTTAGAAGCACAACTACAAAAATTAGCTCAAGATCCAAAAATTATAGCTTCAATGCAGGCTATGAATGCAGATCTTAAAGCTGGTAGAAGAGAAATGAATCCTAGAACTGCTTATGTACATAATCGTGTAATTCATATGTTATTTATGAATGCTAGAAAAGTGGCATGGGCACAAGTTAGAAATGATCCTGAAGCATTACAACTATATCAAGAAGATAAAAGATTAAACGTACAAAATAATAAATCAATTAATAGGACAAGTAACTATACAGAACCTAAAACAGAAACTAAAAATATAGATTTACTTTTGCCCTACAGATAAACAAATCCACTCGCCAATTAAATAACCAAACGTTTGTAAATACAAATGGCGACAACTGAACATTTTTATACGGGCAATGGTTCCACAACAACCTTTGCCTTTACATTTCCATACTTAGCAAATAACGATGTCAAGGTAGAAGTTGACAACGTTTTAAAAACTGAAAACTCAAGTGGTCTAACTAATAATGACTACTCCATTTCAAGTACAAATATTGTATTTAATAGTGCACCCGCAAGTGCAACAATAGTACATATTTATAGAAATACTGACGTTGACACGGCTCAAGCTGTATATGCTGCTGGTTCTTCTATACGTGCTGTTGACCTTAATAATAACCAAACACAGGTTTTATATTCAACGCAAGAAGCGCAGACACAACTAATAAGAACATCTGACATAAAAGATGGAGCTGTTACCTCAGTAAAAATAGCAGATGGTACTATTGCAACAATAGACTTAGCAAACAATGCAGTAACAACTGCAAAAATTGCAAATGATGCAATTACTACAGCTAAAGTAGCTGCTGACGCAATTACAGGTGCAAAGATTGCAGATAATGCCATCAATCACGAACACTTACAAAATGATTCTGTAAGAACTTCAGAAATAAAAGATGGCAACGTAACTACAGCTAAAATAGCTGCTGACGCAATTACTAACGCCAAAATAGCGGACAATGCGATTGCGACTGAACACATAGAAGCTAGTGGAGTAAGAACCGCTAACATACAAAATAGTGCAGTAACTACAGATAAGATTGCAGCTACCGCAGTAAATGAATCAAAAATAGGTACTGGCGCAGTTACTACAGCTAAAATAGCTGCTGACGCTATTACAGGTGCAAAGATAGCTAATGATCAAATCAATTCTGAGCATTATGTAGACGGAAGTATAGATACTGCTCATATTGCAGACGCTCAAATTACTACAGCTAAATTAGTAAATAATTCCGTAACTTCAGCCATACTAGCTAATGATGCAGTTACAAATATAAAGATCGCTGATGATTCGATTGATTCAGAACATTATGTTGACGGGTCTATTGATACAGCCCATATAGCAAATAATGCAGTTACCACTGCCAAAATAGCTGCTAATGCAGTTACAAATAATGAAATTGGTAATGATGCTATTGATTCAAGAAATTATGTTGATGGTTCTATTGATCTAGCCCATCTAGCAAATGCTTCAGTTGACAATAGTAAATTAGCAGATAATGCCGTAACTACAGCAAAAATAGCTAATGGTCAGGTAAATTCACTTAAACTAGCTGACCAATCAGTAACGACAGCTAAAATACCAAACAGTCAAGTTACAGATGCAAAACTTGCTTCTAACTCTGTCACTACAGCTAAAATAGCTAGTACTGCTGTTACAGATGCAAAACTTGCTTCTAACTCTGTCACTACATCTAAGATTACTGATGCTAACGTAACGACTGTTAAGATAGCAGACTCTAATGTAACCCTTGCTAAATTAGCGGGTGATTTAAAACGTACAACAATAACTAATAGTGATGCACAGATACCAACATCTGGAGCTGTTGTAGATTATGTAGCTGCACAATTAGCACCTATAGGTGGTTTAGAAGTAATAGCTACAGATGCAGCTTTTCCTGACGCAATGCCTGCTGCTGGTGTAGTAATCAGTATTGCCGATGCTGGAGGACTTGTTGTTAACGGGTCAGGAACTAGTACAACAGGTAGAACTGCAAATGGTGGTACTGTAACCATCAATAATATTAACTCAGCTTTTAACAGTACTACTGTTGATCCTGGCGTATCATTTATGGTAAGTTCTACTGGCGCAAATCAAGTATATAACTTCCATAAAGCAACACTTAAAGAAGCTGATATATTAAGTCTTAGTGGTGATATAAATGACTTTGCAGAAAGATATCGTGTAAGTGCTGATCCTGATAATTTACCTAATAAAGATGAAGGAGATTTAGTTTACGATACTAACGCAGACACAATGAAGGTGTATGACAGCACTACATCATCATGGAAAGAAGTCACATCTACTGGTGAATTTAAGTATCTATTTTTAACTGGAGTTGGTACAAGTGGAGCACCAACCATAAATGGTTCTATATCTCAATATGACTTACGTGTAGGTAGTAACACAGGACCCTCAGCAACTGTAATAAGTGCAGCCCAATTAATAGTTTCTATTAATGGTGTTGTTCAAAAAGCTAATAGTGGTACATCTGCACCTAGCGAAGGTTTTGCAATGGTAGATTCAAATACCATTATATTTGGTTCTGCTTTACAAACTGGTGATTCTGTATTCATAGTTCAGATAGGATCTTCTATTAACTTACCTAATCCTGGAGACAATACAGTTACCGCAGCTAAGATTGCAAGTGGTGCAGTTACTACAGCAAAGATTGCAGACGATGCAGTTACAGGAGATAAAGTTGCTGCAAACCTAGATATACCTGATAACAATAAAATTAGATTTGGTACAGGTAATGATTTAGAAATTAAACATGATGGAACGGATTCTAGGATAACTAATAGCACTGGTGCTTTATATATCGATTCACCAAGCTTATATATTCGAAGTGATGGTGGACAAGAGGATGCTGTACAAGCTATTGCGAATGGTGCTGTAAACCTTTTCTATAATGGAAGTAAAAAGTTTGAGACAACTTCATCGGGTGCTAAAGTAACAGGTACACTTGAAACAACATCGGGAATAAATGCTGGTAATAATATTAGCTTGCCAGATAATATAAAGTTAAAAGCTGGAACAGGTGATGACCTAGAAATTTATCACGATGGACAACATAGCAGAATCCATAACAGCACAGGTAATTTAAGTTGTAAATCAGCTGCATATTATTTTAATAATGCTGCTGGTACAGAGAATATGTTGGATATAGTTCAAAATAGTGCTGTATCACTCTATTACGACAGCTCAAAGAAACTTGAAACACAAGCTAATGGTGTTGATATAACAGGTAATTTATTTTTAACTGATACAACGACTGGAAATAATGGCAGAATAAAACTGGGAAATAGTGCTGATTTTCAGATATACCATGATGGAGCAAATTCTTGGCTGAGAAATGAAACAGGAGAATTAAGAACACGAGCAGATGATTTTAGAGTTATGAATAATGCTGCTAATCATACTCAACTATATTGTAATGCTGGTGCTCAAGTAGAGCTATATTATGACAACGCTAAAAAATTTGAGACAGGAATAGGCGGAGAGTACGGATCATTTACAGCTTCAAACGGTGCAAATGGCTGGGATGGAATGGCTGTTGGTGGTTCAAACATTGTCTTTATGGGAAACTCTAGTTCTGCTGGTATATGGAATGACGCAGATAATGAGTGGATGATAAAGTGTAATAGAAACAGTGGAACCATATTACAATGGAATGGCAGTGATAAGTTTGAGACAAAATCAACAGGAGCTCAAGTTCATGGAAGCTTAATTGCAACAAACAATATTCAAGTTAATGATGGTAAGTATCTATATGCTGGTAATAGTGGTGATTTAGCAATTACTCATAGTGGTTCTCATGCCTTTATAAGCAACCAGACTGGTGATCTTTCTATTCAATCAGATGGTAATTTCAAACTTGAAAGAAAAGATGGTGGTGAGGATTATATTCATTGCGCCCAAGATGGTCAAGTAGAACTACATTATAATGGCAGTGTAACAGCAGAAACAACTTCTTGGGGTTTTGCAGTTGGTGGTTCACCTAATGGTACAGCAGTAGGTGGTCTAAGTAACTATGCATTATACGCAGGGTTTGGTCTTAACTCAAGTAGTACTTTTGGTGGTGTTGTTATGGGTTCTGGTCCTAACGGAAACTCTCCATTTGTTGCAGCTTCAAAAGCTGGTAATGGTACTGGTTTAAATTTAGGTTTAAGAACTAACGGTTCAGTCCGACTGCTAATACAAAATAATGGAAATATTGGTGCGCCTTCTGGATCAAACATATACTACGCATCTGATCAAAGATTAAAGAAAAATGTTACTCCGTTAGATAAAGGATTAGAAGCTATAAAAGCTTTAAAACCAGTTTCATTTAACTGGATAGATGGTTTTTGTGATGTAGAAAAAGATCCGTTATATGGTTTTATTGCACAAGAAGTACAGACTGTAGACTCTAATTTAGTATCACCTTTTGGTGATGATGTAGAAATTGGTGATGATCCAAACAATCCAGATCAAGTAATAACAGATCCTTTACGAGTAAACGAAAAATTCATTATTCCAATGTTAGTTAAAGCAGTACAGGAATTATCAGCAAAAGTAGCAGCTTTGGAGGCTAAATAAATGACATTAACAAAAGTAAAAAGAGCCGGTATAACTGCAAATGCAAAAGATAGGGTTTCTGTTTTAGACTATATACCCGTAGCACAACATGCAGCTATTCGTGTTGGTAATAGTACATATGATTGTACAAGTGCTATTCAATCAGCATTAACAGATTCAGCACCAAACCCAGATGAAGCTAGGGCTGTATTTTTCCCTGCTGGTAAATATTACTGTGCTAGTGGATTATCACTTGAAACAGGTGCAAAATTAATTGGAGAAGCTTTAGAAAAAACTGAGCATTTTGTCCATAAAGGTACAGGAACCGTTATTCAATTTGGTAGTGGTGGTATTACGGCTTTCGATAAAAATAAAATAGAATTTTATAATATAACAATAAGATCAGAAAGTACATATAGCGACCAATACCTAGTTAAGTTTGATGGTACTTATGCCTGTAGACTTCATAACGTAGTCATATCATATCAAGGTACTCATGCTTCTGCTACTGCCTTCTATATGGATGATTATTCTCAATCTGGTGCAACAAACGTAGCTTGGAGTAATTTTTTTGACAACTGTCAATTTAGTGTAGTAAGAGGAACAGCTAATGCTTCCCGCGGTCATACAATAGAATTTACTGGTAGTGATTCTTGGTTTAACAATATATACAGTTCTGGCGGGGCTGGTATATTAACTAAACCAGGGGGTAATAACTGGTCAAATATACATTGTGAACATTCACACTCTGGTGCTGCAAAATCAGCAACAGGTACAAACGCTGGTTTTACTGTAAAAGTAGATTCATACGTTAACAATACAGAAAAAATAATTAATGTAAGTAACTTATATTGTGATCTAAATGATATTGCTGTCAAATGGGATATAACTGGTACTGGTACTCTTCATACTCAATTTAACTTTAGTAACGTACTTTGCAGAAGTAATGCTAATTGTGATTTTTTATTTGCAAGTAGTGGTACTTCTACACCTAAAACGTTTGGTGGTTCTATTGTAAATTATCATGGAATGGCTTCTACTAGCACTCCTATAAAAACAAGTGGTACAGTTACTAAACCATATATAGGTACTGAAGGAAGTAGTATAACTGATATACCAATTGGAATTGATACTGATTCGCCAAACAGCAACTTAAAATTAGATATTGGAGGTGCTAATGATACAGGCTTACTTAGTTTACAAAACCCTGCTCTTTATGCTGGACTTCCAAATAATACTAATTGGGGTGGAGTAGTTTTAGGTTCTGGTACTAATGGTAATACACCATTTGTTGCAGCTTCACAACTTTCTAATGGAAATGATCTACCTTTACATTTAATAACAGGTGGAACCACAAGACTAAGCGTAACGAATGATTCCTCAAACAATACACAAGTAGGAATTTCTGATAATACTCCTGAGTGTACTCTTGATGTTGGAGGTGCTTCAACTGGAGGATTAAATGGATTAAATCGTCCAGTTTTGTATGCTGGATATAATCAAGCTAGTACTAATAATTTTGGTGGCATTGTTTTAGGAACTGGTCCAACTGCTAACTCACCTTACGTAGCAGCTGCTAAAGATTTTGGTGGTACTGCACAAACTTTAAGTTTTTATACTGACGCTACAAAAAGACTAGAGATCAAAACTAATGGACACATAAATATAGTTAGTGGAAATTTAGAATTTGCAAATGGTGCTGGTATTGACTTTAGTAATGTTCCTGATGGTAGTAGATCAATAACTACTGATGGTAATAAATTTGACGACTATGAAGAAGGACACTTTACGCCTACTGTAAGTGCTGGTGTTAGTGCGATTGGATATAGTACACAAGCTGGTCGTTACACAAAAATTGGTAATACAGTTCATTTTACATTTACTATAAGGATCAATTCAGCTACCCTCACTTCTTCTGCTATTAAGTTTGGTGGTTTACCCTTTACTTCAGTAAATGATGCTGATAAAGCTGGCGGTGCATATATTCTTCAGTCATCTGGTAACTTTGGAACAACAAATACATTTAGGGTTTCGGGAAATAATACACAAATTCTTGTTATAAGTGCTGCTGGTGATCTCGTTGCTGGAACCGCAACAAGTTTCAATACAAGTAACAGAGTTGTATCACTAACAGGTTTTTATACTGTATAGACCGAAGCTATGTCTTAAAACTAAGCCTAAAACTGTTTATATCGGAGATATATCCTAATGGCATTAGCCGAATCAATCGAATACGACAAGATAGAAGTTGTCGGTCAATATAAAGCAGTTCAAGTTCGTAAAGCTACAGTTATCACAAAAGATGGTAATGAACTTACCAGATCTTACGAAAGATATGTACTACATCCAGACTCAGACATAAGTGGTGAACCAACAGAGGTTCAAGCAGTATGTAATGCAGTTTGGACTGATGCTATAAAAACAGCTTGGACTGAATACAAAAAAACACTTGAAGAATAATGGCAATTACAAAAACTTGGGAAGTTAACACCTTACAAAGAGAACTTGCAGATGGATACGTCAATAAAGTTATTTATAGAGTTGACGGTACTGACGGTACTTATAAAACAAGACTTACAGGTGAAGTAAATTTAGAAAAACCTAAAACACTTATACCTTATAAAGATTTAACAGAAGCAACTGTAATTGGTTGGGTCAAAGCAAAACTAGGTTCAGAAGTAGCAACTATTGAAAAAGCTATAGACGAAAACATTACTTTACAGAAAACACCAGTTCATGGTGTAGGTAAGCCTTGGGGCTAAGTGGAACTTCCACTAATATTGTTACCGGACCCAATTCCGTTAAAAACAATATCTATACCTTTACCTACAGCAGATGTGCCTTCTTACACTCCTTTGGTTGTTCCTCCGAGTGACCTAAGAAGACCAGAAGGTACTAAGCCTACGGAAACTGTTGAACCTCCAGCACCTGTTTTAAACTTACCACCCTTACCACCCATTCCTATTCCACCAACGGAAGTATTAGTTCCTACAATCATAACAGCTGTTACAGCCGTAGCAGCTACCACTGTAGCAACTCCTATTATTCAAGAATTAAAAGAAAGAATAACAAAGTTTTTAAATAATAAGATCAAGAAATGGAAAGAAAACCGGAAGAAAAAAAGGGAATCTTCTCAAAGCTCAAAGAAAATATAGATGACCATGAAGAACAGATGGCAGTACTTGGTGCAGCCGTTCGTTTAGGGGTTGTTATATGGAGTGGCTTCATAATTACATTAAGTTATGTAGAATTACCTATGGTCAAAAAGTCAGCTACAGCAGGCGATATCACGTTCGTGGCTTCGATTTTTACGGGTGCGCTGGCAACTTTCGGGCTGTCCACGGGTAATGGTAAGAAAGACAAAGAACAAAAACCAAAAGCATGAAAAAACTAATCTTGCTTTTAGCTCTGTTATCACCCAGCATAGCTAGAGCCAACACAGTTACGCCCCAATTTACTACAGGGTCGATGAACTCAACGACTACTACAACTCAGACTATAACTGAAGTTGAACAGCGTCAGGTGTTCGGGGCTGCCGTAGATACTTGGAGCGGTACAAATATAACACCCTCAGCAGATATCGCTGGTAGTGGTACAACTTTTACAGTAACCAATACAGCTAATCCTTGGACATTAGAAACTACAACTAGATCTGCTGGTTTAGTAGAACAATGGGATACCACAAGAAACTACACAATAAACTCCACTACTACTTCGCTCTCTGTCTTCTCACAGTAAGCCCAGTATTAGCAGAAGGAGATACAAATAATACGTCCAATCCAGTAGCAGCCGCGACAGGAAATGTCACAAATCAGGCTGTGCAATTTCAAAATAATGGTGCTTCTTCACGCCAGTCGTATGGTCCTTCCATACAGTGCAACGGAAGCACTATGACCTTTAGCCCTTTTTATATGGGCAACCATACTAATCCCTATTCAGCGGATGAAGATACAAATGAGTTATATCCTTCTAGTTATCAATTAAATGAAAACTGGGGGTTTCAAATTAACTTTATGGTTCCACTAGATAGGAGTGGCTATCAGCAATGTAAAGATATAGCTGCACGTCAAGAAGAAAAGATGAGATTGGACTACGAACTTGTTCGCGCATTGAAATGTGCAGAACTACAACAAAAGGGTTTCACCCTACGACCAGGAAGTCGTGTCGAACATATGTGTCACGACATAGTTCCTATTCAATCATTATTACCAAAAGAAAATGTTAGCACTAATAAAACCTCTCGTTTTAACATCTTTAAAAAGTGACAAATTTAAAAAGTTTGTTGTTGACTTATTAGAGAAGTTAGTTGAATCAACAGATAACGAGCTTGATGATAGAGCATTACAAATAGTCAAAAAAGGTTTGGATATCGAATAATGGCAAAACAAGGCTTATACGCAAATATCAATAAGCGTAAGAGAGCTGGTACTAGCAGACCGAAGTCAAAAAGTACTATTACTCCAAAAGCTTACGCCAATATGAAAAAAGGTTTTCCTAAGAAAAAATGAAAAAAGCAACTGAAGAACAGTTCAGCGAACTACATCAGTTGGTCACAAACGAGTTTTTATCAAGAGTTAAGAGTGGTGAAGCTACCACTCAAGACTTAAAAGCAGCCTGTGATTGGCTGAAGTCAAATGATATTACCGGCGTTGCATACGATGGCAACCCATTAGAAAAATTGGCAAGAGTTATGCCACAGATAGATCCCGAATTAGTAAAGGAGAGGATGTATGGCAGGCGGAGCTAAATACGCCAATGGCAATTATAAAAGCCAACAAAAAGCTTATAACAAAACAAAAAAGGGATTGAAATTACGTGTCAATGCAAATCGACTTAATAGGCAACTTGGTACTTACGGAAATGGCGATGGGAAAGACGCTGCTCACTATAAGGGGAGTACGACCAAAGGCAGACTCCAAAGTCCATCAAAAAACCGAAAAAGCAGACTCAAGATACGTAAATGACCCCTCTATTACCTAGTCCAAAACATTACTTACACAATTTAATAACCATGACAAGTTCAGATTCTAAACGGCTCTGGAGAAGAGCCATTAAAGAGCACTTCAATTGTCAATGTGTTTATTGCGGAGAAAATTATGAATTACACGAACTTACACTCGATCATGTCCAACCTCGTTCAAAAGGTGGTCAAGATCTCACGACCAATGTCGTATGTG
>VTLG01014961.1_pt1 | contig 20240 bp, 12 predicted proteins | sample 4694571 | NCBI WGS metagenome assembly VTLG01 (sample SAMN12604809, study PRJNA352737) | marine metagenome | biome: ENVO:00000447; feature: ENVO:00000209|ENVO:00000569|ENVO:01000036; material: ENVO:00002151; isolation source: viral sequences binned using virsorter ... | reverse complement strand
GGCCGTGGAAGAAACCTGTGTATAGTTAGATGCCGCAGTCGCAGAAGTTGTGATAGTATACGTTCCCGCAGTTTCAGAGGATTCAGTGCCATTAATCATTTTAACTATTGCTGAATTAACAAAAGTGTCAAGAATATCTGTCAAATTCATTGCCCTGATCGCACCAGTACTATTGTCATAATAAACTGGAAATGTTTTTCCACCATCAGTTTCATGACCAATAGAGCCTTCAGATGTATATGCAAGATTAATCTTGTCGTATGAAACTGTAACCGTACTTGGTTCTGCTGTGCCACTCGCATAAACGAAAGCGGATGCAGACTGTGATGCTGCACCAGCCTGTGTTCTCGTATCAGACATAGCGGCGATGAGGGCACCACTACTAGAGACAACTGTGAGGACAACGGTTGGACTTGAACCGTACTTGAAGATCATTTTTTGTATCCACTGATCTCTTTGCGTGGCACTCATACGAACTAAGTTGCCGCCCGCAAAATACAGTGGTTCACGAGTCGCCATTATATTGCTCCTTCAGCAAACCCAGACAATGATTTCAACAAGCTACCGCCAGAGCTGCGAATTTCTAGAACTTCTCTTTGTAGACCAGTGTGATGGAAAACAAAATCTTCATGAAGAATATCATCACCAGCGTTTGTGCCGCTGCCATCTGTACCACCATCTTCTATGATGAAATTATCACCAGCATTTGAACTGCTCGCATCTGTGCCATCTAAAACAATAAACAGGCCCGTGCTATCTTGTTTAATCGCACCCTTACTTGATGTTCCATAAACCCGAAGACTGTTTGCTCTTGTCGCAACAATCTCTGTGTTATTGTAATAAAGAGCAACTTCGCCGCCATTAGTCGCTGATATCATTGTCTCATTTGATGCTGTATTTTTCACTGTGAATTGATTAGCATTGAGTTCCATCGTGGTATCAGAGAATAACTCCAACACACCATCTGCACTCTGTTGAATGTATGTTCCACTATCACCAAATTGTAATTGAGTTGTACCAATACCAGAGTCGTCACTAAGTAACAGTCCCGTATTATGAACGTGTGTGAGTGTGACCTCAGCGTTTTGGCCAAAAGATATGACCGCACCATCTGAGTCAAGCCTAAGATCGTCACCAACACCCAAGTCAAGAGCAACCCCCATGCCACCAGCGACTGTCAGTGCGCCAGAGGTTGATCCTGTGGAGGCCGTGGTAGCAGATATATTAACGACACCACCAGAGGAAATTGAAATCGCATCAGTGTCACTAGCAGAACCAATAGTTCCCGCATCTTTAATAACGATATCGTCTTTGAAGGTTACGATACCACCAGAAGAAATCTGTATTGCATCCGTAGCTCCGACTGAACCAATATCACCATCGTTAGGGACTGTGATATTACCAGTAACAGTAAGGGTGGTTCCATCAAATAATAGGTTAGCTTCTCCATTACCAGAGTTAGAACCTGTTGCAGTGATTACCCTGTTGTTCCCATCATTGCCCAGTGACAATCCCGAAGATTGGTTTTTGAATGATAAATTACCATTTCCATCTGTACCTAAAATTTGGTCTGCTATGCCATCAGAAGCCGGCATCGTGAACTGAATACCACCACTGGCAGGGGGAACAAACAAAGACCCTAAGAGGTTATCACTCGTAGCATCCTCATACTCAATTCGGACAGCCTCTACTTCATCAAGTAAAAAATGTTTACGAGTAGAGGAAGAGCTCTCCAATAGAACATCATCTAAGTCTGGAGCAGCTCTGTTTAGAAGAGGATCACTTGTTGCAGTTTCTTGTAGAACTTTTTCTCCTACATCAACACCGTCAGAGGTTGCGTTAAGAAGAAGGTGATCACCAGAGTCAGTTCCAGAACTATCTGTGCCGTTTAACAGAATCTTGTCTTCAATGTCTCCAAGAAGAGCCACTGTGTCTGACCTGTCCGGTAGCGTGATTGTTCTATCAGCAGTAGGGTCAACTACTGTAAGTGATGTTTCAAAATCATTTGCTGTAGCGCCTTCAAAAACGATAGTAGATTCAAAGGTCAAAGCCTGAATATCACTCCGTAAGGTATTAAACCGTTGACGAAATGTTTCTAATGAATCTGTCGTTGCGACTGCTGATGCTGAGACTGTTGCCATTATTCTTTACTCACAAGTTGTACCAAGAGCGATTTAATTTCATGCATTTCACATTTAATATTATTTATCTCCCTTGTAGCTTCCCTTAACTCATCTCTTTGTTGTTGAGCCTGAGCTGCTCTCCTGACTGCCCTATCATAAGCTTGAGTATTAGTGTTAACAATTGCGCCGGAGTGCATATCTCTGGAGAGGTCAGTATTTTCTTCTACTTTTCTATATTCTGCCATTTTATGTCGCCAGTGCTATCGCTCTAAAGTCTTTAATCCTTGGTGGTTCTGCCGAGTTAGTTGACTGCATCACGATCTTAATTGAGAAAGAAATAAACGGATCAAGGGCATCACCGAGGCCATCATCAGTAACACCAGCAGTATACAAATACTCTTGGAAATCATCTCTACCAAGTGATGGGTTTGTTGCGGTATCTGGATCACCAGTATCATTGAAAAATCTGTATCCCAATTCATCAAAGTCACTCGCATCATCACTCCTCAAGATTTTATATAGAACCTTGATCTCTGAGTCTGTATCTCTATTTGCACTAAAGAATACTTTGAGTGCCGTAGCTGCCTGAGCTAGTGAAGCCTTTCTCGTAATATATATCGCAACATTATTATCACCATCCGGTTCTGTAGATGCAACATATTCAGAGGTTGGATATACATCAGATGAAGAATCAACATTGTTAATTCTATTAGCAATCGCAAATCCTGTCATTCTCTTGGTATCAATAACAGGAGATAAGTTTTCTGAGGATGTACTTAAACTACATGTCAAGGTCACAGATTTTTGACCAGCAAGCTCATTTGTTTCGTTGATCTCTGAAGCAATCATGTACGGGATATCATAGTACACATTCTCGTTCAATGGAATAGTCGTCGCCTGTGCTGCTGTTTCTTTCACAAATGATGTCTGTGTTCCAGAGGGACTTGTTGCAGTAGTTCCTCGTTTAGCAGCGGTTATTGAAGTGCCTGTAAGCTGCATATTAGATACATTAAACTGTGCAACATCGTACAACTTATTCGCAGTTGCATATGCATCCGCTCCACCGCTTTGTGCCCGTGTCACTCCTGTACCATCAATGTAGGCTGCAGTTGTTGTTGTAATTGTGTAACTATCAATCTGAATGTTACCAATCTGGGTATGCGTTGTGTTTGCATTAGCATTAGACGCACTTGAGAAATAGTGATTGATTTCTGTAAACGGTATCTTGTGTAACTGATACAATTCCACCGGAGCTCCAGCTGGGTGATAAATTCCAGATACGCCTTGTGTAGAACCACCAAAACCTCTTGTCGCACTACTAATAACATTTCCACTAATAGAACTGTACAAGATCGTTTCGTTCTGAACTTTAATCAACCAGTTACCACTAGCCTGTCTTGCATACTTACCAGTTGTATCATCAAAGTTTGTCCCATCAGTAAGAGTGATTGTTGTTTGTGTTCTGTCAAGTGCAGATGCAAGAGTTGTATTTGCACCAGACTTAATATCCATCAACTGAACGTTATTGTTTGTTGTATGCATTTGGTGGTTAGGATGTAAGACTTGGACAGTGGTGCTTCCATCTTGGAAGATTAAAGGATTGATAGGAAGTTTTTCTGAATCTTTATTACCACCTTTGCCTTCACCAAAGCCTTGAGCAGGAGCAGTTCCAAGTATCGTTCTATCGCCGCCGGGATTACCCATATCCCAATACCCTCTATCGGGAACATCATCAGCTTTATTGACAAGTGGCACTTCACCAGTGTTAGCTGTAAACTGACAACGGTTCAATCTAAATTTAACATCTTCCATAAGAGATGCTGCCCAAGTCCTACCATTGTGAGACTTGAACATAACACCAACACCTGGCTGCTCTGAAACTGTTCTCTCTGCAAACAATGCGTTTGATGTTGCAGTAGCAGTGCCACCCACACCAGACGTTGCGAGTGTAGACTGAATTTCAGTTTCACCCATTCGAGCAATCCAAACCTTATGAGTTGGGACATCAGCAATCAAACAGAAACAATATTCTAAGTTTGACTGTAGATAAACTGGCGACCTAAACTTAAAGTTTGTCGCAGTTTGGCCTGTTTCATCAAGAGTGATATCTACAGGGTCTTTGATAACTCGACCAAACGGCAGAACTTTTGGGCCAGGATATCCGTTTACAACATTTCTTACTTCCAATGTGACAGGGAATGTGTCATCTTTTTCGGAGAAATAAATGTCGATACTAGAGATAAACACGCCACCCGGCTCTTCAATCAAGAAAGTTTGTGCGAGTGGATCACCATCGCCATCATCGCCATCATCACCATCATCGCCGTCGTCGTCTCCATCGCCATCGCCATCACCGGCAGGTTGCGGAGGTGGATTTGTGAACGCTACACGGTCTGTAATTACGTTAGAGAAAATTGATGTATTTTCGTTAACGTTAGTTCTTGTGATCTCAGCATTTCTAGTTGCAATAATCGTCTCTTGTTCTGTTTCCAAGATACCTGTAGCATAGTAAATTGCTTCACCAGCCGTCAGAGGGTCTTTCGATGTGATATTTGTTGGACTTGATGTAAGTCTAAATGATATTTCACCAGTTTTGAACTGTGGGTTGCCTTGAACTTTTGGATCGGGAATCTGGAACGTACCTTTAATTCGACCAGCTGCACTAGTTACAAGAGCATCACCAAAAATTAAACTGGCATCACTTGTAGAGAAACCGTCCTCTGGTTTTGTATATTGTGATACATCTTGCCTATCGAAGAAAGGATAGAGCTGAGTATTAGGTAAGAACCTCGCACCTTCAAAATTAATTGTTTTCTGTCTAACAAAAGGAAGCATAGCTCTTGCAATAACTTTTGTTCCTTGTGATTCGTAATCAATTTTTTCAACAATATCTGTTTGCACACCTTGTCGAGTTTGATCAGTTCTAACTGTTTGAGTTGTTCGTTCAATCAAGTTGTTACCAGACCACCAAGCACTTGTTGATGATTGAGTCGTGCCAGTCCATTGAGTCTGCCATGCATTCCACACAGTTCCTATTGCATCTTTATTTGCTTCAAAGAATGTATCAAAGTTGCCCTCTTGATTAATAATCAAATCAGGCGCAACTTCTGTCTCAAACCAATCATCACTAAAAGGATCAAGAGCAATTGTACCAGCCCAGTGAGAAACGAGAACAGGAGTACAACGTTCAACCCTCGTTGCAAAAGGTTGTTCCATCATAACTATTTCATTGTAAGGTAGCGTAATTAAATCACCTGTTTTTTGATATCCAAAATTAGCTCTTTCCGTATCAGAGGACGCCTCTTCTTCTAGAGTAAAGGCCTTAGTTTTAGATGAAGGTCGAAGTTCATTCTGTTCCATATCAATAGAACATTTATAATCTGGATGTTTAACGTCACCAAGTCTATGACCTTGGAATGCATCGACAATAAAACCAGACTTAAATCTGTTCAGTCCATTTGCATCCGTAACCTCAAAACTTTCAGCATCTCTTTCCAAGAGAGACAAGTGAGTGTAATATTCCAAGTTCTGAATACGATCTTGAAGTTTACCAATATCTTTCATAGTAAAGCGTTGATTCTTCTCTCTTCGTATAACAACATCTTTTGGGGTGAATGTAAAAGGTGGAATGTATAGTTCTGCCAACTTCATAGTTGAGGCTCGTAACTCTGGCAGTTGTGGATTTTCTGAAGGGTCACCTTCAGTCACCGTGAACTTACCACCAATATCTATGTCAATAACTGCTCTCTTACCAAGATAATATTCGTAGTCAGCCTGCACCAAGGAGCCTGGTTTTAAGAAATTATTTGCTGATGCACCAGTGCCATCATACTGACGATGGAAAAAGTCAAAAGAGTATCCTGTTAGTTCATCTACTGCTTCTACATTTGAACTCGCACCAGCTGCATCTTCAACAGCAGGCCTGAAATCAAATACGTTGTATAGTGGATAGTTACCTGTAGGTGCTGGAGCATCTGGGTCAACCTTAGTCGCAGTATATGTTGGAATATCCACATAGTCCATTTGGTTCGCAACGTCAACATACGAGTCAACGGTGATAACATCTCCAGCACTATGTTCAAGATAATCGAAGACACACAACAACCGGCCGGTTGGAGGCGGTAATCCTGGCTTTCTAACTATACGAGCAATGTCATAATAGTTGTCTCGTTGGCCAGTATCAAGTTGATAATTATTTGTAATAGTGTCATCACCCGCCGTTACGGAACCGACAGTACCAACTGCTAAGCTAGCCTCGCCTGTAATGGTTTCGTTTACGGCGAAAGTTTTTGCAGTGCCAGATGTGTAGACAAACTGGATCGGGGATGTTGTGGTAATAATTCTTGCGGTAGCCTTACTTGTTGAACCTGTTACCTTTTCACCTCTAGTGAAAGTACCGTTTACATCACTTAACGTGATTGTTGGAGCAACAGCATCAGTATCAGAGGCGCCTGATTCAAAGACTGCCTGTAATCTGAATACGTCAGCTCGACCAAGGGATATGGTTCTGTCTGTAGGCCTCGTTCCAAAAGCATCAGTGTCGCCTGGCACAACCTTAACCTGTTTCATAAGTTTAGTTGTTTTAGTTTTTTGGATTACCGAGGTCTTAGAAAGAGTAGTCATAACTTTCAGTTTAGCACCAGTTCCAAAAATTGTTGAATTGGTTATCGTACAAGTATTAGTTCCAGCACCAGAGAATCCTGTTGAAGCACTAACAATGTCTCCAGCTTTTGCTGACCCCGTTCCACCCGTTAGAACTGATATAGTGTAATCAGCTTCTGAATGAGAGACAAACGTTTCGTTTGCACCAGCAGATAATGTCACCGCACCAGAGGAGTTCGTAGTTACAATGAACTGCCTGCGAATTGTAAATTGAGTATCACTCTCACCGTTATTAGTCCCTGTCAACAAAGTCTTAACAGGACGTTTTGCAAGTTTGAATAAAGATATATTCTTTTCTGAGTCTTGCAACTTACAAATAAATCTTAATGAACCAGTACCGCCAGTAGCAGCCGTCTGCAATGCAATTGGAATACCCTCTTCCTCCGTCAAAATCGCATCACCGTTGTCGCTACCCAAAGCATCTGTACCATCTAAGTCTACAAATGATGAAGTTGTTGCTTGAGCTGAAAGTGCAATATCAGCGGTAAAATCTTGACCAGCATCTGGATCATCACAAACAACTGACCGAACCTGTTCAAATGATTTTGTTTGAACTGTACTAATTGTCAAGTCTGCATTACTAGAGTTTTCTACAATGTCATCACTTTCAGCAGAGTCAGAAGCGGTAATCTTCTCACCAACTTGGAATGTCCCAGCCACGTTTGTAAGAACAAGAGCTGTACCTGTGGTTTCCTCACCAAATACAAATCCAGTAGCACCACTTGTAACACCTTTAATCTGCGAACCACCATTAGAAGCTACAGAGGTGAGTGTCGGACTAGGAGTTCCAGACAATGTAATTCTAGTAAACGGTCTAATATCGAAAAGGAAAAGTTTGTAAAGGGCGCCTGGGTCACCAACTATTCCAGTTGAATATTGATAAGTTCTAACTCTTGCTACACCAATCTTCGTGCCTGTTGCAGTGCCAGGAGTAGAGGTAGCTGTATCATAAAGAGATAACTGTTTAAATGGTGTGGACTCTCCAGCGACGAATGACACATCTGGTGTGCCATACATATTGTTCACAGTAACAAAGTTTCCAACATCAAATGCTGTACTACTAGCGTTTACTGTCTCAAAGTCTCTGGCCTTTTTCAAGTCAATTACAGTAGGTGCAATCTTGTCAATCTCAAAACCTTTGACATAAGCTTTACCAGAGGAAATCTGTAGTGCAAGAAGGTCTTCTGCCGCAATATTTCCACTGTCAGTTATTTTTCCAGCTTGGTATACACCAGTAAAGTTTGTTGGGCCGACACTGGCATCAATTGATTCTTTGACTTGAAAGGTGAAGGGACGAACTGTGTAATTACCGGACTCGTCAAAAGTTCTTCGAGCCAATGTTTCTTCAAGAATAGAATATTCTGTGTCTCTAACAAACTTGACTAATCGGCCTGATTTAATCCTCATCAACTCAATAAAGTTTTTATCGTCTGTTGAGGTATCTTCAATAGCTACAAGAGTTAAAGTAAACTTCAATCTGTGAGCACCCTTAGCAGCAAAGTTTGATGATCCCTGTGCGTTGTCCAATAAAGTGCTATCTGCTTCTGGAGTTACGATTGATTCATCAATCCTCAATCCAATTCTTTTGTTGCCAGCATTACGTCTATATTTGTCAATCACAATTGTTTGATCTGCAACAGCAACAAAGTGACCTCGTACAAAATAAATTCCCGTATTAATCTGAGCAAGTTGACATGCTTCTGAAACTCTACCCTTTGTACCGTCCGTAACGGTTACGCCAATATGCGTGGTTTCAGAATCAACCGTGGTCATTGAAGTTGCATTTGCTGCAAAAGCTGTTGATCCATGAGTTACTACAACGTTAGCACTTAGATTTTCATTTATTACAAATCTATCAAAACCCGCCGCATCTAACGCACCTTGATGCGGTGTTAGGTTAGATGTGGTGCCGTTTGGATTTGCTCCTTCAATTGGGCCCGTACCAGCAAGAGCAGAATTAATATATTGGCCAAAAAGTGTTACAGGGTCAGTGCTGGTTGCAGCCACTGCATGGGTCACCATAAATTTTACACCAGTTGTAGCACCTGTAAGAATAACTGGATTATCTGCATTGACATACTGTTGTGGATCAATAGTCTCACCACTAAAAGTGCTTTGAACCCTAACGTACCTCGCTGCGTTTTGCCCTCCCAAATATGATACTTGGCCGGGGATGACCACTGTGCCATCCTTGAACATATGACTGAAGCCTTGTTCAATTTGATTCTGAAGAGTTGACTGAAGTTGTGTTAGTTCCCTAGCCTGAATTGCAAATCCTGGCCGAAACAACGTTCTGACAAAGTTATTATCCTTATCAAAATCGTCGTAATAAGGCGCAACATTAAGGTCTGTATTCTGAGGCATTTACTAAAACTCCACTATGACTTTGATATCTTCTATCTGGTCTGAAGACCTACTGATTGGTTTTCTGTTTTCTAGATAGATAATGTCGCCACTATCTGCTGCGAGTTCTGGGTTAGCATACCCATCGGAGAAAGTAACCGTATTACCACCAGACAGTGTTACTGCACTGTCAGCAGCTGCGTCCGGTGTTCCTGTGGCTCCAGAGGTCGCACCAGTGATAACGTTTGCACCACTAAATGCAACATAACCACCAGTTGTTCCGTTTGTTCCATAATCACCAAATCGTTCTTGTGTGTAATAAAGAATTGAGTTTGAACTATCCCACTCAACAACTTTACCAATCGCACCAGTAGTTGCCTGACTAATTTTTTCATCACCATCATATGTTCCAGACTGTGATGTGAGTTTCACTGCATATGTTAATCTAGCCGTAGCAACTGATGCAACTGAAGTCGTACCAAATGTATTAGGATCAACAACAATTCCTAACTTACGAAAATCGTTTTCTGTAGTAATATCGTCGCCCTCAGCAGCAGTTAATGTTGTTGCCATCATAACGTAATGACCACCCAACTCTTCTACTGCATTAAATCCGTGGCCACCCTTTGGCCCAATAACAACACTAACTGCTCCACCAGAACCACCCATTGCAGAAGCTGAAGACAAAGCAGCATCCGAAAAAGTATAACCACTTCCAAGATTAACTGTGCCGTAAGTATATCCTGTACCAGCAGCATGGATTGTAGTATCAGTTCCAGCAGTCAAACCAAAGGCCTGAATAGCATTGTTTGCAACTGTGATTCTGATGATCGCACCCGAAGAGGTTCCTTGTGAAGTGCCGTCTCCATACACCGCAGCATAATATGTTCCGTTGGTGTATCCAGAACCAGCAGTAACAATTATTGAGTCAATCGCTCCATCAGTAGCCGCTGCACTCACTGTACTGTCTGTAGACACTGGCATAAAATCTGCTGTCAAAAAGTTATTGATCTGACCAGCTGAAAGAGTGTACATGTATTGAAGAACATATCCGCCTGAACTGAATGGAGCCGTTGTAGTGCTCGTCGGTTCCGTTCCACTGTATGCAGTCCCACCATTATTGTCAAGGACTTTATACGCACGATAGTCAGCGGTCAAAAAATAAAATGTTGAATCGTATAAGTTTGAAGCACCAGAAGTAGATGTTGAAGTAGAACTATAAGTTGGTTTGTACATGTCATAGGTAGTTCCATTAGCCCAGTTTCTACGAGGGATTACTCGTTGAACACTATTCGATCCGATATTCTTGGCAGCCACCATATCGTCCCATGCATAGTATTCGTCGGTAGGCCCATCAATTGGTGTGGGGGGTGACGCATCAGACCCACCACTAGTTCCAGACGTAAAGGGAGTACTTTTGCCTATAAACAAGTAGTAAACATTACTAGACGACTCAGTGAACGACTCCTCAAATTGAGCGGCGTTATGAAGTCTAAATTTTTCTGTGATAATAGCTGCCATGTCTCTTTCCTATGTTATCTATTTATGACGCTGAGCCAGCACCAATGACTGTTTTTAAAGTACTACCAGCGGAGTTAACTATAAGTAATGTTGCAGCACTTTTCAACATATTACCCGTGACCGCATTTGTAGCACCCGTTGTTAAAACTGTTCCTGTTTCATTTCCAAATGTAATAGTTCTATCCGCTGTGGGGTCTGTAACCGTTAAGGTAGTTTCAAATGCATCGTCTGTAGAAGTTGCCAACTGATAATGTTCCTGTTGTGCTGAGGTTTTCATTTCCAAAACTTATTGCGCCCGAGCTGTCTGTAATTGACCCTGCTGCAACAGCGCAAGTGCCGGCATTCAAAGTGGTGCCATTAACCGTGGTGGTAGCAAGAGTCGTGATAGTAGCAGATGTTTGCGTACCAGCAACCACACCATTAATGGCAGGGGCTGTTAGGGTAACTACTGTTGCAGTTGCACTAATTCCACTACAAAGAGCACTAGCATCACCGAACTTGGTATAAATTTCAACAAAGTTGTCATTGATCTTTGCACCACCGGCCCGTAGTGTATCACCACTGCCGTCGTTGGCGTTAGACCCGACCCCTAATGATTGATATGCCATTTATTATTCCTTTTCTTATGTTATTTATAACGATTTATGCGGCATCAAAGGTTGTTTGTGTTGAATCAAACGTCCCAATAGCGCTATCAAAGGTTGTTACTAGAACTTGGCCCTCACCGGCATCCGCTTCTGAAATCGGTAATGTTAACCCGCCACCCTCAGATGGAAGAGCGTTCGCAATGTTTATTGAATTTTGTTTTAAGAACTCTAGAGTTCCACTACGATTTTCATAGTCAACCTCTAGGAGTATTTCATCGCCAGCATTACTTGAGGTGCCATCTGTCCCATCTAATAAGAAAGAGCCACCCTCATTACCTACAACCACATTGCGAATTGTATCAAACATAATTAACTTGTCGCCAAGATCACGACCGCCTGTGCTATCTAATAATAGATTTTCACCAACGTCTGTGCCTGAAGCACTAGCATCTAGAATAACTTTGTCGCCTGCATCAGTCTTAGCGGAGTCTGTACCATCCAATAGTATCTGACCCTCAATATCAAGAACAGCTGAAGTTCCATCGAATATTATGGAGCCAGTGCCATCTTCAAGAGCAACTTCTAAACCTATTTCAAATTCATCCTGTAGAGCTAACCTACCTCCAAAACTTTCAACGTTATGAGAGAATATTCTAGCCTCTCTTGTGTACTGTTCAATATTTTTATTACCGAAGAGGCCATCTGGTATACTTCCAGTATTGGTATTATCTTCAAACTCAATCTTACTTCCTTCAGTGAGAAGTTTTTCGCCTCTATGGAGTTGACCGTCCAACACTATGTTTATACTATTATCGCCTGCTTGTATACCCTCACCAAGTAAATGTCCTGTTGAGTCAGTAGCAGTCTCCAATCGGATATGAGTGAGTTCATTTGTCCCGTCTGGGAAAGCCTGTAGATTGTCCTCTAGAGTAAATGGTTGACTGTTGCTCTCTTGTAAAAGAGTGTGTCCATTTTCAAGAAGAAGAACATCACTAAGTCTACCACCCTCTAAGATGAAATGCATGTAGTCCTCTAAAACCAACTCATCAGAAGCTGCACTCTGCTCAAAAACAATCCCACCCTCTGGCACAGGGTAGTAATTTCCATCGTCACTACGGCCTTCAATAAATCCAATCGTGTCAATCTCTACCAAATCTTTAACAGAGATATTACTAATATCACCAATCCGAACACCAGAGTCGATGTTTAGATCATGAGAACTTTCGTATGCAATTTTATCACCGGCATTAGTGCCAAAGGTATCTGTACCATCCAACAGCAAGTTATCTTTCATGATGGCTGGAAGTTTATCTCTCATGCCATCTTCAAGTTGGACAAATGGTTGGTCAAAGAATAAACTACCGGGCTCGATACCAGATAAGAGAGGCGCACCATAAGCAGTTTGAGGAGCTTTGATTTCTGGTCTAACTTTTAGTTCAGTTATATGTTGTAGAAATCTTTTTGCAGTTACAGTTTCACCAAGAGCAGTCTCTAATAAAACTCGACCTGAGCCAGCACCCACATCTAACAAGATCGCTCCATCGCCTGAACTCGCTGAGTTCTCTATCGCTATATCCAATCCACTTTCAAATTGTAGATTATCACCGTCTGTTTCTTCTAATAACAAATCACCAATAGCAACACCATTCTCTTGAATGAGAGTGTCTTTCAAACTACTACCGCCGGTAGGATCAAGAATGCCAGTTCCTTCACGAACCCCTGTTGTCATGTCTATAGTTTCACCAAACACTATACCAAACAATGAAGCCAGTTCTGGAGTAAAGGTATCATCTCCAGTATAGTCTATGACACCGCCAGCTGCTGGATCACCAAGTCTTGCGGCAACCTGTGAAGCTAGAGATACTTTACCGAATGGAATAAATCCAGCAGGGTGAACAGAAGCTTTAAGTTCATTAATGTATGCACTAAGAACAGAACCAACTGTTACCTCATAAGAGAACTGTTGATAGAAATAAGAGTCCTGTATACGAACAACGTCTTCATCAATTAAACTGTTTGTATTGAGATATCCTCCTGGCTTGGTTATTGTTGTCCCAATCTGAGCTGTACCTTGTGCTGTGCCTTGAGCAAGAATTACACCAGACGCACCACCTGAGTCAAGAATGTTATCACCAATAACATTGAAGGCATCCTCCATAACAATCTCATCACCAGCGTCAGTTCCATCTGTAGCAGTTCTATCAAGAATGATCTGATCTGTTCCTGTCTCATTCTCCATCAACACCTGATCGCCAGCATCAGTAGAACTGGCATCTGTGCCATCCAACAACATGTTTTGGCCGGAATGTTCGTTCAGTATTTTACCGCCGTCTTCTTCTCTGATAATGTTACCATACCCATCTTCATCGCCAGGATATACTGCATTATCGTATAGTATAAACGAACCAGCTCCCGCCGTCATTCTCTGAATTGGAGTGCTAGGCCTAATTGTTGGTTCTCTTAAACCACTAATGCTGGTTTCAAGAATAAATGTTTCAAGACCCTCACCCAACAAACGGCCGTCTGGAGTGTTTGCGTGTGCGATAGATTGACCATGATTTGAGAATGCAGAAACATCAAAAACAGGTTGTAACAGTTTGTCGCCTACATCATCAAGATTATCTTGGCCACCACTGGTATTAAGAATAATAGCATTACCTTGGTCTTCATTCACAAGATAACTTGGTGATCCACTTCCATCTGGTAGAGAGTCTTCTAGTATGATAGCATCATCGTTATTACCAAAAACAATTGAAGTGTCAAGTTCATATTCAACTGCATCATTGTCTATAAGACCAGTGCCGTCAAAAACTATTCTAGGAAGTCGGCCCATACCTGTAGAACTTTCAGTGCCAATTTCTGCTTGGATACGGCCTCTGTTTCCTCTATCTGGAGTTCCAAACTCAAGATCAATACTGTCACCAACGTCTTCCATACTAAAGTTAAACCGCAAGAGGCCTGTTTCTTGTTCACCAAAAATATTAGTGCCAGCTGCTGCGTCCTCAAGAAGAACGTTGTCTTCAGTTCGTTGTGATCTAAGAAAAGGTTTTTCTCTATGACTGTCTAACAAAAATCTACCAGACGAATCTGTTGGAACAAAAAGACCAGACTCAAGTTCAATACCCTCGTCAATCGGAGAATCCATATCAGCAACTTCCATACTGATTTGATCAACAAACGTTTCAAATCCATCTGTCGCTATGTTACCAATTTCAAAACTTTCGATTACAATTTTTGACCCTTCTTCACTATAACCATCAAGTAATATTCCAGAGCCAAACTCATCGTTAACTTTATAGACTGTAGCGATTGGCCCGTGGTCTGGTCTACCCGGCTCAACGATATCAAAATCTTCTAAGGTGATGCCATCGTTTGTCGCTTCAAGTTGTTCACCCTGTAATCTATTTGTTGGTGTTGAACTAATCGTCAACTTGTTTGTAGCCGGAGTAAATGCAACAACTGATCCGGTGTGAGTCTGCAAAGTATTTCCAGCACCAAAGGTTCCAGTAACATCTTTAAGAATTAGATTGGTATTAGCTGTAACTCCCGGCGCACTTGAGTATTTGAAACCAGAATCTTTTATTTCAATCTCTGTTATTTGACCTATGTCTGTTGTAAGAGCAACCACCTTGCCTTCGGTTCCGTTTACAGTTGAAATCGTTGCAGACGGCATTGCAGTATATCCAGAGCCACCATTAACTAAGAAGACTCTGTTTATCTCACTAAACTCATCAATGCCTAACGAACCCTCTTCCAAAATAATTCCGTCTGTTGGAGTCCCATAGGTATCTCTAGCTAACGCATCTGTTTCTGATAAAATTAAATCACCCAATACGGCTTCTGTATTCACTCCACCAGAATCCACTGCTGCGTTACCTGACTCTAAACGTAAAGAAAATCCATCGTCTAACGTTGGAGTAGTTGCATGGAATAGATTATACAGACTAGTAGAGTAAGTAGACTGAGCAGTATTAAGATTATTAGACGGGCCCCAAAATACTTGGCCGGGATATTGATCAAAAATAAAGAAGCTTGCAGTTCCGGTTTCAGTATTTTTTGCTTTAGCTCTCTCTTCCGATAGGTATAGTGGGAAGTAGTAAGTTTTGGAGTCACTAAATCTTCTATCTGTACCATGAACCGCATAAGGTTCACCCGTGACTGTGGCAACAGCCGTACCGTTTAATAGGATACGTTGTTTTATAAAAGACTCTTGAGTCTTTGCTTCTAGATTGAAAAATGTTGGCGTTGTTGATGTTGACTCTTCTGTGTTTAATCTGCCTCCCGTAACAGAGACAAAAGCTTGTGCGCTGTTTACAGACGAATCACTAGCGTCATTTGTAAATTTAATTGAGTCACCAACATTATAACCAGAGCCCGGAGCGTCGATGTGAATATCACTAATAGAACCAGATTTAATCTTACTGACGTTAGCTGTTGCTTTACCATTACCAACTAGAGGGTCTAGTGTTACCGTGTCGCCAACTTCATATAAGATACCGCCGAAGTCTCCGGTTGTAACAGACAACACAATACCTTGAATAGTAAATTGCATAGTAAAGTCACCAGAGGTGGACTTTCCTGTTATCGTTTCAGAGGTAGTAAATCCAGAACCTTGTATGCTGTCTTCTCTTAAAATAAATTCAACAACTGAATCTGTTCCTTGGTTAAACTGCGACACACTAATAATTTGAGCTGTAGTTCCAGATGATGCTCCTGTAATTTCTTGGCCTGCCATTTCATCTGGAAGAGCACCAGCAGAATCAGAGGTGCATCTAATCGCAACTGGCTTCGACCAGTTACCATCACTCATCCTCAACATGTATTGAGCCGGATAATTGATGATTGCATCTTGACCTAAGAATATTCTGAAGAACAACTTATGTCCTTCAGAGGTTCCCTTCGCAGCATACAAATCTCTAATTTGTTTTATGAGATTTCGTTTTGATACGCCACTAGCCAGTGATTGCGGAATAGACTCCATGAAAGAGTCTTTGAAAGCTGTTAGGAAGTGATCAACTGTATTGTCAGGATCGGCATATTCAAATAGTTGTTGAATATTCTGTACGGGATTAGCTCTATATTTTTTAAGAGTAGAGGTAGCGCTACTCGACGCACCCGTAATAGTTTCACCTTCAATAAACCGTTGGTTTGATGATATAAACAAAGTCTCATCGTTATCGACCAGTATGGTAGCAGTAGCTTTACTTGTACTACCTGTAATTGTTTCACCAACTTCAAACTTACCAGTTGTGCCACTACCAGTTTCAAAAACAATTTTATCAGCAGCATTCGATCCACTTATATCTGTTCCATCTAAGACCAGAAAATTTTCTGACAACGTTTCTAAGAGAACTTGGTCAATCGTTCCATCAATCGTTATCTGAGCTGATTCTAGAAACTTATAATACTGTCTCAAAAACTCAACAAAGATCGGATGATCAGCCTGAATGTGATCGGGAACTTGACCATCTATCAGTGGCGATATCTTGGTTGTTAAAGCACTATCGAAGGGGGCCATTTTTTAGTAACTTCCTGTTGCACTCACAGTTGATGGCGCAGCTGCAAACGTTGCAGCGCCACCTTCGTCACTGACAGCGATTGAGTCTACTCCACCTGTAACTTTGGTGTTGACTGTATCAATTTCTAAAACTTGATTTCGTAATGCTACTATATCATTTGACTTAGGAACAACTGTTATACGAATACGAGTAGAGGCAGCACCATCTACATTTGAAATTGAACTAATGGTAGTGCTGTTAATCGCAATAGCGCCGGTGGTGTAGTTAATTGTTCCAGCAGATGTGCTTGTGTAGTTTCTAGTAGCACCTGTTAAGTAGTAAGTTCTCAAATTACCTTTACCATCATCATCAAAAAATTGTTCATTTGCATCACCCAACTTAAATCCTGTGGAAGTTAAAATACCACCCATAGCATCATTGTGTCCATCATGGGGGTTGTATAACGCATTGTTGAAATAAAGATTATAAGAACTAGCTGACGCAACTACTGGTGTAAAATATTTTGCAAGACGGGGCGACACAGAACTACTGGTGATAGATGCGTCCGTACCGTCTATTTCTTTTAACAACTTGGAGTGTCGAAGCACCGCATCAAACTTAACCAGCTCAGTTGTGTTATAAGTTGCAATCGTATTTGTAACTTCAGTAACCAAAGTATCCTTTGTCTTGGTTGTAGCACTAGAGTCATATTTGAAGTCAGCTGTCAAAATGACATATAGAAAATCAGGATCAACAATAACAGGGGTAATAGAAGCCACAGTATATTTGCCGAGTTGTGATACCAACTGTGTCTTTTCGTTATTTGTCAGATTTGTTCCAAGATTATTTCTTACCGAGATAAACACCTTTCCATACTCTGGTGTTGAAACAACTCCCAGACTTGAATCAAACGAACCGTTCTCGCCACCGAATACTTGAACTGCTGTTGCTTGCGGATATAAAGTTTGAACATAAACCTTATAATCATTCGTGGTTACACACCTTCCTTGTGATGCATAGTCAAGTGGAGCAGATAACTTAATAGATTGTATAGTTTCAGCTTGAGCTCCACCGGATGCAATCGCCGCAGTGGTGGTTGTTATATTTGTAACAGTATTAATTGCGCCAGATGCAGTGAAAGAACTTGCACCATTAGCCTCTGTAATATTTGTTACCACGGCCTTTAGAATAATTATATTTCCATCACTTACAGCTTTACTAACAACACCATCTCCAAAATAGACCTCAAACAATCCATCTTCAACCTCTTGCAAATAGTATACGGTGCTAGTTCCCTTGAGTTGAGTTATATCAGTAGCTTTAGTGTATGTTTGAGTGGTTGAGTCTGTTGAAGAGTTTTGAACTTGTACAGTTAAAGTTGTTGTATCAGTTCTATTACTGTTTAACAAAAATCTTTGATTCACGTTTGACGTATCCACGGTGTATCGTGTCGTAGTGTAAGTTCCCTCATAAATTGGAATGTTTGAGAAAGTTAGTCCAGAGCCATTCTGTTGAGCAGTATGATCAGAGACAGCTACAAATTGGTATTGAATATTGTTTATTGTGGTGCGGAATACCTGACCAGCATTCATAGTTGCGGTTCCAAGAGCCAAGTCGTTCAAGGTCACAGTAACTTTTGCCATCGGAGCTCTTACTGAACGTGTCTCGTATCCTAATGTCTTCGCATGTGATACCACGCTGTCTCGTAGCGCAGCGCTGTCTATGAACATCTCATTAGCTAACATGTTAGCATGGAACCCAAGGTAATGAGTGTTGTACGCAAGTACATCTATCAATGCGTTTATACCAGAACCCTCGAAATCATAGTCAAGGAACTGGTCTTGATTTTTCATGTAAGTTTTGAGATTGTCTTTGATTGTGTCAAAGTCTAGACCAGATATCTCCAACTTTTGATTGTCTGCCATTATCGTAATACCTCCAATAGAACGTCTACTTGTACCAACTCTGCTGGTTGGTTAACCACGGAAAAATTTACCGTCATATCATATGCATTACGATCTAAGTCTGGCCTCACATCTATTCCAATTACATTAGCCCTTGGTTCATAGTTTGCAAGAACATCTGTTGCTGCTTGTGAAATAGCAATAGACGTTAAAGGCCCGGCTGGTTCAAACAACAATCCTCGTATACCACAACCTATTTCTGGATGAAATGGTTTCTCATAAAAGTTTGTCAATATGAGATTACGAACAGACCTTTTAACAGCACCAATGTTGGTCAAGATGTTAACATCTTTATCTTTAGACCGTTTAGTAAAAAACAAGTCCAAATCTCTATACTGTCGAGCATTCAAGGGCGAATCGTTAGTCCGCTCTGCATCACTCAAGGCGGTCAACTCTTTGAAACTTCCTGTTTTCTCTACTGTAGCCATAACTACTCCAAGGTGGTTTATATTATTTATAACGACTATTGCAGATTATACATTGCCTTAGCCGGGATATAATCATTAGTCTCTGCATCAGCCACTCTCACCTCTGATATCACTGCATCAATATTGTCATGCCAAAAATTTAAGAACTTGTGTACCTTTGGTATGTCTGGTACAACGTCCTTGGTTTGCCAGATAAACTGTTGCAATATGTTTTCATAATCAGGCATCCAGTACAGTATATCAACTGTAACAAGACTCTTCTTTCGGATAATCATGGCCCCGCAAAGGTGTTTGAACTTCCAGTTGCAACACTCGTACAAGCTGTTACTGAATCACCTATTCTACCGCACCCCTTACCATTTATAAACACAGTGGTAGAACCAGTTGTTATAGGTGCCTGATGAACAGGACATGGAACACCCGGCAACAAGTGTGAGTCATTGTTGTCACCTTGTCTACTAATTCCCGTGCCGTTCACAATCACATTTGGACTTAACTCTAGCCGATTGGGCACAGAACAATGTACCACATCTTGATCGACGCTGTTCCCTCTACAAATTGCTGGCATAAGCTCTCTCCTTTTTCATTAACTCCTGTAACCTGTCATTCCACATATCCGCCTCTGCATGATCATGATCACTATGAGGCTGTGATGGCGGGTCAGGTAAAAACTTAATCAGATGCACAAATTCAAAATCCTCTGGTATATCTTCCCAACTGTCAAATGTAATAAGTTCATTGCTCTCTAATTTAAATACAAATTCTGCCATGTCTCACCTATGGGTTCAAGTTGATATTTGGGCCGCCTGTAATCGTGATGTCGCCACCAGATGTGTGCGTCCATGTCGATCCTGTTGTACCAGCCCATGTAGTCTTGAGATCGTAAGTAGTAGCCGATTGGACTGTAAGAGATTCAGTTCCAACAACTTCTGTTTTCCTAAAGTCTTTGGCCTTATCTGTACCATATGTCTCCGTAACATTACGCTGCACTGTATGGGTAAGTTTACCAACCACTGTATTAGAATGAGAATGTTCATCTATCTTAGTTCCATAAGTTTCTGTTACGTTTCGCAATACCGTATCGTTGGTACTACCCGTAACAAGCCTAGTATGG
>VTLG01008910.1_pt1 | contig 20241 bp, 28 predicted proteins | sample 4694571 | NCBI WGS metagenome assembly VTLG01 (sample SAMN12604809, study PRJNA352737) | marine metagenome | biome: ENVO:00000447; feature: ENVO:00000209|ENVO:00000569|ENVO:01000036; material: ENVO:00002151; isolation source: viral sequences binned using virsorter ... | reverse complement strand
GCGCGAATAACCCTCGAGCTTTTTCTTTAGAAGGACCCGCGTTACCGCGCAGTTTTAAGCGCTTGCTGTAATGCATTATCGAATCGTTTTCTGAAATTCTTTCGAACGCTTTGCGTGACAATATTTTTAAACGGGAACCGCGCCTGGTAATCGGTAGTTTTATTCCACGAAATAATCATTTTGATTTTCGGATTACGCTTTCCGCCGTAGCGTTCCCATATTCCCTCGCCAGTTCCCTTGCTCTTTGCGCCCTTGGGTTTACCGCTGAAGAATTTGTTCTCGTTCCCTAACGCGTTATTAATTTTGTTTCGCGTGATCGATCCGTATTTATTCAGCTTTAAATTCTTGACGATAGGCACGGGAATCGCGCTACCTTTTGGAGTGCGTAATCCGCCCTTGATTTGCCGCTCCATGTACTCGGCTTGCGTCACCGAGCCTTGACCCTTGCCAAACGTCTTCGATCTGAATCCGACTTCAGCGACTAATTTGTTTTTGGTAGATTTCTCGACTTGGACTCCGCGCTTCGTGTAAGGCGTGGGCCGATCAAGATGGGTTTCAAGCCCATCTTGGAGCGACTTACGAACGTCGAATGCGACGTTGTTCAGCGCTTTAGAGGTGGCGAATGGTATCTGCTTACGCTGAATACGCGTAAGCGATTTCGTGAGTTGTTTAACGTCTGCTTTAACCGAGATTTGCATCCATGCGAATCGGATAATTGCTTAAGATGCGGTTGATATTCTAAAAAAAAGACAATGGAAGGTTGAGCTTATTTTTTGGCAGGGATCAACCGCATTTCGAACAATGATGCGCCAGGTACAAAACCCTGTCAAATAGTAGTGCAAACGCGTTTGCAGATTCCTCAATTCACTTGCGAAGCTTAACGAAGCGATTACCGTTGTATCGTTGTTTCTTGTAGGGTCGCACTTGCTCGAAGCGTTCCGGTTCCGCGAATGGATTAGGAAGCGTTGATCTATAAATCTGCGAGAGTTCTTCAGGCGTGACCCAAAGCTTGCGCCCTCGCGGTTTCGAGTATTTCGATTGATACTCGTAGATCAAGATTAAGCCCTTACAAGGCGCTTCGCGTCCCTTGATCGCGCGTCCGCCAGCGGCTGCGCGTTCTCGTATTTTGTTTCGATCTCGCAGACTCTCACGATTTAAGCATCCGCATGATTTCGTTTTACCAACGCGGACCGAGTGATCGTTGATTGTTTTTTCGGTTCCGCAAGTGCAACGATACAAACCGCGCTTCTTACTCCAACGATCTTTTCCCGCATCGCCTATGCGAGTTAGTCTACAACCGGAAGTTATCATCAAAATAACTCCGGTTGTTGTAAAGATTCGATTTCGCGTATTTGTTCAATGCGATTTCTAATCCAACGATTTAAATCGGTTCGATTTGTAAACGTAGGCGATTTATCGTTTTTGTTAATTGCGTAATACTTAGCTTCTTTATTTAAAAAGATTCGATAACTTGAACGCTTACCTATAAAACGATCTTTATAATTACTTAATCTTTTATAATTCATTACTCGCCTATTATTTTATTTTTGCCGATATAGTTTCCGTATTCATCGAATGACGGATGATTTTTAAATCGCACAAAATCGTATTTAATTCCAGGAATCGCTCCAGGGCGATTTGATTCGCCCTGGAATATTTCCGTTTCGATTCCGTTAAGCGTTCCGCGCACATTTCCGTCTGCGCATCGGCGCAGTTCGTTACTTGGCGTTTCCACTTCAGGCGTAAAGCGAACGCGCCTTTTCAGCGCGCTTAAAGTCGCTTTCGCGGCATCGGTTCGCGATTGCGATTTCTCGCACTCTCTAGATGGGGGGGAATATAACCCTTTAGGGTTATATATTTCCCCCCCACTAGAGAGTAGAGGTTTTTCGTTTTCGTTTTCCATGTTGCGTTTTGCGTTTATGCGTTGCTATCAGCGCGATTACGCGCCATCCGGTGAAGTGAGAAACGGGTCCTCGTTAACGAATAATTTCTGCAAATCGATCTGATTGATCGCTTTTCCTACCGCGTCAACGTGATCTTGCGGGAATTGTTGTTGCGATGGCGTGACCTGATACGCGGTTCGATTTCCGCTTCCGGTCTTCATAATCGAGATATCGTATTGGCGAGGATCGCCCCAGTTTCGGTCGTTCCCTAATCGCTCAAGTTCGCGCATTAATCCGACTTGGTGTATCTCGCAAATTTGCACGTTACTTTCTTCATAAACGAAGACCGGAAAAGCCCAAAATCGTATGGGCTTTTCGTCTTGTCCAAATTGATTTTTACCGAGTTCACTTAAATCAATTTCTTCAATAGTTTTTTTGCGCGTTGGCATTCCGTCTTTTTTAAAAGCGCGCCAGCCGACTATCATCGAATCGTCAATAAACGCACCGAGGATTCTAATTTTTGACGGATTAGAATGGTCTGATCCGATCTTCGAAACTTTAAAGTAATCTCCTTGCGATTGGGTCGCTTCGACTTTAGGAAAGAAACCGATTTTTTCTTCACTAATTGACTCAAGAAACGCGGTATTTGATATATTTTGCGGATTAGTTTTTGGCGTTTGTTCCATTGCTTTTTTCTTTCGTTTGCGATTGCGTTTATTTGTGCATTCATAAAAATACTCCTTTTGTGATGCTTCCCCGCGTCAGCCCTTGCGCAATGTTAGACGCTGGTTCGAATGCTAGAACCTAGACCGATAAACGATGCCGATAACTACCGCGTACTGAGGGTCGCGGTGAGAGGAGAGACAACGAATTTGCACGGGAAAGCGTTAATTTTTAATTGATTCGATCATCCACGCGCCCCCCTCGCTTTTTTTGCGTGGATAACATTTGAAAAAATAAAATTGCGGATATGTCCGCGCACAAACCTTGAGTTTCGTCAGCGAGTTCATCTGATTCGATTTCCCGCTGGCGTGAAACTCACTCGCCTTGATCTCGTAAAACGCAACGCCCCTCGTCGGATCCGCGAAGACCGCCATGAAATCAGGCGTATATCGCACGCCTTCGGCAAGTTTGAACGTAATAGGTTCGAAACTATAAGAAACGATTTGTTTATCGCGCTGATACTCGTTTAAGAGTTCCGCGAAGAGCGCTTCGGTTTTGCTCATCGTGCCAGGAACGCGTCTTTTCATTGGGCGGTTATGCGCTTTCATCTGCTTGGATCAATGCTTTGATGATTTCGTATGCGACTTGCGGTACGATTGCGTTTCCGAGTCCTCGCAATCGGTCCACCCTTCGGGGTATCCCATGAGCCACTCGACCCACGTCGGGTTCAGCGCTCCAGTTGTCATGTTTGTCGTATTCGGATTTTGATTCTCGACGTAATCCATGATCGAATTCGTCAAAGGGTTTCGTTTTGTTTTCTTTAATGTTTCTGCTTTTCTTGCACCCTTGTAGCAATTCGCCGTTGGCGTTGGGATTAGCATCGCGGCTACTTGCAAAGGCGTTCCGCCTTGTTTGTATTTTTTTGATCGCGAGCTCGCGCAATCTGCCGTCGGAGTCGGCAAAAGCGATCTTACGACTTGCGTTTCCAGAGTCGCGCCCCTCGGAGTCGCGTTGGGAGTTGCCCAAAATCCAAATTCGATCTCGTCGGTGCGGGGCGTCCACGGCGCAAGCTGGAACAATAATCGGTTGGACGGCGTAGTCTTCGCTTTCCAAGTCAGCAAGCACTTGGTCGAGGCCCAACGTGACATGCCCAGCAACGTTTTCAGCAAGTATCCAAGTCGGCCTTGATGTTCGGATAATTCCAAACATCGAAGGCCAGAGGTGGCGGTCATCTTCCGCGCCTCGGCGCTTCCCGGCTTGGCTGAAAGGCTGGCACGGGTAGCCTCCGGTAAGCAGGAAAGGCTCGCGAAATTCAGTTGCTGGAAACTGCCGAACGTCTTCGAATATCCGAATTCCTGGGAAGTTTTTTCGCAAGACTCGCTGAGCGTATTTTTCGATTTCGCAGAATGCGATGGTTTCGATTCCTGCCCATCGGCACGCGAGGGCGAATCCTCCAATTCCGCTAAACAAATCGATATGAGTTCGAGTTGCTCCATTCATTTTCCTAGCGTCAACGGTTGCAATTCGCACCATTTCTCCCATTGCTCGCAGAAGCGTTTCCATGCGAGATCAGGATCAGGTCGCGGATAGATATCGAGATCGGGATGTGATCCGGTGTAATCCCGATCACATCCAACGGGATCGATCCACGCGTCAAAGCGTTTCGCAACGTCGTCTCTCATTTATTCTTGCCCTCGATGAAAGCGCGAACCTCGGAGCGCATATAAATGCGCGGTCCGCCTGGATAGACGAACGAATACGGAATCTCTCCGAACTCGCGTAAAAATTTGTGATATGAAACGCCGCAGATACTCGCGGCTTGAGTCGTGTTTACAAACTCATCGTTTGAGTCGCTAAACAGATCGGTAGATCGGGTATGCGCCGTCAATGGCGCTTTGTTCGAATCCATTCTTCCCTGCAAATGCGGTTAATGCGTTGACAGAGAGAATAATACGTTTTACTCTCTTAATTAGTCAAGAAAAAAATGAATGAGCTAAAAAAAAACTTGCATCCTACTAATATGATTATTTATTTTTTGCGCTGGTTATTAGACCGGATCAGCGCATATGTCCAATAAGAAGGCAATTGGATATCGGCGCGTTTCGTCACGCGATCAGATTCAAGGAACAGGACTCGATCGGCAAGCGACCTATATCAAAAAATTTGCTTTAAAAAATGCGTTTGAACTTGAGCGCATTTTTACGGAAAAAGGTATTTCTGGCGTAGTCGAAAAACGCCCTGCTTTTTCCGAAATGATCGCTTATGCGGACGCGCAGAATATCCATATAATAATCATTGAAGACATGACACGTTTGGCGCGTGAACTATTGCTCCAAATGCAATTAGCCACGTTTATCGCGTCCAAGGAAATCGATTTATATTCTGCGAATACGGGAGAGAATATAAGCCATGCGATTTACGATGATCCGATGCGTAAGGCAATGGTTCAAATACAAGGCGTTTTCTCTGAGCTTGAACGTTCTACACTATCGAAACGGATGATCGCAGGGCGCGATCAGCAACGAGAAACAGGAAAGCGAAACGGAAAGGCGATTCAGACGGTTGATCGTAATGGGAAGATTCGAATTGAAGGAACGCCGAGATTAAGCGAGAAACAGCCAAAGCTTGCAAGGCGCGTTATCAAATTAAGGAATCAGGGTTTGACGTATTATAGGATCGCGCAAATCGTAAACGCCGAGGGTTTTCGTTCCCGCGCTGGCGGATTACTGCACGGATCGCAAATTAAAAATATTTTAACGGATTACGAATTAGGCTTGATCAGTACGACCAAAGCGCCTGACGCGGTAGGATATCAAGATGAATAAAGCGGTTTTTGTACTCGCCTTTCTGAGCGATTCCGATTCCTGAGAAACCAATTCGACGCGCTTCCTCGACTAAGGCAAGCGCTCGCGGTCCGTAAATACGAATATCCGCGCCTATCGATTGGAGATGGGCCGATTTCGGATATCCGCCCGATTTTTTATTATGCTCCTCACATCTCACTCCTGACGTAATCGGAAGCGCTCCAAGTTTATCGCGTAATTGTTGGAGCATTTTCATAAAATTCTCGTCCATGTGGGCGAGTCCGCAACCGCACTTGCATTGCATTTCGGCGCGGGAAAAGTTCGGCGTGAGCATGTCAAGCATAAGCGCCCCCGCCGTAGCGATAAATGTTCGTCGTAATATAAGCGACCCGAATCACAATTTCCCCGCCATCGACTTTTGATATTCGGCAAGGATTTTATCATCCAAGTCGTTTTTAGTCGATTTGACGAGTTTTTCAAGGAGTAGAAAAACCACCTTTATCAGTAGTTTTTCACTCAAAAAAGAAAGCGCCATGGTTTTTACGGTTCCCGCGATTACGGGTGCGAATGCTGCGATCATTTTGTCCTTAGATTTGCGAATAAAAAATCTTTTTGAGATTCCAATTCGCGTTCGATGTTATCAATCCGAGCGGTAATATTTGACAAATCGCTTGCCATTTTGACGGTCGTATCTTGCGTTCGTATTATAAGCGATTCGAATTTTTCCTGATTTAATTGGCGTTCACCTTTCGCGGATTTTCCCTCGTAATGGATGTAATAGCCAAGCGCGACTAGCATTCCGCAAAGTACCATCTCGAGTAAACTCGCCTGGTTTAGTAAAATATCAGCAAACCGATTCGGAATATCGGTTAAATCGGTTTGCGCTGGCATGTGGTGATCCATTACTAAGGATTTATTTCTGCGTTTTGTTCTGCAAGAAACGCCTGATAGCTTGCTTTAACTTGATCAGTCATAACCGCTTCAAACTGAGCCTTAATTGTAGGTTCAGTTATTGTTGAAACATCATGGTCTGGTTGAAGAACATATCTGTGATAAGTTCCACTTAATTTCACGCCGTTCTCCAGAACTTGTTTGTCCTCGCGGATTTGAAGCACAAAGTGATTTTGAGCTTTAACTGTTTCGATTTTATCGGTAACAGTTTTTTTTGTAAGTGCCATTACTTTTTTCCCTTTTGGTCTGTTAAGCGTCTGTTAAATATGTTATCTCCATTTGAAACCATAGATTAGAATTAATCTCCGTAGATTGTAAAGATGAGGTTCCTCCCGATGAATCCCATAATTCTAAATAAAAGAAATCAGACGAAGTATCGATCCAACCTGTAATACTTTCGCCCGCAGTAATATTAGTATTTCCGGCTCTGCCACAAATTACATTAGCATGACATAAAGATGAGGAAGAGGTTGAACTAAATGGTAAATCTTTAATTCTTAAATCACCACTTACTGAACCTAAAGAAGATAATGAAATACTTGCGGAGGCCCGAACCATTCTTCCTATTTTTGTATAGGAACCAGCTTGAGACGAATGACTAGCATTATTAGTTCCATCCGACAAAACAGGAGTCCAGGTTCCTTCCTCGTAATCGTCAAGCAAATTACTTGAAGGATTTCCCGACGTTGCATAAGCAGAAAAATTAATCCCTTTAGTTGCTGCTATTTTTATATTTTCCGCAAATGTTGTTACGCCATCAGTTGCAATTGTAATCGATGCCGATCCTCCCTCGTCTTGTAAAACTAATTGATTCCCTGAATCCGGTTTTATTACTCGATCCGCCATTTATATCACCTCGTGAATATCGAAAGAAATTGCGCTAACCGTTCCTTGGTGTTGCGCGTACTCGAAACTTGGCGCGTTTCTAAAATAGAAGAATCCAGAATTGCGCGTATTCTCGTTAGTGCTTGATGGTAGACCTTGCGTTACGATTGCGGGGAACGGTTTGGAACGAAACGCGCGGTAAAATCCTTCAAACGACTGCACGTTTGTATCCGATAAAATTGAGCTTACCGAATACGTTTTGCATACGTTTCTTTGCTTCTGCGATAATCCGCCGTCAAAAATCGGTCGGCGTATCGAATAATCCTCGAATCCAAGTCCAAATCCGATTTGCGGATTTTCCACGTTCAACGATACGCCGGCTTGAACGATTCCGAGTTTGATCGGATTCTTGATCGCGGTTACGGTTGCATCGGACGCGGAACCGGAAAGCGTAACGTCTGCCGCACCTGTTCCATCGCCTATTATCTTAATGACCTGATAATCAGACCCGCCAATCGTACAGATTGAACCGATCATCACGTTTGCAAAATCGATCAAATTAATTGCGGCCCCGCTGGAGTCTTCAAATCGGCCCGTGGCGCCTGAAGATTGATCCCATTGATGAATCGCGTTTCCTTTAACTTGCGTTGCTTTACGATCCGTTGATGTTGTCAACGCCAGCGTGATGGTCGTTCCTGCGAGTACCGATCCGGTATCGACTCGCGTAATCGATGATCCACTTTTAGTAAAATTGAACCATTCTGGCGGGATTCGGTTTGTCGTATTGTTTGCGAGTTGATCGAGTGATGAATATTGAGTTGTATTGATGCTGATTGCGCCGCTTGTGGCGGCGCTATCATCTAGGGAAACGGTTCCTGAATCCGCAAGTAACCCGAATATAAAAAACGAGTTCATTCCTGACGCGACCGTAACCGTGATATTACAAGAAGCTGCATTTGCAATATACGGCTGCGAAACGATATCGTTTTCGACGTTTGCAATGGCGTAGGTCGATGATAGATGACTCGCAGACGACGCAACCGCGGTTATCAGATTATTTTCAAGGAACTTCATTCGACTTCTATTTTTGTGATTGTCGCATCACCTGAAAACGTTGTTTCCTCGCTTGCTAAATCGTAGGTGATACCGCGCACCAGTAACGAGGAAACGGTTACGGGCGCATCGCGTTCGGTGAACGTTAGATTATCGCCTGGTTTGATCGTTTTATTGATCGAGTCCACGGTCAGCGAAACTTGCGTTTTAATTTTATTTGCCAGAATCGCATCGAGAAACGTTTCCTGGGCGGCGTATCGATCCGCCATTTGCTCGACCCTTAATTTGCGCCCGACCTCGGTGTTTGAATTAAAACTCGAAAACGTAAATTCTGTTTCGAAAAAATTATAATTATCGCTTGAGGAGCTTCCGCTTTCCTGGCGTTGCGTCATTCTCGTTTCAACCGCCTGAACCGGAAACGGATTTCTATAACGAACCGAAATAATATCTTGGACCGATATTGTTTGCGCCGTGGGCGTGTTTGCGCGGTCGATCAAATACACGGTTTCGATCGCGCTTCCGCCTATGATTAAAGTCGCGGCTAATGTTAAATCGCCTTCAAGTTCAAAAGGTTCTGATGCGACTGAAGTTTCACTAATTGTTCCGCCACCATAAGGCGTGCCGATTATAGGAGTAAAATCTGTATAGAATTGGTAGTTAGTCGCTTTGCAAATTCGGTCTAAAAATTCGGTCTTATATTCGTTATTAATAAGCTGATCGATTGCGGCGATATTGGTATCATCCGCGTTCGGTGCTTTTGTTATATCAATTGTACCAAATTTATTTGCCGCGATATCGTTTATCGTAAATTCCAGCGATCCTGATGGAAATTGAAAAGTCAATGTTCCATCAAAAGTTCCTGACGTTTTTCTGTATTTCCACCCCGTTGACGCGCCACCGTAAAGCTCGGTGTTACTCATTGTCATCGATGCGCCATCTTGGAAAAAATTAACCGAGGAAGCGTTATTGGTCCCGACCGGCATAGCTACCCACGGTTTTCCATCGTAGCCTTCATCCATTTGGCGTTCTTCAGGAATTTCGCGTTTGTAGGATTTATCGGAAAGATACGGTTCTTGTTTTGGTATTATTTTATGAATCCACCAGGTCGGCGCGGCATCGCTAGGGAATCGGTTATAAAATGGACTCGAAATCGCGGCAACTTGCATGTTTAACAATTGCGTAGAATAAGCAGATCGATCAACATCGGTTTTAATGTTCCAAAGCGTATAAGGCGAGGTTCGGGAAAGCACCGCATCTTCGACAACCGTTGCAGTCATGTTTGGCGTTAATCCGTCAATAGAGTATCCATCTTCTATGCGTGCCTGGATGAATACTCGATCCCCTTTTTTAAACTTAATCGGCGTTGCATTTGCTGCATAGACTTCAAACGTGCATTGCGAAGCGTTATCAATATAATAAATCGGAAACTTGCCGATATATTGCGATTGAAACGTCTCGCTCGGTTGCTCGGTGAATAGATTAAACGAAATCGAATCAACCGAAATCGAATCGAATATCGCCTTTCCTTCCCACAAAAAATTACCGTTGCTCATATCCTCATCATCATGGTTTATCGTCACGGCGTATTGCGTTGATGGTGAAGAAAGCAGATTTGCATAGGTTCCAGCGGAATAATTGAACGGATGCGCGGAGTTGTTAGGATCGCGGGATATTACGAGTTGTCCTGTTTGCGCTTTAATCCAGCCCTCGCCTTTCCATTCGATACGCGGATTACTTAGCAAAAACGGATTCCAGAAGTTTTCGCCAGCATAACCGGAATCGCTTATATAATAATCAGTTGATGAAACGTTCATCTTGACAAGCGTGGTCATGCGGCAAGAGCGGCAAATTGATTATTTCGGTTTGCGCGGTTTTCTATTTCGACGCGGATCGCGGAATCGTATTCGCTGATGCGTCGGCCCGTTCCATCGTAAATATTGACGGTTACAGGTCCGAATGAATCTTGATTCGAAACGACACGACCGGATTGATTTGGAATGAATAATTCCGGTCCTGCTTCGCCTACGATATAAGGTCGATTCGCTAATGCTGGTCCGCCATGCTGAAGTCCCTGTAAACCTAAAAGATTTCCTAAACCAAATGGATCAACATTTTTCTTTATATCACCACCACCACCTCCAAAACTTAATGCATCTGCAATTTTGCCTAATATTTTCGCTAGTTCTTTAATCGGATGTAATACCGCTTTTATGACTTCCGCCGCCGCTTTAATAGCTGGCATCATTAATTCAAACAATGGTTTTAATTCCTTCATTATTTCCGCAAGCGCTTCGAAAACTGGAATCAATGATTCGATCAATGGATCGACTAAAGCAAAAATCGCATCAAAAACTTTTCCGAGTGCTTCCTGAACTTTTTCGTTAGATAAAATCATGTTCATGGTCGCATTCATCAAACCTTCCTGAACCGTTGACCCTTTCGCAAAAGCATCGGTCATTCCCTTCATTCTTGAACCGGATTTTCCAGCGGCGGCAAAAATGTCATCTGTAAACCCGCCCATTGTTAAAGTAAATGAGTTAAAAGCTTCAATCGATTTTTCAACAATAGAACGCGCCGCGGTCCATGTTGAAGGACGCGTAAACCCTTTTGGCATAACTTTGTCAATTTGTTCGACAATCTTATGGACTTTTTTATAGTGATCTCTTTGTTGCTTTAATTGGTTTTGTATTTCTTTCGTTTTTTTTGTTTGTATATCAAATTGTTTAGTGAATAACTCCTGACTTTTTAAGGTTAATGCGGCTTGTGTTTTCGTTTTCTCAGTTTCTTTGCCTTTTAAGTCAATAGCCTTTGATACTTCTATATTTGTTTTTTTAACTTCTTCCTTTTGTTTTTCAAGGATTCCAAGTGCAATTAACCCGTTTTCGTATCCCTCTTTTATTTTTTCAATATTTCGCGCATGTAATTTAACTCCTTCAGCTATGTTCAAGTTTAAATCGGCTTGAGCAATTTTTAGATTCTTTGTTGCTTTTTCAACATCTCCGAAAGTAATTTTTTTAAATAATTCAATTGCTTTTAATTTTAGAACTTCAAATGCTCCGCCTAAACCAGTTACTAATTGAGTAATAATAAATCTTATTTGCTCAATTAATGTTCTAAAACCCATCATTAAAAAATTAAAAAAACGACCTATTAATCTAGAAATATTGGATAAACCCTCCATCTCTGTATTTACAGATGTTAATTGAGCAAGAACTCCTGATAATGCAGTTGCTAAATTGCCTTGGAAAGATTTAGATAAAATATTTAAACGGTCGTTTAATGCTTCGGCGCTTACAATAAACGAATTTGATATTACTGCGCCTGTGTTTTCAAATTGCGTTTGCAATGCTTCAAGGTTTTCCCTACCACCTTGAAGCATGTTGACCATCTTCACGCCTTCCGAATCAAACAGTTTAAAAGCGATTCTCACTCTTTCTGCTTGAGATTCGACGTTCGGCATAGCATTCGCGACCTCTTTCAATAACCTTTCGTTAGATTTTAAATTACCTTCGGAATCTTTAAGGCTAATACCTAGCTCATTTAATGCGTCTTTTGCTACACCTGTTCCTCCAGCAGCTTCCGCGGTTCGTCTTGTAAACCGTTGTAGCGCCATATCAAAAGTACTTGTCGCGACTCCCGATTGTTCCGCCGCAAATCTTAAACTCTGCAATTCTTTTGTAGAAACACCCAATCTTGCAGATGTTTTTCCTAGTTGGTCAGCTGTATCTATTAAAGATTTTGATAACGCCCCAAAGCCCGCAGTCCCTACAAGAGCTACCAGTCCTGACTTAACGCCAGAAATAGATTTGTTTAAACTTCCAAGGTTTTTCTGGACTTGCGAAAATGCTTTTTTAGTCCGGTCTTCACCTTTTAAGGTTATAGTGGTCGATGGCACTATTCGAGTCGGTCTGTTTTTTTAAATAATTAAAATAAGCGATCCATCCTTGTACTTCGTCAACCGAAAAATCTAATACCTCCTTAACCGATTTACCTAAACGGTCGGCGATCATAAAAACCGCCAGCAAGTCGGGATCGCTTTTTAGTTTCCCTCGATATCATCATCATTCGGCAAATCTTCATTCATGCGATCAATAATTGATGCAACAACATTGGGATCGAAATCATCAATAACAGCATCAACTTGCAAAGGCGTGAATATAAGTTTCCCGTTTTTGTCCCTGCAACGATATATGAGATTTAGAGCTTGCGCCTTGTCGTAATCTTTATTCTGAACATGTTTCATTATCACGCTTTGTTGTGACATTTTAATAACAGGCCGATAATAAATTACGACAGGCTTCCCGTCTTTATCTTTCCATTCAGGGACCTCAAGAGATTTAAGTTCTTCAGATAATCGCTCTTTAAATTGCGATCTGGCTATTTCAGCAATATTGCTCATTATGCATTCGTGTAAGTTAATGTCCCACTACCTTGAGCGGTAAGCGACACGTTAACCGCATCATTAAGAGTGCCAGTTGTTGAAAGTGATCCGTTTATAACAGAACCGCTCCAATAATCACCGGACCCTGTACCGCTGGAACTTGTATGATACAATTTTACATGCATTTCAGCGGCGGTTTGCATTGAAGTTAACATTAGTTCTTGCGCGGCATCGTCTTCCACATAACGCATGCTTGCCGATAAACTCCAAGAGTATTGACCTCCAATGAATTCTTTATTTGCGTTTCCCATTACGCTAACTTCGATTTGATCCGCGCTTACTTCAACGGTCCAATCAGTTAATTGTGCAACAGTTGAATAGGTTCCGCTCCCGTCAGCATCGACCTGAAGCAGTCCTGTATTACCAGAAATTGCCATTTCTATCTTTCTAGACGGCTACGTCGGGCCGATCTTCTTTGAATTGATAAATTACGAGATACGATAAACGTATCGATCCCGTTGGTTTCGTTGCTTCCGCGTTCATGGACGCATCAGCACTCACCAAATACGAATCGCGAGCCTTGTTATTCACCCGAATATCGCCACTCATTGCGATTTGTATTTCCTTCTGAATCGCGTTTAAGGTTCGCATCACGGTTTTTCCGCTTCCGCCCTGACAATAACCTTCAATGGTTACGGTCAATTCAGACGCGATTTCCCGCGGCGATCCTGATGAATCGATTGTCAATTCTTCGTCTGCATCATAAACGAGAATGCAAGGAAGTTTTGATTCCTCGATTGGATAAACCCGCGATTCGAAAACATTCGATCCGGTTGTGCTTAATCCGGTAACATCGGTCACGATGCGCTCCCGAATTTGCCTGCGTAAATGGTTCGCCATTACTGTTTTTCGAGTACCAGCAAAGTCGTTCCCTGATAGCCGGACCCGCTATCTTTTTGCACGCCGACGATATGATATGTAATCGAATTGATTACGATCACATCGCCATGCGCCACGCTCGAAACATCCGAAGATACTGCAAGCGCGGTCGGCGTGTTCGATTCTATATCCCGTTCCCCCGTGTCCAGGGGAACGGAATTGAATGGATTATCGAATAAAACGTTGATCGTTGAAGCGCTTCCGCCGTCAGGCGTATAAGTTGCCGCAATCCCGAAATCATCGGTTAAAAAGAAATCGGAAAGATCAGATGCGCTTTCGACGGTCATTTCTTTTTCGCTTTGGGTTTCGGCGCGTCTTTATACTCGACGGCGCGATTCATCCCTATCATGGAGCGAGCGGTTCTTTCGCTTGTTTCAACGACTTGGCCCTTTAAGACCATATCGCCATCAAGCATCACGTTCGCAATCATTTTGATTTTCACTTTTCCGCCTTGCTCACTGGAGGCCCCGACAAGGCCCCCAGCGGTTTTAGTGGTTAGCATTAACTGTCGTTAGTAATCGCAAACGAACCAGCATGACGAACACCGAAATCAGCATCGACGAAAACGATTAATCGAATTCGTCCATCGTCAAATTCTCTGTGGACGCTGACGTCGATTCCCGGGCTCCAATAGCCGAGAAGTGCTTGACTCCAGTCACCGAAGATTGCTCTTTGCTTTCCGCCCATTACGAGAGAAGAAGTAACTTCGGCCCTAAATCCGCCTATGTCGTTTCCTTCCATAACGAAGCGACCACTACCTGAATCTCGGCTTCTAGCTTTAGCGTCCGCGGCTAATACCGGATGAATCGCATAGCCTAATGAACCTTGGTAGGCGTTTGCGCTCATTACATCACCCTGCATCGCCATGGCGTTCGCCCATGAAAACTGATCCGCGGTGATTAATGTGATTCCGACTCCAGCAGTATTACAAATACCAGCGGGATCGTTGCTTTCGCCTAATGAAACCAAACATGCTTCATCAAGTGCGACGGCGGTCGAAAGAGATATCTCCTCGCGTACCAATCGCTCAACATCTAGGGATGATTGCAAGCGCAACTGGCGTGACAAATCTACGCGCAAGGCGTAGGTTTTAGCGCTCAAACTTAGCTGGTCATAACTAGGCGTTACGTCTGCAGCAGCATCACTCTCAGCAATCCATCCGCCAGTAATTGCCGCGTCTCGTCTTGGAATCTTAATGATTCCATCAAGGTTCCGCAGGACTCTTGCGCCCATTGCAACCGTGACCATATTATTGTCAAGAAACTCGATAAATGAGCTTCCGTCTAAAATGGTCGGAACCAAATTTGCTCCATCACCGGAACCTGCTAAAAGCTCTCGCTTATTGTAGGTCGTTTGATTGGATAGACTTCTTTCGTGTAGCACTTCGTTAGGAATATAAACTCCACGCGCTTCGCGGTGCTGTTTCTTTTCCTGCGCTCTGCAAGCTTCTAACTCAAATGAAGCATTATCCTGCGCCGACCTATCATGAGGCCGAGCAAGTGCGTTGACCAAACGAAGGAAAGAGAAATCGCTTGTTTCCTTTTTCGTTAATCCAACATCGTAGGTTTGCTTAGGGCGATTCTTGATTCGCTCCAATACGCTTGACGCAAACTCGCCTACGCTTTTTCCTTCTTTAATAAACTGCTCTGCAAGCTCGGTTTCGTTATGCTCTCGACCGTAAGCTTCAATCTCGCGGATACGCTTTTGCTCCGCTTGTCCTGCTTCTTTAATTGCCGCTTCCATATCAATGGCGCGTTCTTTAACTTCAACTTCCATTTTGTGTTCTTTTAACTCGGGTAATTCGATTATCTCGGTTTGAACCCGTGTATTTCTTTCGCGTGATATTCCGACCGAAATATCGGCGGGAACGGTTACGATTGAGATTTCATGAGGTTCAAAATCGGTTACTCGATATTCGGGCGGGTTGTCTTTGGTTTGTTCCATCCGATACACCGCGTATCCAACCGAGACGTTTTGTAATATGCCGTCCATGACGTCTTGAAAAACTTCGTTTGCTCGTTCCGAGTTTCCAAATCGAATTGAAGCTCTACCGATTTTTTCTTCGATCCTGGCAGATTCCACGACTCCGACGGGTTGGTCGATATCGTGATTAAATAAGACCGGAGCCGAATTGTTCAACCGTCCAAGTCGAACCGATTCGGGTTTATGGTCTAAGATTTCCGCGCCGAAGCTCCGTTCCACCGGAGCCTCGGACGAAAAGGAAATATCTAGTGTTCGCGAATCCTTGTCCGCGTTTGATTCTTTGACTTCTAAAATGCGGGTTAAAATACCCGTTTCAATTTTCTTCGTTTGTTCCATTTTCAACCTCGATGGTTTCCGTTGGTGCGGGATTTACTGGTCCCGTTAGATTCAAACCGAGTCCCTCGGCAACGTCTTTTTCGGCTTTAAGTTCGGCAAAGATATCGGTCCATTCTTCACCCGCTTCGCTGGTAATCTTTCCTATTGACGTTACGCCCATTTGGAGCGCCAATTCTTTTGCTTTTAATTCTTTGAGCGGATCGACGTATGACCATCCGCGACCATGAAAAACGACTTCCTCGAACTTGAAAAGTTTGCTCATTGGCAAATTGATTTGGCCCGTTGTTATTCCCATTTTCAGCCAGTTGCGGTAAACGGGATAACAGAATCGCGAGATCATGAATTGCTGAAGCGTTTTCCAATGCGCTTGATCTTCCTGAACGCCTGCGCGAATTGATGAGTAATTGACGTTTTCAAGATCATTTGCGAGTGCGTTGTAAGAAACTCCGCATCCGTTTGCGGCTCCGCGTAGAATCGCCTTGATAAAGTCGGAAAATGCGGTCGTCGGATGTTTCGGATCAAACGCTTCGAAGTCCATCCCGCTCGGTAATTGCTGAAACGTTCCAGGCTGAAAATCTGTCAATAGATTTCCTGCTTCGTCCTCGCCGTCTCCGACGTACCCTGCGCCGTCTGGCGATTTGAAAAATCCCATCGATGACGATCCGATCCGCGATGCAACAAGCTCGCTCTCGGTATAATCGTTGAGCATTTGAAGCGGACGAATCGCAGTATTAAGCCACGGGATTCCTCGACTTTGCGCAGGACGTTCCTGCATATACAAATGGATCATATCGGAAGCAGGGACGCGTTCCGTTTTTACGTCGTAAGAATAATCATAAAGCTGATTCGGCGTTTTGATCGCTTGATAATAGGCGAGCGGTTTTCCAAATTTATTCTGTTCAACGCCCATGATGATATACTGTTCATCTTTGAGCTTTATATTGTGATCAATGGGTATTGAATCGCCTTCCAGAACCCAAAGCGAAAAGCCGAAAGGGTTATCGGCTCCGCCTTTCATCATTCGAATAAACACCTCTCCATCACGCGCCAGCGTTTCCATGACCACGTTTTGAACACCTACCCAATCCAAACGCCCATCGATGGAAACGTATTCTGGATTTTTCGACCATTCAAAAAACAATCGTTCAAGATAGTTATTATCAAGTTTATCCAATTGGCCTTGCTCGTTCCTTGTCTTTGCCTGGAATTTAAATCCGCGTGATCCAATCACGTTTGCTTTAGTTAAATTAATAAACTTTTTTGCATATTCTGAATTCTGACAAAGCGATCTCGTTCGCGCCCGCATCGTTGATAACGATCCCCTTAATTCTTCGTCTGGCGTTGCACTTGTCCCGGTCCATCCTGCAAAGATATTATCGAACTTCGCAGAATCGAATTGGCGCGATAGGTGGAGCATTTGGTCCCGCGTTAATTTCTTCCGCGACTTCTTTTTTTTGAATATGTTTAAGAGTCTCATTAGTTTGTGAAGCGCGTTAAGATTGTCCCGTGATGTCCTTTGCCTTTCCTGGCGCGTTCAAGACGCTTTTCTTTTAACCATTCGGCCTTGTATCGGTCGCGGAAAAGTAGAAGCTCGTCAATGCTCATGCGCGAAAGACTTCGCCCTGCAATCGAATAACTCGACTGATCGACTGAAGCGCGTCCCTCGATTACCGCTTCAATCGCGGTTAACACCTTTCGCGCATGACTTTGCGGATCATTCGAGGTATCGGTCGATATATTTTGAACGACTTCCCATTCGCCCGATTCCAGGCGTATCCGTTCCGAGGATGCGCTTTTGGTAACGTAGAGATTCCATTGATAAATGCCGATGGTGAAACTCGCAGTCGTTCCATGCGCGATTGAAAACACCCATTCGCCACTTGAGTCCGATCCGCTTACTGTAAAATTCGTCGATGCGGCTCCGTTTAGGGTCGCTTTATACGCCATTGCATAGGCGCTGCTCGGATAGTCGTCAACGTATCCCGTTTTTTTCCAGTTCACGGTATCCCCTGCGACGATTGGCGAATCGTAAAGCGCCAACGTCGGCTCGATGGTCGGATAATTCGTGCTATCGAATAAGTTGCTCAAAATCGCCTTTTATGTGATACCCCAGAAACCCAGGATTTCCTGCTCCTGGTTTTCTGTTTCGGGTCCTGTTTTCGTTGATCTTGTAATCGTTTTTGCACCGCATTCGTGTTCACGTTAAGCATTGCGAAAGCCGCAAGGTTTAATACTGCTAAATCAAGCGCTTCGTTCCTTGGTCTGAGCTTAATATATTCAATTCGCGGAATTCCTTTTGAATATCTTTTAACGGCTTTTTCAGCCGTGAGTTGGTAGCAGAATTCCTCGTCGAAATGGTCGGGAATGTGCCAGAATGCCGGTCCAGGTTCTTTGACTCGTAATCTTGCGAATAGGACTTCTTTGAGCGTGTTTGTGCCGACCGGAAATACGTTGCAATTTGCGCTATTTGCTTTTGAAGGTCTTCCGACCGCAGGTCGGCCCGTACCTCCAACGCCTTTCGATGCCGAAACTCTTGAACCGACCATGCGTTTGCAGAAGCGATACACGGCTTGTGTTTCATAACCGGAGTCGACCAGCGTTTGAATGACCCGCATATCTTTGCCAGACGGATGCGCCCACGGAGCGCGTAGATAATCAGCAAGCTCTTCCCATACTTGATCGTTAGCCGGAGAACCGTAAAAGATTTTATGATCAATGAAATAAAGTTCATCGGCATGGCTATGACCAACGACCAGGCATTCGAGCCGATCCGCCTGAACATCGACGCCGCTGGTGAGTACGAGAACGCCGTCTGGAATCGGATCAGCATACGCCTCGCGGCGCTCAATAAGCTCGTTTGTATCAAGTTGCTCACTATCTTCTTCCCAGGATTCGCTTAAATAGGTATTGACCCACGTTCTTAATATTTCCGGATGCTTTTTCGCGTTTACGAATTCGGTTGCGGCTTGTCCGAGTGACACGAACGGCGAATAGAGTCCTGAGAGATGAAATCCTGCCACTCCCGAACAATTCTCAGAAGCTCGCCACTCTCCTTTTGTGATTGCTCGCCTTCGCTCGATATCGGTCCATTTTGATTCACATGATCCGCATTGATACCTGGCGCTTTGTGTATCCCCGGAATCCCAAATGACATTTCGCCAATCAAGAGTCTGAAATTCGCCGCACTCTCCGCAAGGAACGAAATAACGGCGCTGATCACTCGTTTCGTATGCGGCTTCGATTCGTGATTCACCTTTGATCGTCGGCGTAGATGTTAAAACGATTTTCCGATTCCAAAACGAAACCGCTCGACGTTTTGCAAGCGAAACCGGATCGCCCTCTGATCCGCTTGACGCGGGGAATCGATCCACCTCATCGAGTAGTACCAATCGGCAAGAACGCGCCGCGAGGTTCGCTGGACTTTGCGCGGAAGCAAGAGTTATATGTCCACCTGGAAACGTCTTGTGTAATATCGTGTTCCCCGTCGACCTCGATTTCGGATCGCTCACTAATCCCTTCAGCGCTGGCGTGTCCCGTATCATCGGCGCGATTCGGTCCCGACTCATCGACATTGCCATTGCTTCGTTCGGCATCACCGAGAGAATCGGACAAGGATCGTTTTGAATGTGATATCCAATCGCGTTCAATATCGCTTCGGTTTTGCCGACTTGGCTCGCGCTCATCACTACGACTTCCTCGACTTCGGGATCGCTGATCGCGTCCATGATTCCGCGGAGCGGTTCGTTGATCGATGTTTCCCATTGTCCAAACGCGCTTGATGATTCTCTGGAAAGTTGTCTTTCAGTATCGGCCCATTCGCTTATCGTCATTTCAGGCGGTGTTGCAAACACCTGAAATGATCGTTCGACTATTTCATCCAGTAGCCGCTGATTTCGCTCTGCGTCTGTTTCGCCCTCGGGCGGCGGTTGCCAATTCGTTAAGGGTTTTGTTAATGGCATTTCGTAATTGATTCGTGCATATCTTCGGGTCTTCTTGAAGCGCCATGATTGGGCCGAGCTTATTCGGTAACGCGGTTAGTTTCGTTTTGATCTTGGCGAATGATCGCTCCCATGTTTCGACCACGCTTTCGGTTTCGACTAACTGCTGCGCCATTTGGTCCGCGTTCATTTCGGCAAGTCTCGCATCTGCTTGCATCTTCGCGGTTCGCGCTTCGCTAAAATCGATTTTCTTGGCGCGTGATTGTGGGCGCATCAACCAATAACGATCCGCGACTTCAACGTTTAGTTTGTTATCAGTAAGCGGAACGTCATATTTCTTAATCCATGCGATTATGTAAGGCGTTGTGACGCCTTTATATCTTGCGTATTGTCCTCTCGATACTAATTCGCTTTTAGCTAATTCTTCCATTAGTCACTGTAATCATTAGCGATTTATCTAGCGATTAATCGCCACGCGAATAACC
>VTLG01005353.1_pt1 | contig 20246 bp, 18 predicted proteins | sample 4694571 | NCBI WGS metagenome assembly VTLG01 (sample SAMN12604809, study PRJNA352737) | marine metagenome | biome: ENVO:00000447; feature: ENVO:00000209|ENVO:00000569|ENVO:01000036; material: ENVO:00002151; isolation source: viral sequences binned using virsorter ... | reverse complement strand
TTTTTTAATATCTTGGATAAGAGTAGGTTGTTCACCAGCTTCATCGATGTCTAATAATTGACTTTCGTTTCTTCTAAGAGCTTCGTCTGTTCTGGAAACATCTTCTTCTGAATATTCAGGATTAGCAGATATAGAACCTTCACCTTCTTCTGAACCTTCTTCTTCACCTTCTCCATCTTCTTCCCCAGAAGCAGAAGCTTCTTCACCTTCTCCATCTTCGCCTTCTTCTCCAGAAGCAGAACCTTCTTCGCCTTCTTCTCCATCTTCACCTTCTTGGCCAGGAGTAGAAGATTGTTCTTCTTCGTATTTTTCTTGCTGTGGAACTTCTTGGTCATCGTGACCACTGCTAGTAGGGTCATCCGAATCTTGTGGAGTAGAACTGTTATCTTGTTCTTGTTCTACTGGTTCTAATAATTCTGGTTGATTTTCTTTTGTGTATTTTAAAATGTCCTTAGCTAATTCTACAACTTCGTCGAATGTTTGGGTCTTCATCATTCTATCTAAGAATACTTCTTCTTCTGCATTTAGTGGAACTTCTTGTAAGTGAGCTAATTTTGCTTTTATATTTAATTTGTCGATAAGTTTAACTTCGTCCCAATTTAGACTATCTAAATCCCCAAAGAATTTTCTATCGTATAAAACCCTATAACCACGTGCCATAGGACCAACTAGTCCTGGATATATATCTTTAATAAATCTTTCGATACGTGCGTCTTCTACAACGTTTAAATAAGATCTTGGAGCACCTTCTAATTTTTCTGGGCTATCGTGCCAGCCTTCGAAAGGTGTATGTAGAGCGTGTGATACTTCGTGACCAACTAAAAGATCGTATACATCTTTACCCATATCTTTCCACATAGGTAAACCAAGGACACGATTTTTAACATCGAACCACGCAGTTTTATAATTACCATGTTGAATAGTAATATTTTCTTTAGCGAGTAGCTTTGGTAAAACTGAACTTTGTAACATTAAAACTCCTTACTTTTTTAATTTAATATGTATATTCTACCACGAAACAAGATGAATGTAAACCCCCTAAATCAAAAGTTCACGAAAAGTTCACGTAATTATCTTATTTTAGAGAAGTTTTTAGACTTAAAAAACTCTATTTTGGACCTAAATTTGTTTTCTAGTACATCACCTTTATGCGATATAATAAATGTATTTGAATCCGAATCTAGTGTATCTAGTATCTTAGTTAAACTATCTACACCATCGTGGTCCAGAGAACTATCAAATGTCTCGTCGAGTATTAAGAGATTTGTTGCTGCACTGTTTTTTAGTTTAGCAATTTGTCTCCAGGTAAAGAGGAGACTTAAATCTATTCTTTGTTTTTCTCCTTCTGAAAACGATGCATAATTAAAACTATCTCTATGTCTTGAACGAATAGTTTCATTAAAGTTTTCATCTAAATGGAAAGCAACAAAGAAATCTAATATTTGTAGATACTGATTAATTAACCTATTCATAACAGGTAAGTATTGCTTAATTACTTTTGTTTTAATTCCTGTATCTTTTAACATTTCTCCAATCACTTCATTATATGTTCTTTCTTCTACGTATTCTAATTTCTTTTCTGTAAAAGCTTCTTTTGATTTACGAGATTCTTTTAGTTCTTTCTTTGCAGTACCAGTATCTCCAGTTTGACTATTTAACTGATTTATTTCTTTTTGTATTTTATCAATCTCTTTTTGTACAACAGATATTCTTTCATTGTTAGAATTAATCCTTTGTTGCTTTTGTTTTAACTGATTTGTTTTATCAGCAATATCTTGCATTTCTTTTTTTAGATTAGCTAATTCTTTTTCAACACCAGCTTTTTCTTGTTGTATACCTTTTGCATCGTTCTGGATAATTTGTATTTTCTTTTCTTTTAGTTCTGGTCCTACATCTTGGTCACAAGTTGGACAATGGTCATTCTCTTCATAGAACCGTGCTTGTTCCACAAGATCTTTTATCTTTTGATTATAATTTAAATCCAAACTATTTAACTGTGAAGATTGTTGTAAGTTGTCTTTATGTCTTTTCTCTTCTTCTTTTAATAGCGTTTCTAATCCTTTACCAAGTTCTTTCGATTCTTCAAATGTTTCTTTTATTGTAGTTTTATGTACTTTAATCGAATCTCTTTTCTTTTCTATTTGGTCTTGGTTAAGACTTTCTAAATCTTTTATGTATTTAGATTGTGCAGTTATTTTAGTTTTAAGTAATTCTATTTGGTGATTAATATCTACTAACTCATCTTTTATTTTTGTATTACGTTCTTTTAATAACGTATTCATTTTAGAAAAGATATTAATATCCAAAAGGTCTTCTATTACACTTCTTCGGGACCAAGCAGGTAATTGCATAAATGGAATAAAAGAACTAGAACCTAATACAACCACTTGGTGAAATGATTTGTGATTTAGTTTTAATATATTTTGTTCTAAGAATTTTTGGTAATCTCTTGCATTCGATGCTTGGTTAATTAAATTACCATTTTGCCAGATTTCAAACTTTGCTGGTTTAATTCCACGTACAATTTTAAAGTCTTGATTACCAATATTAAACTCAACTGTGACTTCAGTTTTCTTTTGGTTAATAGAATTAATTAATTGATTTTTGTTTATATCTCTGTGCGGTTTATTAAAGAGTGCAAAAGACATTGCATCTAATAATGTAGATTTACCAGCACCATTTTGTCCCACAATTAAAGTTGTAGGTGATTTATCCAATAAAATTTTTATAGGATCGTTTCCAGTGGATAGAAAATTCTTCCACTCGCATGATTTAAAATGTATCATAATATCTCTAGGTTTTGTGCTTCAGTATATAACTTACGCAATTCGACTTTGATATGGTCTTTATCCAAGTCGGTTTCTACTGCATCGACATAAGAGTCTAAAAGATGGGTAGTATCTTCTAGGGATATTTTCTCGTCTTCTACGCTTTCTCCCAGATACTCTTCGAAAGATTCTGCAATCTTTAGCTCGTATGTTTCAATGCTGTTTAATTTATCAACAAACTTATCAAACATGTATAAGTCATTTTTATTTATAACAATTAATTTAAGGAAATGTTTTTCATATTCGCTAACATCTACATCGTTATAATCTATTTTATTGTCATCATATACAATCTTTTTAAACATAGTAATCGGATTTCTTACCGCTTCTATTTCTCTTGTTTCAGTATCAAGTATATGAAAATATTTTGGGTCATCTACATCTGCCCAGGTAAATTCCATTTGACTACCTAAATAGTGTACGTTATCTTTATGACTTTTAGTATGGAAATGCCCAGATAAAACTTGTTCGAATCTAGAGAATACATCAGCACTCATTCCGTGTGGGTTTGGCATTCCCGCCATCATATCGAAACCTTTTAATTCTAAATGTGCACCAAGTATAGGAGCTTTGCATTGCATAGCCCACTTAGTATATTTTTCGTAATTAGAATTGTTTATCCACGGTATAACAGCAACACCAAGTCCATCATAATCTAGAACAGTTGGTTCCATAATGATATTAACATTTGATGTAAAATATCCGAGAAGTTCTTTGAGAGAACAGAGCTCGTTAGTGTTCTTGAAATAGACATCATGGTTGCCGGGAATAATGTCCATAGTAATGCCAGCATCGCGCATAGGTTCAAGGAAATGCTTACGGTTAGCATTGAGCGCTTTGAAATTGACAAATTTCCTATGTTCGTAATAATCTCCGAGATGTAAAATGTTCTTGATACCATGTTTATGTAAATAAGGAAAAAATACTTCTTCATAAAATCGTTCCTGGTATTGCAAAAAGATGTCAGATGAATTTCGGACACCACAATGCGTATCGTTTAATATAGCTACCTTCATACTACCTCATGAAAAGTTCTAGCTTTTCTCTTTCTTTTTCTTCTTTAGCAAATTCTTTAATTGCTTCGTCTTTCTTTCTAACAGTACTTATTCTCTGTCTAAGTGTATCAACATAACTCATAGTTTGTTCGGCACCTTCTGCATCCATTCCCATTTCAACAAAATCGTCAATGCCCATTTTTTCAATAAACTTAAATTTAATTTCTTGTTGCTTTTTCTCTTTCGTAATTCTACGGATAAAAGCATAGAAACAAATTTGTGTAAAATAACTAAATGCGTTAGGATTACCCGTACGCGTCGCAGTATCGATATTATAATTATAGATTGCGCGTAGACAATTTTCTACCGCGTCCATAACCATTTCTTCTCGATAAGTATATCTTACGAAGTTTGGTCTGTGTGATAAACCTTCTGCTATCTTTATAAAGCATCGTGCAATATAGTCTGTGACTTTCGGTATATCTTTGTCTTTGGACCGTGCTTTGTCGCATTCTTTAACGTATTCTACAACTGCTAATGAAAACTCTTTATTGTTTATATAATGAGCTTTGTTCTTTTTATTTGCCATAAAATTATATCTCCATTTTTAATAGAAGGTTATATTATACCATAGTTTTAAGAAAAAGTAAATCCCCTAATTTTTTTTCGCCTAGGGGGTTTACAAATCTTAATTTATATGATATAATAATAGAGCATTCCCGGGGGATAGAGGTACTAGTGTAATATCTTCTTCTTTGTACCTAAAGACCCTTCTTCAAACATATCATTCATTTCTTCCTGCACCTGCATTTCAAGTTCTTCCATTTTCTCCATAAGAGATTCTTTACTGGATTCTAGTTTAATGGGTGGTGGAGGATTCTTTTTTAAGCTTAATACAAATTTAACATAAGCTGTTTCTACATCTTTGCTTACTGGTGTAGAGTTAACTACATTGCCAAAAGCAATCTTAAAATTCTCTTCATCGGAAAAAGGAAACCAAGGACTAAACTGATAAGAACTAAGTAGTCCCGATGTAATTTGTACTGGCATTTCTAAGTACCAGTTATCTTTGTTTTTAGAATTAACGGCTGCTATTATTTGTTCTCCGTTAATTAATTTAAAATGTCTTACTTTATTATTTTGTTCCATTTATATATTTATCTCAAATAATTCATAATCAAACTTTTCTTTACTATATATTTTAATTCTTTCCGCGGCGTGTTCTAATGTATAATTCTTTTTTTGTTTCCAATGTAAATCATCTGCAATATCATACACCGTTGTATCTTTATCAGATTTCCTAAGTCCTCTTCCAATAGATTGTAATACACGAATCTGACTCTTAGAGGGCGAAGCAAATATTAAATTATGTAGTCTCTTTATATTTATACCCGTTGAAAACGTACCTAGTGAAGCTACAATAATTGCATTCTTTTCTTTTTCAGTTATCGCACGTACGCGCTCCCGCGTGTCCACGTCCGTCTCGCCCGAGACATAAAAAAGCTTTCTATCTTTACCTTTAAGTTTTTCTTTTAATATGTTATGTAAGGGCTTTCCATGCTTTTCAACGTAATTAAACAGGATTAAAGTATTACCTTCTTGGTCAATAGCAAGATTAGATATAAAATTATTTCGTGGTGTATATCGTACAATAAAGTCTATTTCTTCTTGGTATTTTAATTTAGATATTTCTTTACAATGTTCTTCTTTATATTTTAACAATAACATTTTAATATCTAATTTAGCTAATTGGTCTGAATCTATTAAATCTTTTGTTGTTGTCACTTTATGTACTGGTCCAAACAAACCTTCTAATACTAATTGGTGTGTTTGCGTACCATCTAATGTACCAGTTGTTCCTATTCTATATTCTGCTTCTGTACATTTTTCCATAATAGATGTAAGTGACTTAGCTTTAAACTGATGTGCTTCATCACCAATTACCATACCAAAGTTCTGAAAAAATGCCGCCGGTTTTTTGTAAATAGATTGCCATGTAGATATAACTATTCTTTCCATCATTGGTCCTTTCGGTACACCACCGTGTATTTTATTTGCCCATTCATCTATTTCGAAAGAATTATCTTTTTGACTATAATCGCCAAAGTCAGAATACATTTGTTCTACTAAAGAAATAGTAGGAACGATTATTAGTATCTTTTTACTTGGTTCATTATCGATATACCATCTAGAAGCTAAGTAAATAATTAAAGATTTACCAGATGCAGTTGGAGATAGTAAGAGTGAATTTTTGTTTGTTAGCGAGTGTCCTAACGCGTTTAACTGATAGTCTCGTGGTTGAATAGGTATTTGGTTTGATGTTAAATTTAAATTATCTAACCATTCTTTTGGAATATAATTTAAGTCTTTTTCTGGTTCTAAGCTACCATACCTCTTAGAAGTAGTGCTTATACACTCGTATTCGCGTTCTAAGGCAAATTGTTTTAGGTACTTATACAAACCAATGTATAAAGTTTTTTTACGTGAATCAAACAGGCGAATTTTACCATCCCAATATTTATTGCGATATGCCGGCATAAATTTATAGCCAGGAACAAAGAAACAGAAATGTTCTGTTAATTCCATTTCAATACTAGGATCGGTTTCGATGTACATGAACGCGTGGTTCTTTTTGACTATCTTTATTTGGTCCATTATAATATTTGTTTTAATCTTTCAATAGTACTATTTATATCAGTACAAAGATAATCAAATATGTACCAATTCATAAACCTTCTTGCGTCTATTGGATTATGCCAGGATAAATCATAAACTAAATCTTCTAATTGTGTTAAAGATTGTAATTGTTTAGTCACCCAATGATATTCTGGAAAACCATAAGATATGATTGGAACATCATGCATTAAGCATTCTATTCCTGCTGTACTATTCTCTAGAATAGCAACTCTTGTTTTTGGTAATACTTCGTGAATACTAATATATCCTGATATAACATATATTCCTTTTTCTTCCCAATCTTTTATTTGTTGTAGTTTACCTTTTTGACTAGGATGTAATTTAACTACAATTGGAAACCTTGTTTTTTTAGATACATTTTCTACAATCTGACATACCTTTTCCCAATGATTTCCAAATCCAAATCCATGTACAGTTTCATCTTTTGGCTGTTGACATATAATTAAAACATGGTCTGATGGTATTTCTTTTTTACTTTTTTTCCATTTTAATAATATAGAATCATCCCACTTGTTTGCTCTTTCTTCTATCCAATTATGAATTTGTATATCATGATTAATATCATATTCGCACATATCTATTTCAATAGGTTTTTCAAATGCTAAAGAAGAACTATTTGCATATCCAATAGTATCAATTGCAAAATGTTTAGATGTTGGTCCTGTGGGTTTTATAATAAGATTGTTGCTTGTTTTAATCTCTTGTTCGTGACAATGATTATAGATATGTATTTCTGGCCAAGAGGTATATCCATCGGATAAACAATCAGGAGTACTATTCCATTCAGTATGTCCTAATTCTTCTAATGCTTCTTTAACTATAGGATAATATTGTTTACCGATTCGGGGATGTCGGTAATCACTAAATTTAAATTCCACTGGTAAATTTTCTCCACTCTATCATATTTTTAATTGTTTGATGTCGCCATTTAATACTATCTAATATTTCTTTTAAAGTATTACATAGTTCTTCTTGGTATGCTATCTTTTTTTGATGTTCTTGTATGATAGGATCGGAGTCATAATATTTATCCATATCTGATTTCAGTACTGTTAAACCATTTAATGGGTCATAGTTCCAACCCTTTTCATCTAATTCTTCTTGGCTTAGTTTACCATTATAGTGATTAAACTTATCTTTTAACAATACTTTAAATTCTAGTTCTAATTGTTTTAACCTTAATTTACTAGTGCTATACAATTCTAAATACTTCGAATGAAGTTTTGCTGTTTCTCTGGAAGATTCATCCAATGCCATCTCATCGATAACATTATCTTTTTTCCACATTTCTAATACATTTTCTAAATTCATAACTACATATTATACCATATTTTAGGGAAAAAGTAAACCCCTATCTAAATTCAAATGATGTGTATTTTAATACTAAGTCTGCTTGTACGTATTCTATATCCGTATTTTGTGCGTTGAATTCGACAGCACTTAGGGATATTGGAAATACCCCCGAGAATGCTATCTCTTTATTAACATTATTATGTGATGACATTATTTGTAATACAGCGTCAAACTTATAGTTTTTATCTGCATCACTTTTTTGTGCACTATTAGATAACCATTGAAAGGTTTCTATATAGTTTTCCATATTCTCGGTCACATTAAATCTTACTGCAAGATCTTCGAATCCCATTCGATCTCCGGTAAATGCAAGATTAACTCCTTTATATGGTATTGGGACATCACCCAGGCTTATCCCGGGTAACGTCACTGCTGTGCAAAAGTATTCCAAATTAGGAAAACTTGTGTTATCTATTTTAAAATTAAACCCCACCGGGCTTAAAAAGTTTTTATTTGTTGTTAATGCCATCTATAAAAAATTTTTAATAACTTTATTAAGTCTACTTGATTTCATCATACTATGAAATTTTGCCCAAATAGACCTGTTGTCTGTTGGATCCGATAACAAAAGATACCAGCCGATAAACGAAAATGGTATCAACAACATTAATGTTGTTTCTATCATACTACTATTTATACGACTTAAAATCATAAACATAAAAAAAGGGACACCGAAGTGCCCCTTTTTCTTGAGTAATTGTACTCTCGGGTATTAAACCATTATGTCATCAACTCTGAAGATTCTGAAATATTGGTTAGTTCTAGCTGTACCGAGTGTTCCATCGATAGCTACGTAAGGGTTAGCAATCATGCCGTACCTTGTTTTGAAACCCATTCTTGGTTGGAAATCATTTTCTCCAACTGCTTTAACCATAGTTAAAGGAACGTAAGGACAATAGAATAGTCCAGCGTCGTATGGGTTAGAACCTCTATAACCAACACATGCGAAATCAACAGTTGAATATGGGTCAATGTAGACCTTTAATCTTCCGTTTAATACACCTGCGAAAGTGTTTCCAGTGTCATCAACATTCAAGTTAGCTGATAAAGCTGGAGTGTAGTCTAATAGACCAGCAGCTGCTAAAGCTGAAGCAACGTCTGAAGAACAAAGTACGAAATTACCTTTTCCTCTTCTTGTTTCTTTAGCGATAACATTAGCTTCTCTTTCGAGTTGCATAATTAGACCTTTGAATTTCTCAACCATCCATCTACCATCTGAGTCAGTAGCAACATCAAATATACCTGATACTGCAGTTGAAGATTGTAGTGCACCGATTTTAGCTGAAGTTAGAATACTTCTAATAACTTCTCTGTTGATTTCCGCTAGGATCTCAGCAGATAGGATATTAGCTAATTCACCTTCTGCGTCTAAACCGTGAACAGCTTTAAGGTCTTGTGCTAGTTCCATTGTGTACTCAGCTTTTAGCGCTCTTGATTTAGCTGTGACTGTAGCTTTCTCGATTGTGAAAGCCATTTCACCGAATGAACCATCTCCTGATTCGCCAACACCTAATCTTTCCGCAGCGGCTGTGGATAAACCAGAACCGAAACCGGAGACTAAGTCAGCATTATCAGTAATCGTACCATCAGTGTCAGCGTCAGTTACGCCAGCAAGACCTGTTGGGTCTGCTTCATGAGTACCAGTACCAGAGAAGTCTGTGTCAGCTTCGTTGTATAAAGCTTCTGTACCGGTCTGACTAGTGTATTTTGACTTCATTGCGAAGATAAGACCAGTTGGTCCAGTCATTGGCTGAACACCGGCAATATCATAAGCAATCAAGTTAGGCATTGCTCTTCTTACTAAAGAGATTAATACTGGGTCAAAAGTTCCAATGTTATTTGGAGCTGAACCTGAACCAATATTGTTAGCAGCAGCTGCCTCGGAAATGAAATTTCCTTGAGCTTGTGCTGACTCTTCTTTTAGAGCAATCTCTTGGTTTTCTAACAGTCTAGCTGTGACAGCTTTTCTGTAGCGATCATCAATACTAGGAGCACTCTCGTGGTCTAGTACTGGGGACCATTTTTCGATTAATTGTGAATCTGCGTTAAACATTTGTTTCCCCTATAGATTACTATTTGTTAAATTTTGTTATAGCCTGAGTGTATCTAGACATAACATCGTTAAGTTCTTCAGCCGGAGCTTCGTCTTCGCCTGCTATGCTGTTTACTTCATCAACTGATTCACTAACTTCACCTTTGAAGTATGATTGTTTGATAGTTTCAACTTTTTGTTCAAAAGTTTCTTTGTTATCAAACTCTACATCTTCGCAAAGTTTAGCTAATTTCTCAGCTTCTGTTTCTGCAAGCCCTGAAGAAGCATTTCTAACAACTTCGTCTTTCTCGAAAGAAGAGACTTTGCCGTGTAAAGAAATATTTTCTTCTGTGGATTTATTTAAAGATTCTTCTAGTTCAGCAACTTGATCGGCTAAATCGTCGATTAAGTCTTCTTTACCTTCTGGAACCTCGATATAATGTTCTTTGAACACTGCTTGTAAGGAAGTCATAAAGTCTTCAGCAATCTCGGTTTTAAGACCTTGATTAACTGCTACTTCATTTTCTTTCATCCAGTTTTCAACAACGTAGTTTAAGTAAGAATCTACTTTCTCTACTAGTTGAGCATCGATGTCGGAAACTTCTTCTTCCAAGTTTTGCGCATATTCTGCTTCTAAACGTTCAACTTCTTCTGCAAGTTTGCTAGTTAGCACTGCTTCGAATATAGTTGATGCTTTATCACGGAATCCATCTGAAAGAGTAGCCTCTTCTGAGATGATTGTGTCAAGATCCTCGTCGAAATCAACTGCTTCTACTTTAGCCTTTGCCTTAAGTTCGTTCTTCTTTTTAGGTAAAGAACCCTTCATGGCTTTATCAAATTCAGCTACTTCAGCATCGTTGTCTTCGTCGACTTCATCTATCTTAGTCATCTTAGCGAAAAGCTTTTGCGCGTCCTCTTTTCTTGCTGATTTTAACATATCAACAGCAGCTTGAATTACACCAGCTTTAGTTTTAGGAATATCAACCGCTTTAGGTTGTACGGACTCTTCTTCGTGGTCCATTTCCTTTTTCACTTTAGCTTCTTCCAAGTCTTCAACAGACTCTTCTGATTGTGTTTCTTCAACAACTTCCTCTTCAGTACCCTCGACTACTTGTTCTTCATCGTTAAGTACTTCTTCGGAAGCTTGCTCTTGAATGTCTTCAGCGTCTAAGTTTTTAACGTCTTCTGACATGTCGTTCTCCTATTATTTTTTAGAGTTTACAAGTTTCGAGAGGAAATTTTTAAATGCTCGAATCTCTACATCAGAAGATGTAGTATTCTTTGCTGTTTTTATTTCAGTCTCAATTATTTCAATGTCTTGTGCTTTTAATATTCCATTGTCCCATACCCATTCTACTCCTTCCATGATTCCATTTACGAAAGCTTCGGGAGCAGATGGGTCTTGAACAATATCTACGGTGGCTAACATAAAGTCTTTACCGACGTAGTTAGTACCGTTCTTTTGCACAAGGCTTCCCATTCCACGACTTGATACACCAAGCTTAACTCCACCTTCGAGCAAACCTTCTACGATTTGTCCCATAGGGGTTTTAAGAATTGATGCTTTTCCTACAACATTACTTCCCTCCCATTTGAGGTCTGTAATCTTGTGAGATACCTTATCCAGATTAACAGTTGGACCTTCCGGGTGATTTAACTCACCAACTGCTCTTCCGGTAGAAACCTGCTCTTTAACATATTTGTCAACAGCAGCTTCTAAAATCTTTTTCTCATATATTCTGCCGTTCCTATTTTTGGCATCGGCTTGCATGAATACACCTTCGATAACGTGTGATTTATTACCTTTTTTATCTTCAGTAATATAAGTTGTTATATCACTATCGTTGTATTCTGCTATAAGTTTCATAGTTGTCCTATTCGTCTTCTGCTTCTGCTGGTGCTAGTTCCTGCTCTTCGTCATTCTCCATACCAGTACCAGGTACTTCTTCGACAGGTTCTTCGACCTTTCTTTGTACCATACTAGAAGCTAATTCTACTTTTTTAGCGTCTAAAGCATCATTCATTTTTCCAGCCATTGCTGTGTTAAATGCTTTTTCCGCGTTTACATTATCACCATCTCTTAATCTATCAATAATGTCTTTTATAGTTTCACTCATCTCAGTTTTCCTCGTCTGTATTTATTTATAATTTTTTAAGTCTTAACCGAACCTAGGATCGTCTGGATCTGGCATATCATTCTCACCACTTCTTTCTTCATCCTCGATTTGCTTGTTAATAGTTTCAATATCATCATCGTTAAACCTAAGAATATTCTTTTTCACCCATTCATTTGATATAAATCGGCCAATATGCTCGTCTAACGATCCTAACATATCAAATCTTTCCCTATATATTTCAGCTTCTTTTAATTCACTGAAATAGTTATCCTCAATATAGTCGAATTGTATGGATTCTTTCCATTCGTTCCATTCTTCGGCTGTTATAACATTCTTTAACAATAGTTGTGTTTTTAACAATTGTATAAAAATGTCTGAGAATCTTTTTCTTAATCTATCAATAAACTTTTTAAATTTAACTTCGTCTCTTGTTATTTCAGAAGCTCTACCTAAACTAAATTGTGCTTCTTGTTCTAGTCTATTAATAGGAACGTTTAACGCTCTATATAATTTCTTTTGGAAATAGATTATATCATCTATTTGTCCTAAATTCTCTCCACCTGGTAATGTAGATATTTCTGTACCTCTTCCACCTTCACGTCTTGGTAAGAAGAAATCTTCTAACATACTCATGTGTTTTTTATCGTCTTTTATATCACCAGTCTTAGCATCGTAAACTAATTTGTTTCTATATTGATTCATAATACCACGTAAGTATTCTTCTGCTTTACCTTTTGGTAAATTACCAACATCAATATAAAATATTCTACGTTCTGGTGCTCTAGATATTCTGTATATAACAACAGAATCTTCCATCATACGTAATTGGTTAACCGGCTTAATTGCTTTGTGCAAATAAGAAAGTATTCTTTTACGTGAAGAATCTAATACGCCAGATGTTCCGTATGCTATAGCATCTGGATTAATTTTTAAACCTTGGTTATATTTTCCTAATGCGTTATCTTGGAAAATAAAAAATTCTTTTTGTTTCTTAATAAGTTTAGCACCAGTCTTTGGATCTTCCTCTTCTTCAATCTCTTTTACTTTACGTAATTTAGTTGGATCGATATATCTTAATTCTTGTATTCCTTGTTTCTCATTACCTTCTTTTACGATAATATGATAAGGTAATCTTCCATCGATATACCATTTTCTAAATATATCGTGGGAATATGCATTAAAGCCCATCAGTGATATTATTTTATCAAACTCGGCTTTCATCATTTTTTTAATTTTATCTGAAGCTTCTACTTTATCCAAGACTATATCGATTGGAACATCATCATGGTCTCCAACGATTGCTTCATTTACAATATCTTCTACTGCTGCGTCACACTCTGGCTGTGCAGCAATATCACGATATTTCATAATTAAGTCGACTTCACTTTTTGCTTTGTCTCCGTCTAAATCTAAATAAGCACCAAAATGACCGCCCGTGGTTATTACACCAGCGCCATCTTCATCCGTATTTGGTACGAAAGAAACTTTAGGTTTTTCTTTTTCCTGTCCCTTTCTGTTTATTTCGAATCCGAAAAATTCTGCCATATTATTATTTATTCCTGATATTATCGGGGGAAATTTCTTTCCCCCTCTAATATATTTATCCTAGTTTTAGCTAGTGGTATTTGACTCCCAGTATTGCATTTGTAGCTCTACAGTGAATTCTTCAATTGTGTTTTCCTGGTCATAGGCAACCTCAATTGCTGAAATGTTAGAAGGCCACATTCCTCGAATATCAATACTCTTGGTTACGTTTCCTTCTTTATCAAGTTGTTCGATAACACCGTCAGCTTGATAATCTGTAGGGTTACTTAGCCCACTGTTAGAGTTGTGACCATTAATACCATTACTCCATCTTTCGAAAGCGTCTCTAACTTCGAAACCGACATCGTTGATAACTGTAATAGTCCATGGTTCAAAAGATCTATCTCCAGCTATCTGAAGTTTTCTTCCTCTGAACGGAACTTCTACAGGTGCTACAATCGATGCTGGGAAAGAACCCGCCTTACACATAAATGATGTAAGTTCAACGTCTCCACCCGCGTATCCTGGGAAGTTAACAGTACACTTGAATAAGTTTCCACGTGCACCACCGCCAACTAGTTTAGATTTAAAATCATCTACTCCTAAAATTGCCATGTTTTACCCCCTATACTCCTGCGATCTCGGAGAATTCCACTCCGGTCCTTGTTGCAATGAAGTTCAAAGTAATAAAGTTAATAGACCTTGCAGGCTTAATGAATATGTCTGCTACGAATCTATTTGAATCTATTACTTGACCTGTGTTATTAGTTGTGTCACAAATTACTTGGAAATCTGTAATACCTCTACGCCCTTTAACGTCTCTTAAGAATGGCTCAACTAAGTTTCTAAATTGAGCTCTTGTAAATTCATCGTTGAATTCGAAAAGTTGTGCTTTAGCAGCTGTTGCTATAGCTTTTTCTAATACAATGAATAACCTTCTGACGTTAATCCTATCAAAAGCGGAAGGTCTGCTAAGTAGAGTTTTATCTCCAAATAACATCATACCTTCTCCAGGGAAAGATACTAAAGGATTAACACGTCCTTTATATAATGTATCTCTATCTGCTTTTTTAGGATTGAAAGCTAATTTTGTTGCGCCTAATAGTTGGCCTCGGTTAACACCTGCTGGTGAGAACCATGCATCTGCCACTCTATCAGTATTAGCACATAAGCCCGCTACGTGACCAGCTGCACCAATATATCTAAATACATCGTTGTATTTGTCATATACGTATAGTGCGGATGAATCACAGACTGCGTATGAAGAACTAGTTAAACCATTTGCAAACGCCATAACGTCTGTTGCTGGTGAAGAACTTCCTACTGTGTCTTCTATCGGAGGTGATACAAATGCAACTAAATCTTTTCTTGCTTCTGCAATAGAGATTAAGTCTTCTGCAATTGTTTCTTGTCCGTTAGCATCTGGACATGCAAACAATAAGTTAACATCAACAGTTTCAGCGTCTTCGAATAGGTCATAACCTAATGCGATTTCACCGGCTGTTGGTGTATTATCGTCTGAACCACCGCTTAAGCTATGGTCTATAGCTGACGCGTGTGTGTCAAATGCTGAGCTTCTGGATGCTAATGTTTCTCCAGCGTTTGTTAGATTTGTAGAGTCGTGATCGGACCACCAAATATATTCAGATTGTGAATTAATCACATCTTTATAATAGTTAGTAGTTCCATCAGTCTTCTTCGCATCAGACGCTTGAGATACAAAGGCGAATGTTTCTAGGACTGTACCAGCTGTACCTGTCCATAATCCGTCTTCGTCAATAACTGCTACGTGTAATTCGTCGTTAAAGTTAGATTTACCTAAGTTGACTGCGTAATCAGATGTACCAGGAGCTCCATCGAATTCTCCTGCAAAAGGCCAACTTGCAAAGCTACTGATTCCTTGCGAAATCATAGAAACTTTTAAGCTGTTTCCTAATGAACCTGGGTACTTAGCAACCCATAAACCTTTGTTTAACGAACCATTCGAGTAGTTATTATCATAATCATCTTCGTTCTTAATAAGTTGTCCAGTACCGTCCGCGGTCGCATTATCATGACCTGTGACTGCACGTACAACTTTCAGCGCGTTACCATATTTTAGGAATGCCGCTGCTGTAAGAAAATATTTCGCTGTATTGTCGTCTGGAGTGCCAAATTTCTCAGCTAATTCTGATTCAGAACCTACTGTACAAATTTCGCCTGCTGGACCCCAGTTGAATGAACCTACAAATCCACCAATGCTGGTAGATACTGCTGGGATTACATTCGTTGCGTCTATTTCTTTAACCTGGACGCCTGGTGATACTTGAAATGCCATCGCTTTATCCTCTCATTTGTTGTTGTGAGTTAGTTTATAAGTTTCATAATACGGTTATATTCAATACTTTTATTTATGATTTCTATCTTTCTAAGTGTCGGTATCGTCTTCTTTACCAACGTGATCGGACAATATAAACCTTCTATTTGGGTTAACTGCGATCTTAAATGTGGTCATTAACTCTCTATTTACTAACATTTCCGAAGCAGAATCAGTTGTAGTTAAAGCGATTCTTGTATTTGGATATGCTTTATTATTAAAATTAACCGTCATTTCAATAACGGGTCTTTTCTCTTGGATAGTTGGTAATCTTCTAGCAATTGAAACATCTGTTATTTCAGATTTAAATTGTTGCCCATTCTTTTCCCAAATTGCAGTATCACCATCTATTTTTAATTTATCTACATGTAGCATAGAAGCATTTGTTCCGTTTCCTGTATCAAATTTAGCACGGACTGGATGCTGTAATCCTTCTATTGACACTCTTTCTATATAACCACTTTCTGTTCTATATAATGGTTTTCTATGTAATTCATGTGTAAAGTAATCTATAATATTTTCTAATATCTGTGCATCACTAATTTTTCCTAAAGATTTTTCATCTTCTAAATCATATCCGTTAAAGTGGGAACGAATACCTGGTGAACCATTTATCTCTAATACATAAAAATTATTTGCAACTTTACAGTGGTCAACACCACAATATAGTGCGCCAGTCGCACGTGCGGACTGCTTAACAAGTTCTTTTTCTTCATCTGATAGTTTATATGGGATAGTTTTAGCACCTAAGTGAACATTATTTCTAAATTCTTTATTATCTTGTTTAATACGTTCTGCCGATCCTAATATCTTACCATTTACAACTAATGTTCTTATATCTGATTTTATAGGTAAGTATTCTTGGATTAGTAATTGCGCATCGTATTTCCATAAGGCTTGGCAAACAGAAACCAAAGATTGCTGACTTTCTGCTATAGCAACACCAATACCTTGTGTACCAGTTAGTGTTTTTATAACTACTGGAAATTTATTTCCTATTTTTTTGTGTGCGCTTTCTATAGATTTAACATTTGTTATTACAGAAGATTTAGGTGTAGGTATATTATTACGGTCCAATGCAATTACATTTGACATTTTGTTATCACATAACATCATAGATTCTAAATCATTTACCATAAAGAATCCATAGGTTCCTAACGTAGATACTAATGCTTGAGAAGTTAAAGTTTGTATAGCACCTGCTCTTACAAATACAATAGAGTTTTCTCTAAATATTTCTATCTCTCCATCTTCTCCATCGTAATTATGGAAAAGAACAGAACCTAAATCTACATCGGCGTTTGCTATATAAGCTTCTTCTACATTAATTAGCGTAAATTTCATTCCACGCTTTTTAGTTATCTTACTAACTATATCTGCAAATGTTCCTTCTTCTTCACCAAGACCAAGCACAATACAATGTAGTTTAGAAGGATCTTTTTCAAATACCTTCTTTTCAACTACCGGATTGTTTACCGCTTCTTGCCATTCATTAAAGTTTTGCATCTTACCAGTTAATTAAATTTGTATCTTCCTCGAACCATATAGTTCCATCTTTGTCTTTAGTATATTTATGCTCTTCATTATTATCGCCTAAATAACCAACAGGAAGCATATCATCTTGTATTTCTTTTAATCTTTCTTTGTACAACATTTCTTTCATATCAATATCTGTTAAAGACCTGAATATATCTGTTGTTGCAAACCATGAAAATAAAACTAAGTTCATCATTAAATCATCATGGTTCGGTGCTATAGCCATAAAGGTTTTACCTCTTGAAACAAAAGTACTCATTTCGATAATCGTTTGTTGGTCTACAATTTTTAATTTACCTTGTTCGATAAAGTCTTTTATTGTAGAACATCCAATACGTTTTACCCTTCGCGTCATTGTTGCGCCAATTCCAGCAGCTTTTACTGATGACTCAACAAACATATTTTCATATTCTAAATCATAATATAATCCATTACAGACTACAGCACCTTGGTCATTCGATTCTACAATCACATAAGCATCATTATAAGCTTTTGCATATCGATATATTACATCTGGAAATAACATTGGTGCAATATTGTTATCTCTAAATACACATACTTGTTCAAAAGGTTGTGTTGTTGTATCGATTATATTAAATGTACTATAATCTTGTCCACGCCCTTTTGCAACATCTACTGTCATTATATAATCATGTCCTTCAACAGGTTGTTTATATAACCACACGTTATCTTTATATTCTTCAGGTTCTTCTGCTTTCTGTGCTAATAAATGATTTGCACTAATAAGAGTATTACCTCTCCCATGGAAAGTATTACCAAACTCTTGGTCAAACTGTAGTTCCGATGTATTCGCTACAGTTTCTTCTTTCCATTTTTCATCTCTTCCCGGTACATCCCACCAATCTATACGGAAAGGTTTAAATTCATTTGTGCCTTGTGTTGCGCCTTCCCAAAGTTTATGATATACATTTCCAATACCATTTGCTGTAGAACAAATAATAATTTGTGTATCTTTACCAGCTGATACCACCGGATATGTAGAAGTATAAAATCTTGCATCATCATCTATAAAAGCAAACTCATCTAAGAATAGTAGATTAATTGATAAACCCCTTATAGAACTTCCGGACGTTGCCGCTGCTAATATCTTACTATTATTACTAAACTCTATACTACCTTTATTTAAAGCTTTACATCCAGGTTGTAAAAAGAATGGTAAGTTCTCTAATGCTAAAGTTATCCTGGCTAACATTTCTCTCGCAACAGCACCTTTGTTAGCCAGGATTGCTATGGTTTTCTCTGGATGAAATACTGCGTACCAGAGAAGATAAACCACAGACGAAATCGATTTACCACTTTGTCTACATGCTAAAACAATACTAAATCTATTTTTATTAAAATGTCTAAACATTTTTTGTTGATAAGGATATAAATCAAATGGTACTAATCCTTCATCAAGAGATATTATCTTAACATATTTCTTTGCAAAGTATACAGGGTCTTTCATACATTTCATGTATTCCTTTATTTCACTTTTACTAAATTCAGTTTCTACACCATCACGTTTTACAGATGGATTACCTAAGTAGCCAAATTCGTTATTCTTAATCTTCTGCATCAATAAAATCTTTATCTAATAACATTCTTTGTAAATCAGTTGTACTACCAACAAACAAATTGTTATTTGTAATAGCTTTTCTTTTTTCTTTTTCTTCGTCTTCTTGTGATAGTTTCTTTTTATCAGCTTGTAAAGCCATAAGTTTTTCTGTTGTATCTGCAACATCTTTTATTGCTCTAGATAATACTTCGAACGCGCGAGGGTGCTCGCTCTCGCGTGCGAGTTCCGCGAGCGTATCTAAACTTCCCATCCCAGTATTAATTAGGTCTTTATAAGTTCTTCTAGAAAATTCGTAGTCGTCTTTTATATCTTTCTTATCTTTTATTTCCTGTGCTTCAGGAACGACCGGTAGATTTTTTTCTAAAGACTTTTGTAATTTATCTTTTCTATCCATAATTTATTCATCCTGTAATGTTTATTTTTCCACCCATTCCACTGTGGTTCGAACAATAATAATATAATGTATCTGGGGTACTCGAATCAGGTACTAGTTGTGCTGACGTTGTAGTTGTTGTCACCCCAACAGTATATTCATTACCACCATTATGTGTTCCATCTTCTACAGTGGAAAATCTAAAAGGATGTGCTGCGGGATGGTTAAATATGTAAGTGTTTCCACGTACCATGTTGTATTCTCTTTGCTGAATATCTCCAATAAAATATTTATTTCCTGATACGTTTAATGTATCTCCAACAGCTAGTGTTGCATTAACGTTAATATCAATTAAATTTGCAGAATAATTTACTCCTTCAATAGCTGCAGCAGCCGTTGAATTTATTTTTACAGTATCTCCAACCGATAGTCCAGTTCCAAATGTAATAGAACCAGCCCCTGTACCATCTAAATCAGTTCGTGCATAATCAGCAGGAGAATATTTTCGAACATTATTTACAAATACCTCTTCTGAACCTTGGGCATAACTTAAAGTTTGCCCATTATTATCAAAAATAGGATTTCCTGAACTATCAGTTCCACCAAATTTAGTTTGACCAGCTGTTGCAGTAAAGAGAAATTCTTTTACAGTTGGAAAACTAAAAGAGCTACTTCCAATAGTCACAATGTTTGTAAGTCCTAATCCAGTAGCATCGTTTATAAAAATAGTATCATCATTCGGTACAGGCTGTATGACTGTCACTGGGATAATTACACTTTGAACTCCAACAGTTTCTGTAATTGTATTTGCTGGTCCAATATTTCCAGGAGCAATAGTATCTCTTGTAGTGCTAAT
>VTLG01001878.1_pt1 | contig 20247 bp, 39 predicted proteins | sample 4694571 | NCBI WGS metagenome assembly VTLG01 (sample SAMN12604809, study PRJNA352737) | marine metagenome | biome: ENVO:00000447; feature: ENVO:00000209|ENVO:00000569|ENVO:01000036; material: ENVO:00002151; isolation source: viral sequences binned using virsorter ... | reverse complement strand
CTGATCTTCGTTATTGGGGTATACAGTTTGAAGGTACTAATGGTGAAACAGATGTTGGTTCGGTCAATGGTACTTGGGATGGGAGTACAGACCTCACTGTAGGTGGTATTATGATCGGTGAGATATATGAGATGCCACACGCACCAGAGTTAAATTTGACCAGGTCTATTATTTTTGATAAGATCACCATGCAAGAATCGTTAGGTGGACAAAGATATGGCACTATGACCAATCATGGACGAACAGGATCTTCTACATCCAAATCACCATTTACCACCTCATCATCCAATAGACATTTATATGGTGGTCGTTTAGTATATGATATGAATTTTAGTTATTTAGCATCAACAGATATTATGCCTGATGAATATCATATTAAAGACCATGATGATGATGCGGTGGTTGAGGATATATGGAATCTAACCAATGGTCCACTATTGCCTTTTATATTTTCTTGCGATAAAGATAGTGAAGGTGCTAATGCACAGAGTGAACATATATTTGCGAGATTTGCGCAGGATCAACTTGCTATGCAACAAGTCGCTCCTGACGTATATAATGTTGCAATGCGCATAGAAGAAGAGTTCTAATATAAAATAATACTTGCTTAGTGTTGACAAGGTTTATTAAACTTTGTCAACGCTTATGAAGCCTTTAAAACAACATATGAGAGAGTGTGGTTTTTCACAAAACCAATTAGCTAGGCAGATCGCTTTAGATAAGAGTATGCTCTCTTTAATGATGCGTGGCAAACGTAAGTTTCGTTACGAACATAAGGTCAATATTGCACGAGTCTTGGGAATCAAGATGGAGTTTATTGAATGGCCTTTTTAAAACAAGGAGAGAGTATACTATGAATAAAACAAAATTAACTAAATGTTGTAATGCTTATTCTACATTTTTTGGCGATGAATTAATTTGTAAAAAGTGTTATAACAACGTACCGTTTGGCGAAGGAGATGGAACAATAGAAATTGATAAGAGTGGTAAAGAAATCTCTGCAAAACCTATCATTAAATATCAATATCAAATTGATTAAATTTTATCATGTAACCTGGGTAGTGCTGCTTGAAATGACGTTTCCACAACTACACTCTCTCTCTCTTTTGCGTCACTAGGCACTGCCCATGCTTCTCACAATCCACATACCTGAGAAACAAGCAAGATTCAAATTTGCGCAAGATGTGCGCAAACTTTTGGGTGAATCCCAAACATACATTCCAAGGGCGCGAAAAGTCTATAGAGCAGACATTGGTGTAAAGGCTAATACAGATGATGCTACCTATAAAAAGATAATTGCCTTGATCGATCGCCGTGGATATACATATAACATAATAAAGGAGTAACGATGAGTGGACTATTAGAGCCTACCTATGATGTACCTAGTACTGGTGAGAGTGGGTTTATGAAATTTGTCAAAGGCGAGAACAGATTCCGAATATTAGATACACCAGTAATGGGTTATCAATATTGGCAGGATGATAAAGTGCCAGTGCGTATCAAAACCGCAGCAGAAGCACCATCTGGTGAGAAGCCAAAGCATTTTTGGCAAGTACCAGTATGGGATGGCCACGGTGTCAAGATACTGGATGTGACACAATCTACGGTGCAGAAGCAATTGACTGAGCTGGATCGCAATTCTGAGTGGGGAAATCTATCAGAATATGATGTCATTGTGACGCGTAGTGGTGATGGAATGGATACTACTTATACTACCACACCGTGTCCGAAGTCACCTTTGACCGATGATGTTAAAGAAGCGTTGGCAGAATTTAAGAAGACCTATGAACCCGACAAGGTCTTCGAGAGTACGCCCACAGAGGAAGAAGACTTACCTTTCTGATGCCTTCTTCCGCATCCCGAAAAGGCTATAAAGGTGAGGTCGAGGTCGTGGAGTTATTACGCGACCTCGGCTTCACAGCCGAACGCAGTTGGGGCAGTGATGGTCGTAGTTTTGGCGAAAAGAGCGACATTGATGTGAAAGCGACCAAAGGTGACCTAACAATACGTGTACAAGTAAAAAGAAGAAAGAAACTGGCAGATTTTTTATCATTTAAGAATGCGGATGTAGTTATGGTCCGACAAGATAGAAAGCCTTGGCTATGGATAGTCAAGCATGAGTGGATGAAAGATTTATTTAATAGCGGAGCCTTAGAAACCCATAAACCAGAAAATGGCGTGTCTAATGATCGTGATAGTCATGGCTCCGCTAAACTTAAAGGAGAGAGTAATGCCATATCCAATGAAAAGACAAGATCCTAAAGCAACAATGGTCGCATTAGTTAGTGAATGTATCGACCTTGCGCTTAAAAAGGTACTTGTAAGCGAAGAACTTCGTTTAGAGGTATGCATGGATGCATGCGATGAAATACTAAGGAGAATCAATAAAAAAGGAGAGAGTGGTGGCACAGCACATAACTGATTTTGAAAACAAGGTATATCAATATTTAAAAAACGAAGGTTACGATGTATTGCGTAACGGGTATCCAGACTTTCTTGTACAACGTAAAGGTAGATACTCAGGCGTATGTGCTATAGAAGTCAAACAAGGTAATGACAAAGTAAGACCAAATCAAACTGTGATGCACAATATGTTTAAGGATGCTGGTATTCCAGTCTATGTGATTAGACCAGAAGACCTTTATGGTGCAGATAATAAAAATATCAGGAATCCAAAACCAAAGTATAGATTTAAAAAAATAGTTGCGGTGACTCATTATAATGATATGATACAACGAATAAATCAACTTGAAAGTCAATGTCAAATCAAAGAAAGTGTATTAATTAAACTTATTCAAAACGCAGTAAAACAGATGTCTGCATTAAGAGAAGAGATTGACTCTCTTACCAATAGTATAAAAGTAGAGTCTGTGATTTTAAAACAATCGATTAAAGATCAAAAAGGAGAGAAAAATGCAGGTGAGTAGTTGTTGCGGTGCGCAATTAAAAGAATATGAAACGCCAATATGTTCATGTTGTAGCGAACATACAGATGTTGTTGAAGCAAAACGTGCTTCTATTGAAGTCATCGACCAAGAATATGATTGGCTAAAGCACTCAGAGAAAATAGTCAAGGAGCGCATAGAAATGCATGGTAGTATCACACTTGCTATTGTTGAGATGGATGCGCAGATCGCTTCGTTAAAAATAAAATTAGATGTTTTAAATGAAATGGTTGATTGGGATAAAGGAGAGGAAGAGTGAAAGGTATCGTCAAAAGCATAAAACCAGGTAGTATACTGCGCTGTGTATTAGATCGAGTAACGGCTGGTCAGCATAGTAGTATCTATAATAGAATGTGGATCAAAACTATGATGAAACGCAGAAATGCGTTGGGATTTGCTGCAAATCAATTGAATATGAATCACTATGCATTCTTAGCAAAAATATCAGGTAAATGGCAATTCTTTGCAAATCCAATGATCGTTAGAGCATCGAAAGAGACCGCGAAAAGTATTGAAGGTTGTCTGTCACTGCCAAATGTAGAGTATGAAATTGTCAGACATGAGGAAATTGAATTGGACTGGGAAGACAAGAATGGCAATGGTCAAAGTCAGATATTCAAAGGTTTAGACGCTGTTGTAATTCAGCATGAAATAGACCATTTGAATGGAATGCTGATATGTGATAAAGGAGAGAAACATGATATATGATGACTTTAATAAATTTAGAGATATTTTCTTTAAAACCGCATCGCTTATAAGCGATAACAAATCAATAGAATACACTATCAGTAATGAGGATAAGTTCTATAATTTCAAGCACGTTGCGGAACGGCTTGGAATTACCGCAAAGCAGGCACTGATGGTCTATGTATTGAAACACGTTGATGCAATATGTAACGATGCGAAAACTGGCAAGACCTATAGTGATGAGACCACATATCAAAGATGTCTTGATGTGGCGAACTATATGGTATTATATGCCGCAATGGATCAAGAGGAAAAACCACATGCAAATAATACTGAACCACCTGGAAGCGCAGATAGCAGTGCAGACGGGAACAGCGAGGATGCTACAGAATCAAAAAAATGGAGTGACCTCTCTAGGACCGCGGAAACTAGAACCTGACATAAATGGAGCAGGTGGTGAGATCGCAGTTTGTAAATACTTCAATAGATATCCCGATCTCAGCATTGGCCCACGCTACAGCGGATACGACCTCAAAGCAAAAGGTAAAAAGGTGGATGTCAAAACCACTTCATTTGACCCTGCATACCTACAAGCAAAGAGAAAGAAAACTACAAAAGACTGCGATATATTCATTTTGGTGCATGTATCGTTTCCGACCTTTACTATTCTTGGCGGAGCAACATCAACGCAATTATTACAAGATGTTAATTTGCAGGACATGGGTTATGGTACAAAGTACACGATGGAACAAAGCCAACTTAGTTCTATGGCGGATCTGTTTGCATAGCCTGAACAAAGGCGCATTGGGTGAACTTGCGGTGCAAAAAGATTTGATACGGCAAGGATATAATGTATATGTACCTATTGTGGATATTGACCAGGTAGATCTAGTGGTAGAATTAAATAGTGGCGCGATGAAGCGGGTGCAGGTTAAAACAGTGATGCAATTAAAAAGAGGTACTGCGATCGAGGTAAATCTAACCAAATATAAGAATAGGAATCGAATTGATGTGGTAGCAGTATACTATTTGCCAAAAGATATAATTGCATATTATCCATACGATAATTCGCATGCATTGAGTTTGGCGATCACAACTGGCAAGAACAATCAAACAAAAGGCAGGAAGTGGTTCTATTCATATGAGCGATTTCCTGAGTTTAGTTAATGTTAAAAGTAATTAGTTTAGGAATGGGTGTACAATCAACAGCAATGTACATGATGAGCAGTAAGAATATTATAGAGCGCGCAGATCACGCAGTGTTCAGTGACCCTGGAGCAGAGTCACCACGTACCTATGAGATAATGGAGTTTCTTTTGGATTGGGCAGAGTTGAATGATGGCATACCTATTCATGTGACCAAGAAAAAAAATCTGTACAAAGACATATTGAATCAAAAGAATAGTACTGGACATCGTTTTGCATCCATACCCGCTTTTACAGAGAATGGTGGAATGATACGTAGGCAATGTACACATGAATATAAGATACAACCAGTGATCAAACAGATAAGAGAATTACATGGTCTAAAACCACATAAACATATGCCATTAACACAGGTGTGGCTTGGCATATCAATGGATGAGATACAACGAATGAAAGAAAGTGTATTGCCAAGAATTGAGTATTATTATCCACTGATCGAGCAACGAATGACTCGTGGTGATTGTATGCGTATTTTTGACCGTTTCCAGTTTCCTACACCGCCTAAGTCGAGTTGTGTATTCTGTCCATATCATAGCGATAAGAACTGGAAAGACCTCAAAGATAATGATCCAGAATCATTTCAAAAGGCCATAGAGGTAGATGAAGCCATACGCGATATGTCGCAGCGCGGATTAGATGAGCCGATATTTATACATCGCTCTTGTAAACCATTGAAGGATGTTGAGTTTGTGGACCAACAAGAATTGTTCATGTGCGAAGAAGGATTCTGCGGACTATGAGACATTACGCAGGTGGTATCATATATGATAATGACCATGGTGAGATGGAAGACACCTATATTCAAAGACCGACCTGGAGCGACCTGATCTGTGACCTGAGTGAACTGATGCAAAGGCGCAGGAGCGCAGAGGTCTTGTTTGGTGTGTATGTCGATGATAATGAGAAAGAGAAAGATATGACCGAGGAACTCAAAAGGAGCATTCATGGCTAATTACACAGTGTTTGGCGGAAGGAAACAACATATTATTCGTAAACATAATGAGCGAAAGAATCTAGATGCGGAACTTGCAGATCGCTGCATTTTTTATTGTGATATTTGTATGCGTTGTTGGGAAAAGACAAAAGCGCGGTGGAATAGGAAAATTGAATATTATGAGAATTTTGTTACCTACGGTAAGCAAAGAAAGATATGTAAAGAATGCGCATCCGACAAAAGTGCGAGCAATAAAAATGGATAGACATTTGAATCTGTTGGCCTGGTGGACGCTACCATGTCGGGTGTCAAATAAAAAGCAAAGAGTAATACATATTGACTACGAGCCAAATGATTTTAATGGTGGCCCTGATTATGATGCAAAAAAAGCAGATAAAGAGATAAAATTTTGTACACATTGTAAAAAATGCTGGCAGATTGATAAAGAAACATCTCGTGAAAGTCATAACCGAGCAAAAAAAAAGATCATATATAATTATTACGAGAATTTTCCTAGTATTGGCAAAGCAAAAAAAATCTGTATACAATGTAAAGCATTATTAAACAAAAGGAGATAATATGAGATATTGGTTAGAGTCATTACAAGAGAATGCATTTGATGTGTTCATTGTGACCATAGTCATTGTATCTATCATTGCATACCATTATTTACAACGATGGTATCTAGCAAAGAAGATAAAAGAGATAGAAGAAGTGTTAATGAAAATATATGATGAGGTGATATCATGATCATGTTCGATATAGCAGAATGGGTAGCAAATGTATTAGTGTTAGGATTAGGAATGTTCTTTTGGGCATTGACCATTGCAGTGACATTCCTGATCATATTTGAATTGAAGGAGAAAATAAATGAGTAAAACCAAGTTACATGGACAAAACTATGTACTAAAGGATGGCAAACGCGCAGCAAGTGTGACCACCATTATCAACAATCAGTTGGGATGGAACAAGAACACACTGATCGCATGGGCAAAGCGTATCACCGCGCAGGGTGAGGATGCAGATGCGGTCATGCGAGAAGCAGGTGACGTGGGTACATTGACACATTTATTGATACAAGGTTATCTTCAAGGATTTGACGTAGATACGCGGGATTTTACGCCTAACCAGGAAGAGCAGGCATTAAAAGCATTCTTTGGTTTTAAGAACTGGTATGATAAAGCAAAGTTCAAAGCACTCGCCAGTGAATTCGCCTTGGTCAATGAGGAATTACGCGTAGGTGGTACGGTAGATTGTATCGGAAAGATAGATGGTGATCTGGTACTAGTGGATTGGAAGACATCTAAAGGTGGGCCATACCCTGAAATGATGGTGCAATTAGGTGCATACACCATGATGTACGAAGCTGCGCAGCCAAGAGCAGATGTAAAATATGGCATCATAATGCGCTTTGGCAAAGAGGATGGCAAGTTCCATAAACATGTGATCGATAGAGAAAAACTCGATGCAGGTGCGCAGGTGTTCAGGCATTGCTGTGCGTTGTATGACCTACGTAGGAAGTTTTGAGCAGTGCAGCAGATGTCTTCTCACGAATAACTCATAATGGTAAGCGTGCTTGGTGTCCTAAGTGCGATGATGGTACATCGCGTAAGCAAGGCACGGTGCAGATCAATGGTGAGTATGCCTATTGTCATAAATGTAATGCACATTGGGATTTTTCAGAAAAGACAGTAAAAACCCCGCGGGTAGAATATAAACTGACCAATACCAAGGTCAAAGTGGAGTCAAAAGAGGTAAAGAAAAGTGGTTATGCTGCTGCGCGGGCAACCTTTGTTGCGCATTGGAAAAAAGCGGTCGATGAGCTAGAGTTGCCGTGGAATGAGAAGTGCCTGGACATGCCTGTGGGTGTTAGGCGTGATGAAAAGAAAAATGCGCAGTTGGTGTTCCAGATCAATGACGATCATGTAAAATTTCATAAAGGTCCGCAGTTCGGTGACGCAGGTTGCAAGTCGTTCGAGACTCCGCATCTATCTCTCTCCAGCCTTGTGATCTGTGAAGGTGAAAAGGACGTGGTCACCGCATACTGCAATGGCGCATCCGCTCTGACATTTACGTCAGGTGCGGGTGCGCTGCCTGCGGAAATAACCTTGGACGATAGATATAATAAGGTATACATAGTGTACGATAACGATGAAAAAGGCGAGGAAGGTGCGAAAAAACTCGCGAAAAGGCTATTTGGTGCGCAGGTGGAGTTGTATATCATGCAGTGGAACCAAAAACCTTCCAGCTACGATATAACAGACTGGTTCAATGATGGAAATACCATGGAAGAACTGCTTGCATGCTGTGTGCGGTTTGGTGATAAACCAGAGGACCTTGGCGGGATGCGTAGCTTTAGTCCTGCGCAGTTCACTAGTACTTTTGTGCATATGCCTGAACCGATCATTGACGACCTATTCTTTAAAAAAGATATACTTGGCATTGCAGGTGGTACGAATGTGGGTAAATCGGTGATCAGTCTGCAACTTGCGACCTGTTTGAGTATGGGAGTGCCGTTCCTGAATTTTCGCGTACCAAAGGCCAGGAAGGTGATGCATGTGCAGTTTGAGTTAAAGGACGAGAGTTTCACACAACTTTTAGAGCGGACCGCAGGGCGTGTGTTAAACGATTATCCAGTGGAAGCGGGCAGGTTTGAAAAGAATTTTAGAATATTGTCCGATGGGCAGCGGGATGTGTTCGCGGATAAGTGGGAAGCGATCGATAATAATCTCACCTTTGATCCATGCGAAGTGTTGGTGGTGGATAATCTGTATACGAGTACCGATAAGAATGTGAGCAAGAACGATGATGTGATGGACCTATTGCGTACCATGGTGAATCTGAAGAACAAACATAAAGTTGCGATCGTGATGGTGTCGCATCATAAAAAGATGGGTGAAGCGAGTCCATTGGATGTAAGTCATATGCTAGGTGGTAGCGCATATACGAATCATTTGGATGGTATCGTGCAGCTTGCAAGTAGTAGCCGTATGCCTGGTCTAAAGGTAATGAAGATCACGAAGGTGCGCAGTCAGAATGATCTTCATGGCGTGCCAGTCGGTATCAAACTGCACAATGTGAATGGTGGCCATCTGTATTTTGAATATTTGAAGCCACTGCCAAAAAATGAGATGTTCTGGTACACGGACCCAAAGGAGTCACTAGAAGAAAAGGTACTTCAGGCAATACTGACAGATGGGCATAACTTTAGTCGTGACGCATTTGTTGCTGCGCTGGATTCAGTGGTGGGTGTTAGTAGTAATGCCGCGGTGTCGAATTGGATGAATCGTATGATAAACCAGGGTCTTATGCGTAAGATATCGCATGGGATTTATAGGAAAATGGAGACAGAACTTGACATTATTGATGATTAGCGCGTGCAAAGAGAATGAAGAATATGAAGAATATGAAGAATTTCAAATTCTTGTCAACGCTAAAAAAGAGAATTTGAGAAAAAATATTTATAGAGGAGAGAGAGAGAGATATTCTTCAAATTCTTCAAATTCTTTATCTCAGCACCTCTAGTGATTTTCGCTGAAAAATGCCCACTTTCCAAAAAAGATGATAAATCTTGCGAATTCGTGCAGATCGCTAGTGATGGTGAGCGTTGTGCGCTGGTGTTTGAGTGGCATGAAGACATGCGAGTTTGCAATTTAGATCGGTGTTGGTTGCGCATGCTATCGCGTGACAAATTGGCGTGGCGGAACCGAATGCTAAAAACCCTGAAGTAATAATATAACTGGCAACCAAACCCTGCGTAATAGATATAAAACCCTGCCATGAATAATATAATTTTAGGATATTTTTCATATTTTGGATCATATTTTGGTCAAAAAAAGGCCAAAAAAATGATCAAGATATTTTGATCATAATCCGTATTCTGTTCAATTGCAAAACGATACAATCAAAATGTATCGATATTAGACACTTAAAAACCTAGTGAATTGGACCAAAAAACCGCTTATTTTGCTATGTCAATTATGCAGGTTGCGCTTATCTACGCAGGTTGCGCTTATCTACGCAGGTTGCGCTTATGTGCGCAGGTTGCGCTTATCTACGCAGGTTGCGCTTATCTACGCAGGTTGCGCTTATCTACGCAGGTTGCGCTTATCTACGCAGGTTGCGCTTATTAAAAAACCCGCGTTTAAGCGGGTTTAATTGTTTGAGTTATGGTTTTTATTCGCTTTCTAGTATCATCACGATAAAGAGCGCGAATATGCCGTAAATGATCAATTCAATAACCATAGAACGACCCAAATTAACGCGCATATTTTCACGTATGTATCAAGTATTTTATTTATCATCATCATTATCCCATTGTAGTTTTATTTTGTAGTGATTCGCCACTTTATTGAGCAATGCCTTTAAATAGAATCTTTCATCATAGTTTAACTGATCGATGAAACCTTCAACAAAAAAATAATCAATTGCGTCCATTACGGTTTTTTTATCAACTTTATTTAGCATTATTTAACCTCTCTTTTTTATTATGTTTTAATTGTTACGTGATTCCCTGAGTATGGATATACCTCGCTTTCTATTATGTATATCTTTTGACCAACAACCGCGCGAATATCTTTAGCGAATGCGACAACTTCGTAACATTCCGCTAATGTCATTCTTGTCTCTTTTTCATGCGCTTTATTGTAAAACTCTTTATCATCAACTTCGATTGAATGCACTATATCATTGACCGCGGTAATTGATATGAATTGAGTTTCTGTCTCAATTACATATTCAAAACCAAGAATATTATGATTTATTGACGCATTCGGGTCGTTTTTGTATAGTATCATTTTTAACCTCTCTTTTTTAGTTATTTATCTTGATTGTAAAATGCTTTTTTTTGATTTCATCATGCAATACATTAATCTTTATTTCATTAGCAAACGGCAGCCACGTATACAATTGCATTTTAATCAATTCTGCGCATTCGAAAGCTGTATTAGCATGCACCATAAAAAATTCATCATGTGGGCCACGGTTATCGATTGACAAACCATAAAAAAACGGTAAGTGGTAATTTTTTTGACCGTACTCCGCTTGATCTTCTTGCGGTATTTGATTGTATACACCTTCGCAGTAAAAATGCTCTATCAGTGTATCGTTATTGTATAAATCAAAGTTCATGAAAATACAGTTATGTTTAGCATTTATTCTAATATAACTAATTATTTTTGCAAGTTTATTTAGATTCATATTTTAACCTCTCTTTTTTATTAGTTTACTTTGTTTAATAACGCAAGGCTCGCAATAATAGCAGTCAAACGGCTTTCCTTCTGTGTCTGCGTATGCTTCCGATATTTTAGTTTCATCATCACAATTAACACAGATCACAATAAAATCAATTATTTGATGTAGTGTTTTATGTGCTTCGCATTTTACTAGTTTCATTTTACCCTCTCTTTTTTTAGTTAATTACAAACCCGCTTGTATCGTGTTTTGCTTTACCTTTAGCTATTAGGCCAACACATGACCGCAGCGGGTCCAAAAACCTTAGATCATGTTTATCACCATCAATTACATTTAAACCTAAATATTCACTAGGTAGTTTATCCCTGAAGACCGCGCTAATATTTAAACCATTAACAATCGCGTTTAATGTTTGTTCCTGGTTTGATTCCGCGCGCGAAAATGTTAAATGATAATTCGCGGGTAAATTTCTGCGATTGTATAATTTAGTATAATCATAAAATTGAATATCACTAAAATATTTAATGATATTGAAATTTTGCCAGTCGTTTTCAAATCTCAAATCGCTTGTACCGTTTAACCTAAAAACGGGTATCAGATCTCGTTTTTTTGCCCATGTTATTCCGCTCTTGATCTCTTTAGTTAGTTGTTCAAAAAAACGATCGCGTTCGTTAAAATACATTAATGTACGATTTAAACGCGCTTGATGTATTGGATTCATTTTCCCGTTCTTTTCTTTCCATAATGCGCGTCCGCTCTCGTTTAAGCATGATTCAATACAGCCTATGGTTGCACCTGGACACACGTTATGACCGCTTAATTTATGCGGAGCAAGATACATAATAAAATTGGCGTATCCATATTTCATCGATTTATTAGTTTTGGTAGATCCGTGCGGATATGTTAATAATTTAGTTTCTTTCATTGTTTAACCTCTCTCTTTATTTAGTTTACACATTAAACTACAGTATGTTTTTTTAAATTTATCGTATACTATGAAAATCGCTTTTTTATAGGTTTTTTTATCTACTTTAAATTCATTATGAATTATTAACTCATTGCAATAATTACAATTGCTAAAATATTTCATTGTTTAACCTCTCTCTTTTATTTTACTTTATTAAATTGATTATTTCGCGCAATTTCAAAACATTCACTAAATAGCTGCTCAAATTGTTTTGATTCTATTTTTATTTTTGGATAGTATGTTCTTATTGCTTCCAATAAGTACATATTGGTATCTATATATTCATGCGAAGCGCATAACATATAATAACTTTGAGTTTTATTCTTAGCATTGATAATATTAATTATTGATTGCGGTAAGTCTTCACGAATTAAATCAATAAATTTATTGACAATTTTTTTATTCATTATACTCTCTCTTTTGTCATTTGTTTTATTACATGTAATCTAGTTTCTTTTAATGCTTCCTGCGCTTTATCTGCTCCAAAGTAATTACACAATTCATTATATATATTTCTAGACTTTGAAAAGTCTTTTTCAGTCCAATTTGCAAGGCCTTTCTCGATTAGGCTCGCGTATTCTTTTAATAGGTTAATTTGTTTTTTCATTGTACTCTCTCTTTTATTGTTTAATGCGCTCTCTCAAAACGCGTTTAAATTTAGTTTATATATATATATGTGTCAACACTTACTAAAATAAAATATCTGTATCCAACCAAACTAAAAAAGAAAGCAAACGCACCGCGCCAATATGACACAAAGCCCGCGCATATCCAACCGCGCTAAATTACATCATCTGCTAAGTTCAATAATATTTGAATATAACAGAATGTTACACGTTTTCAATATTGCGCATAATATACATTATGTATAATTGGGCGGGTATACCAAGGCGGATCGCGATTTCGCCTACTTACCGCGTCTTAGAATTTTTACTTTCGTTTTTGTCAACACTCCCTGCGTAAATTCAAGTAATGGAAGAGGTTTGGTCTAATCTAACTGATGATAATACAGATAAATGGCTACATGCAATAGACCGCGCAGACCGCTACCACGTACAGATGCTAGTATTCCGCAGCGGACTGATAGACCCAGACCTGCGCCACCTGCAAATAAGCGCACATGCATTCTATGATCTCATGTCTCCGCAGGAACTGCGTGTATTCAAGCAGCGCACGCTTGGCCACACCTTTGTTGACATCGCAGTAGAGATGGAGATCACCGAGTCCAGCGTAAAGGAATACTGGCGTAGAACACTGAAGAAGATACACGCTGTCATCGAAAAGGCTAATATTGATGAAGAAGAAGAGTAAAGTAGACCCAGATAAGGTCAAGATGCTTGCATCCTTTGGGTGTAAGTACGCAGAGATCGGAAAATACTTTGAGGTTGGTGAGAGTTATATACGCAATAACTTCAAAGAGAAGTATGAAGCTGGACGCGAAGAGATGAAGTTCAAGCTCAGACGCGCAATGTGGGTATCAGCGATCGAGAACAATGCGATCGCAATGCAGATATTCTTATCCAAGAACTATCTTGGTATGAGTGATAAGACAGCAGTGGATATGACAGGCAACCTGCAAACCGTACTACAACAGTGTGGTTTCGAGGAAAATCCGATTGATAAAGCAAATAGTGAACAAGCAAAAGCTCTGGAGGATCTTGGGATACGACCCGACTCCACAGCAGTTGGAAGTTCATAACAGCAAAAAGCGTTGGCGCGTTTGCCTGATGGGCAGACGATCTGGAAAATCTTACATGGCAGCGCACGAGATACTGCCCTGGTTGCTTACGCCCAACACACGTGGTTGGATCGTAGGACCGAACTACTCTCTTGCGAACAAGATAGCTCGTGAGGTCAAGCGTATCATTATGACCGAGCTTCGTTTGCCGTTAGAGAGTAAGAAAGAGATATCAGGTGACCTGTATTATATGAAGTTGGCAGGTCTGAATAGTGAATTGGTGGTAAAATCAGCAGATGCACCAGATAGTTTGATCGGAGAAGGAATTGACTACTTAGTATGTGACGAAATGGCCTTGATACCTAGAAATACATTTGAGATGTACCTGCGCCCAACGCTATCAGACCGTGAGGGTTGGGCGTTATTTTGCTCCACTCCACGTGGATTTAACTATTTACACAAGTTATATGAGTTTGGAAAGAGCGATGAACACCCAGATTGGGAGTCTTGGCGTTTTCCTAGTACTCTATCGCCATATTTTAAGGATGATCACGAAGAATTAAAGCGCACACTGACCAAGGAGACCTATTTACAAGAGATACTCTGCGAATTTCAAAGCTACGCAGGAAAGGTATATCCATTGGACCGCACCACGCAAGTGCGTGAGGATATCAAGTATGATCCATCCAAGCCAGTCTATGTTGGTCTGGACTTTGGTTATCGTCATAGTCATGCAAATATTGTACAATTGCATGCGCAGGATAAGAATTTTGCTGATGTGCATCAAATAGATGAGGTCAGCCTACAAAACACGCGCACAGAGGAGTTTGCAAACAAATTAAAGTCACTTGGATATGAGTATACTGGTATTTGGGGCGATCCTGCGGGAAGTGGTACTAATTTACAGTCAGGGATCAGTGATATACAGGTATTTGCCAACCAGGGTCTGCGTGTCAACATCAAGCGCGATGCGGTGACCAGGAATGTGGTTTCTGGAGTATCCCATGTACGCAGATGGTTCGAGGACGCAAATGGCAAACCTCATTTTTTTATACATCCCAAGTGTGAAAAAAGCATCGAAGCCTACGAAAATTATCATTATCCAGAGCATCGCGAGGACCAAACCTTACGCCATGAGCCAAAAAAGGATGGTAAGTTCGACCATGCCTGCGATGCGCTTCGATTCTTATTGACAAATCTTTTTCCAATGAAAAACCGACACGCTGGTGTCATCGATTTCTTTTAAAGGTAGATATGCTTACAATTCAAGATCAATCAGAAGGCGCGATACTTAGCGCATTACAAGAACAGTTAAAATATATCGAGGATGAGCGTACTCGTGAGCGTGATTATTTGATGGACTTCTATGAAGGCTTCAATCTAGAACACTATGTGAGCGATTACTTTGGCCCAGAGACATTGCGTCAAACGGTCATCCCACAAAATAATCTCACTAGGCGGGTCTGTAGTCTACGTTCCATGACATACAAACGTCCACCGCGTATACGCACTAGCGAAGCTTACTTGTCCATTATTGACAAGCATGGACTCAATGCGCAGCGCAGAATACTGGAGCGTTTGACATTTTTGTTAGGCACGATGGCATTTAGAAGTAAATGGAATCAGGTCACGCAGAAGTTAGAATATGAGATACTATCTCATTTTACGCCTTTATTCTTATCGGGTGACTCACGTGAGAGACCTATTGGTGTCATGTATCCCATAGAGAATCAAGGGAACGCGAGAACCTCAAATGTAATGTATGCAGTGTGGACCGAAGAGCGATACGGTGTACCTGGAAGACATTTCTTAGTGGATGAGGAAGGTAAGGTTATAAGTGTGAATGAGAATGATATCAATCCATATGGTATGTTGCCAGTGACCTTTTGTCATCGTTATCCACCTATCCGCGACTACCACGTAGGCAACGCAATGGACGTAGCACAGACCGATCTTGCGGTCAATGTCGCGTTATTGGAGTTGAATCTTGCGATCCGTTATGGTTGTCTTGGAATTAAGTTTATTAGTGGTGTGGATGACCCATCCCGCATTACCATTGGTACAGATAAGATACTATACCTACCAGAGCAAGCGAACTTTGGTGTGACATCTAGCGGTGGTAACCTAAACGATATAGTAGATTCTACTAGATTCTTAGTGGAAACCACATTGAATAACAATCATATCCGCGCAAAATATGCAAGAGATGACTCAGGCAACGCACCGAGTGCTGCAAGTCTATCCATTATTGAAATGGAGAACATGGACGAGCGCAGCGCAATGACAGAAGACACATGGCGGCCTTGGGAGCAGCGCAGATATCAGGTAGATAAGCGAATTATCGAGGTGGAAGCGAATGTGAATGTGGGTGATGAATATAGTGTGGACTTCCTGGAACCAAATTACGCACTGACTCCAGAAGCAGAGATCATGCTGTGGAGTTGGCGTTTTGACAGGCAGCTTAGTACACCTCTAGATTGGTTCGATTACCACAATCCAGACGCGAGCAGCGAAGATAGAGCTAGGTTTGAAGAGCAACAAGCTGAAGCTCAAGAACCTGCACCACAGAACAGACTTTTAAATATTCTAAATGCCAACAATAGACCAAACAGTTAGCTCATATGAAAGTAGTATTGAGGATGCGGTCAATGGATTTCAACAGGATGTGGAAGAATTGGAAGAGGAAGGTCTATCTACAGTTGAAATATTGGCAATTATCGCTGCAATTGATTTTTCGTCCTATTTTATTGAGGAGTTACGCTTCTCTACCGCCATCAACTCCTTCATGGCTACAACGGAAGATATTCTTGTGGATCTGCCGAGTTTTGGGCGTACAAGCGAGATACAACTCGTGGCTTTACAGGCTTTACAACGGCAAGGCATTGAAGGTGTGACCAGGCAAGTGAGTAATGTAATGCAAAACGCAATGGTATCTGGATTGAATAGTGGATTAAAAGGTGATGATCTGAAGAATGTAATGCGTACTTCAGTTCGTACCAATATGCCACGCATAGAGAATGTGGTTGGTACAATGCTTGGTGACTATAGGCGTTCTGTGATCGGTGCAATGGCAATGGACCTACCAGAAGATACGCTATATCAGTATATAGGACCAGACGATGAAAAGAATCGTCCAGTATGCAGAACTTATCTATCTAGTGATCCGCTTACCATCGATGAGATAAGAAAGGTTAAGGCAGATGGATTTGAGCATGGTGGTGGTGTCAATTGTAGGCACTATTGGAGTCCTGTGAATGTTTAAATTGCAGGATATAATGAAATTTAAGGAAGTCGATGTCAAAAAGATGGCAGAGAATACGGTCAGGCGCACAAAACAACAAATTGCGAGTGGGAAAGACTTTAAAAATCAAGATTTTACTCAGTATTCTAAACGCTATGCAGATGCAAAGAAAGGTGGACAAAGAACTCCTGTTACATTAAAAGATACTGGCAAAATGTTAAATGCATTCGGTGTGCAACGAATTGTAGTAAAAAAGAACCAGGAAATACAATTTTTATATGGTATTAAGAAAAATAAGCAGGGAACAAAGCTATTCAATCACAATCAAGGTGAAGAAAAAATGCCAAAGCGTTCCATTGCTGAAAATCAAGAATTAGGCGATAAAGTAGAAGAAGGTATCGTCAAAGACTTCGCCAATACAGTTGGCAAGAACCTATCACGTATGAGCAAGACACACGTTAAAATAAACATATAGGAGGACAGGATGTCCGAAGAACAAGTTGCACAGTCAGTGCCTGAACCTACACTTGACCCTGTAGGACCAGAGGTTGAACAAGAACAGAACCAACAGCAACTCGAAGTTGGTAATCTGATAGCGGAATCAAAAAAGTACCGTGGACGCGCGCAAGCTGCGGAAACAGAACTTGCGAAACTCCGCAAAGAGATCGAGGATACTCGGATATCTCAAATGGAAGAGCAGGAGCAATGGAAGAATCTTGCCGATGAGCGTGGCAATAAGCTCGCAGAACTCGAACCCATTGTGGAAAATGCTAGAAAGCAGGAAGCATCGCTTCGTGCAGAACTTCTATTGGAGATACCAGAGGAACAGCATGATACATTCGGAGAGTTACCTCTGGACGCATTGCGTGCTGTTGTGAAAATAGCAAAAACAAACCGCGTGGCGGTCTCCAGCGCACCATCTGCGCCAGTCAATGATTCTAGTGTCGAATTAAAAAAGATAAAAGATGAGGACAGGCGTATGAATTGGAGCAATATCCTGGAGTCCTACAAGCGCAAAGGAGCTTAAAAGGAGCTAAAAAATGGCAGACGGTAATGTCACAACAACAACCGCGGCCAAGTTCATCCCTGAGTTATGGCGTGACGCTATATTGGACTATGCAGAACGTAAGTTCGTCTTACGTAATCAGGTGATGGACTTCTCATCCGAGATGCCCGCAGGAGATATTTTACACATCCCTAAGGTCACTGAGGAGACGGCTGCTGCAAAATCCGCAGGTACTGCGGTAACTTACACAAACAACACTGATGGTGAGGTCACCATTACTGTTAATCAACATCATTATGAAGCGAAACGTATTGATGATATTGTTCGCGTACAAGAAAGTGCTAATCTTTTTGGTGCATATGCTCAGTCTATGGGTTATGCTCTTGCGAAAAAGGTTGAGAACTACTTGGCAGTGGATGTACTTCAATCTGCGACTGGTAATGATGTTACACTTGGAACAGATAACCAGGTAACTTCTGCAAAACTTCGTGAAGGTTTGCAAAGTTTGCTTGATGCTGGACATGACTATGCAGATGGTGAAACATACTTATATGCTTCTCCTGCTGCGTACATGTATCTCTTGAGTCTACAGGATTTCTATGATTCATCTCGTAGAGGTGACTCGCAGAATCCTAATGTCTCTGGTGGCGTAGGCCAAATTTATGGCATGAATACGTACATCAGTACAGACTGGGATGATGATGGCGGTACTGGTGATGAAACTGCGACTGTCTTTAAGAAAGAAGCAGTTTACATGGCGATGCAATTGCAACCAAGAGTGCAGTCGGCTTATGATATTGATCATTTGGCCACCTCGGTGGTTTCCGATGTGCTATTTGGCGCATCTTTGTCGCATGGTGCTTCTAGCACTTCACTTGGAGTTGTTAACTTCAATAATCCGTAAGGATTGATCATTGGGTGGGTCTTTTATGGCCCACCCAACTTTAAGGAGATAAAATGAAATATTTTAAACGTAAGGACGGATCAGTATTTGGCAAGCAAGACTCTATTAGTAAAGAGCAGATCGATGCCTATATCAAAGATGGTTGTGAACCATGCAATGAAAAAGGTGAGGTCAAAAAACCGAAACGCAAGATAAGTCTAAAAAAGAAAAAATGAAGACAAACGATTTTTTGTGTCATCGTTGCAACTATAAGTGGGAACTATTATGGTCCAAGGATGATATAATAACTTGCCCAAAATGCGAATCCAATAAGGTACGCAAATTGATAGCAAGTCCTATCATTCATATGAAAGGAATTAGCGATGCCAGTTTACGTGATCAAGGCATCATAGATTAAATAACCGAAATGCCCATGAGAGTAGTCACGCTCGGTAAGGCATTTACAAAGGAGAAACAAGATGGCTGATCTTTCCAAACATTCAGTGGTTGAGTCACTGAATATCAGCAGTTCTGCAAATTTTTCAGTACAAACAGCGCAAAGTGTTGCAACAGGTTCAGAATACGACCTGGATGTCAGCGCGGTCCACAGCGTCATACTACAGCCTAGTAGCGATGTTTATTATGGATTTAGCAGTAGTGCCAGCGACATGATCGTGGGTAGTACAGGAAATAATTTATACTTAGCGGGTGGAGATACCATATACGAATTAAATGTACCACACGGCATAGGATCAACAGTTTATTTACATTTGCTTGGCAAAGGTGCGACATCAACCGTACGCATCGTTCTAGCATAGGAGCGCAATATGGCATCATTCAAGAATTTAATTAGCAATACCTCTGCCCAGATATCTTCTGGTGGAACGATCACAGGAGACCTGGTCATCAATGGTGATCTCCAGGTAGATGGCGGTGGCTCACTATCCTTTGATGAGATATTAGAAGGAACTCAAGTAATAGATGTAACCAATACAGAAGCCTTTCTTGTCCGTAAGAACTCCGATGGTGGTGATGTATTTATAGTAGATAGTACAAATACGAGAGTGGGGATAGGAGATTCTACACCAGATAATACATTATCAGTTTATGGCGGTAATAAACAAATCAGAATGGGGGCTACTGATAGCAATTATCTTTTAATTGGAAGAAATAGTAGTACTGGTCATTTTGAAATGGGTAGAACTTGTACTGGTGCGGCAGATGAAATATTCTTTAGAGCTAATGAAGCAAGTGGTGGTAATATATCTTTTCCAACAGGCAATGTGGGAATTGGACATTCAAATCCACAAGATACTTTGTCCTTATCTTCGTCCTCTGGGGCTGGTCTTAATATGATTAGAGCTGATAGTGCGATAACATCTGGAGAGAGAATAGGTCAAATCTCATTTGTAGGAACAGAGAATAGTCATTCAAACTTTGGATATGGTGCAAGAATAGAAGCATTAGCAACTGAAGCGTGGACTGAGGGTAGTGCTGAAGGTACTAA
>VTLG01001052.1_pt1 | contig 20248 bp, 29 predicted proteins | sample 4694571 | NCBI WGS metagenome assembly VTLG01 (sample SAMN12604809, study PRJNA352737) | marine metagenome | biome: ENVO:00000447; feature: ENVO:00000209|ENVO:00000569|ENVO:01000036; material: ENVO:00002151; isolation source: viral sequences binned using virsorter ... | reverse complement strand
AAAATTAAATGCAAAAGACACTTTAACACTTTCAGAACAAGAAGCAGCCCTAGCTGTTAAAATAATTGAAAATGCACAAGCGACTCAACTATATACAGATGCAATAAAAAAACAATCTGATGCAACAAAACAATTAACTAGTGATAAAGAAGCGTTAGAAAATATTGAAAACGGTTTCTTATCTTTATTTAGCAAAACAGAAGAAGGTCAAAGAAGATCTATAGAATCAACTATTGAAGCAATTGAAAAAAATAAAGAACATTTAATGACTCTTGAGAATATTGGCGAGGTAGAGATAGGTCATGTTATAGATCAATTAAATTTAGATTTAGAAAATTTATCAAATTCAACAAATGAATTAGGTAAGCAAGGAGCATTAGCTGCTGGTATAATATTAAATTTAGCAGGATCTTTTAAACAACTTACAGATGCTCAAACAGATACAGATCAACAAACTCGAATCATGCTAAGATCTTTAGGTCAAATTTTAATGCTTTTTCCTGGTGGTCAACTTCCTGGTGCTCTTTTACAAGCAGGATCAATGTTTGTTGCACATACTGGAGGCCTTATAAAAGATGATGGCATACAACGTTTTGCTACTGGAGGATTGGTAAAGGATGTTCCAATACAGAAATTTGCTACTGGTGGTGTTATTCAAGGGCAAGACAATGTTCCTATTTTAGCCCAAGCAGGAGAATTTGTTATGCGAAGAAGTGCAGTACAAAACATTGGTGTTCAAAATTTAGCCGATATGAATAGAACTGGTAGTGTGGGGGGAGTTACTGTTAACATACAAGGCAATATGATTGGTAATGATGAGTTTGTGCGAGACAACCTTATACCGCAACTGCAAAAAGCGTCTAAGCAAGAATTAGCGTAATGGCTTTATCCAACGCGCCTACATCACCTAATGTACATGAAAACTGGCTGTTTCAGTTCACCGCAGATAATGATAATTGCATGGTGTTTAACGATGGTGATAATAATTATCTAAACTTTGGCGATATATTTGATTCATTTGATAACAGCACTGCTGGTTTTACCATTGAATTTTGGTATCAGTTATCTGCTACTGGTGCAAATCCTATTTTATCGTTTGGGTATAATGACGGTGGTTCAGAAGCACAAGAAACCAATATTCAGTTCAATGTATCGGTTGCGTCTGGTGATACCATTAAGTTGAGCTGGGAACATGATAGTGGTACTGGAAAATCGGAGCAATATGATATAGATAGCGGAACAAATACATGGACGCATCTTGCAATTTCTCGTAGCAACTCAGATGGCAAAACCAGATTTTATAAAAATGGCGCAATTGTACATACTACTGGCGCAGAGTCTGAAGACCCAACTGGTGGCGGATCATCTAATATGGAGTTTTTAGTAGGACGTAATCAAAATTATGGTTCTGGAAATTATTTTGAAGGTAAAATGGCGCATTTAAGGGTTTGGTCTACGATTCGATCCGATTTGGAAATTGCGAAGTTTTATCAGCGAACCGTAGATAGTAGAGCCACTGGACTGTTAGGGTATTGGAAACTGGATGAGGGCAATGGTGACACTGTATACGATTCTAGCTCTAGCAGCAATACTGGCGCAGTGATGAACAATAATAAAGTATCTGGTGCTGGTAGCGCAACTGTGTGGGGTAATGGTGATTTTGATAAACATATTCATTCATTTGGTCTTGCTTTTAGGCACACTACAGCAGACTCAAATACATATTATGGTGCAGTAGTAAATAAAAATATTACGTTGCGCGATAGTATAAATCTTGTAGAAGGCACAGCTAGTACAGGAAATATTAGTGTGACCGTTGCAAACTTTACATTTGAAGAAGATGATTTTTACAAATATTTATTTAACCATGCAGAACGAAATTATCATAATAAAGAAGTTCGTGTGTACGCGCAATTTAATGATCAAAGCGCTTTAAGTAATTGCCAGAGAATTTTTACAGGAAGAATAGCAGAGGTTACGCTAAATCAAGATAAAACAGTAGAAATACAAATAAACACACATAGGCCGTGGATGGGTATTTCGTTTCCGCAAGATCAAGCAGAAAATTCAAATATTTATGTACCAACTGTATATGGTGCATTTACGCCAAACACAAGCAATGTAGGTAGTCCAGCAGTTTGTGGTTTTGATTTATATCCTGTACCAGTTTTGGATTCAAATGATGATAAAATTATTACATTAATGCCAAGATCATATTCGTCTGGAAGTAATGCACATATAAATTTATGGCTTGGTAAAGATCGCTTTTTACCAGCAGCTAAAGGTACTTCTTCTTACGATGAAGAAGATGCAACGGTATTAAGATCAAATGTAAATGTTATTATAACTCCTGTTACGTATCATTTTCATGGAATCATTGATGCTACTGAAAGTGAGCCAACTGGTTTGTCAGATCAATTATTTACAGACGTATATAAAGCTTTTGACGGAAATGATAATACTGCTGCTACTGTCACATTAGCTGCTGGAAGTGCAAATGAATCTGCTTCATTTCAATTTACTGGAGCAAATAATTTGTTTTATGCAGTATTTATTTACAAAGCAATTGCAAAATTTAAGTATTCTGTGACTGGCAATATTAACGTATATTTAAATTCTGATGCTTTTTTAAGTGCCATTAGTGGAACAATAAACGTTACTGATGTAAATGCAGAGCAAACATTCAATCCAGACATATTTACAGATATAGGTTATGTATTTGCTTCTTCTCAACAATATATCACCATAGAAGATGAATCTTCAACCTATGGCACTATTACACTTCACAAAGTACAGGCTGAAATTAACGCTAGAATTTTAGGCGGGTCTAACGCATCCGATGATAGAAGAGATTCCGCAGAATTATCAAAAATAAAATACTTTTATTCTGGCGGTGCTGGACTTACTGCATCATGGGATAATGGCGCAATAGAGCATGGGCATGACGCACATCGTGATTTATTACAGCGTTTTGCTGGAACACCTAGCGCTGATCCAACCAACTGGTCTGGGTTTCATGCAGATAGATTTCAAAATGCATGGAAAACGCGATTTTGGCAATTAGAGCCAACGCCTTTAAAAGAAACATTAGACAAACTAGCTTATGAATTTGGTTTTAATTGGAAAATTGATGCATCTGGTGCGCTAAAATATATTAATGTAGTGCAAACAGCTGAGTACAATACATTAAGAACTGCGGGTAATATTTTAAATATTACAGGCAATGATGTAAATAAAGTAAATATAAGCACTACTGGGCTAGACAATGTAGTGTCGCAGATGAAGATAAATTATAAAAAGCATCCAGCAGAAAACAGATATATTGAAAATATTACTATTACAAATGGAGCATCACGAGCAAAATTTAATCATAGCGATAAAGAAGCAATACAAGAAGTAAACTTAGATTACAATGTTGGCACACCAGAGTCACATACCGATCCAAATAATAATTTTTACGCATACCAGAATAATCTAATTGGAGATATGAAAATTATAGTGCAATGCGATGTTGTAAATCCTGCAAAAGGATATCAGCTAGAGACTGGTGACGTAGTAACATTTACAGATATGCCAGTAGAAATGTTTGGTACTGATTTTTCTACCAGTACATACTTTATGATTGTAGAATTAAAACGCTCACTAGGTAAGGTGAGTATAACCGCAAGAGAGGTTGGATAATGGGTTATCAACGATTTACTACACCTAGAGCTTATGTGTGTAGTATTAATTACAATATAGCTACAAGCTGGAACAATGCATCTGGCGCAACTACTGTATTGGGCGAAGTGGATATAAAAGAAGATGGTGGATCTGATGTAGTATTTACATCTGGATCAAAAGAAGATTTGTTTGATTTAAAACCGCATAATCCAGTGCAAATTGATGATGGAACAGAATCATTTTACATACAATACGATACAGAATTTGGCGTGAATTCATTAGGCACGAATAACTTTTTAGCAATATTAAACCATAATTTTCATAGTGCCAATGCTATTTTTAAAGTACAGATTAGCGATGCGTCCGATTTTGGTAGTGGAGTTACAACGCTTTCAACTACAGGCTCTCACACTAAAGTAATAAATGCTGATGCAAATGACAGTGCTGGAGAAATTGATCCACCTTCAAATGGCTGGAGCTTAATTACTTTTCCATCTCTTAGTAGCACTAATAATCAATATCTTCGTATTACTATTGAAGAAGATGGCGGCTCTGCTCAAGACTTTGATACAGATGTGTATATAGGTGGAATTATGTTTGGATCTTATGTTGATTGGCCACATTCTCCTAATTTAAACGTCACTACTGGATATGAATATGATGGCACAACATTACAAAATTCTGTAGGAGGAAGCACTTACTCTAATTCTACGTATTATGGTCCACCAGCTTGGACACTTACCAATCCTTGGGTAAATACCACTACATCGAATCAAAATACATATGGGTTTCAACGTAGGTATGGCCGACAAAAACATAATTTAAATTTTAGTTATGTACAAGATACTGACCTATTTAGCGCAGATCAAACCGCACATCCTGCATTCTTTACTGGATCAGATTTACATTCTCAGTTCTATAATAAAATCATTGGCCAACATATACCATTCCTATGGACACTAGATAAAGATAGCACTACGTCAGGAGATTATGGATTATATCGCTTAGCTGATCCTAATCTTAAAGCCACTCAAACTGCTTTTAATGCTTGGGATGTAAATTTAAATCTTGTAGAGTCTTGGTAGGGTAAGATGCTTTTTTACTAAAAGCATCTAATTTCTCTACTGCACTTCTTAATCCAGACTCTAATATCCGAGAGTACCAAGTTCTAGTTGTTTGAATATTCTCATGCCCTAGATGATCCGCTACTGCTTCTATAGATGCACCTGCAGTAAGCATAAAAGCACCACAAGTTTTTCTTAATGTATGGGTAGTAAAAGGTATCTCTGATAGCTTTACCAAATCATTAAGACGTTGACGAACCTTTGTATTTGTATAAGGCATTGGCTTTGTCCTATCAGATATTTCCATAAGAAGTCTCATGGCTAAAGAAGTAAGATAAACAATTCTTCTTTTGTCAGATTTAGCACCCTCATATATAACGAGGTATTTTTTACTGAAGTTAACATTGTCCCATGTAAGAGATAAAAGCTCGTTTAAACGGCATCCTGTCTCCAAATAAAGGTTAAATATCCTCATAGTCTCGTCAATATCAAAGTCATGTGGCTTATCTTCATAGTATTTTTGCAAGTCTAATGAACGTATCATCGCCACTTGATCAGCCTCAAGATATTTAGGAGATGGCTTGTTTGTTTGAAACGTAAACAAAGTAGATGGAACCTCAGAAACAATTCTATCAGGATGTCTTGTTGCAGTATTAATCATGGCAATCATTGACCTTATATTAACATTTAAGCCAGACAACTCCCTATTCTCTAATGCGGATCTGTATTCTCTAGAAGATAAAGAAGCAATAAGGTATTCCCCTCCAAATACTTGCTTAAAATTAATAAAAGCTCTTTTGTACTGTAGTATTGTTTTATATTTTATAGGCTTCTCTCGTTTAGCATTTTTCCATCTTAATCCTTTGCCGTTATATTGACCTTTATTATTAAGATCACCTAAAAACCATTGCTCTAAAGAATCGAGTGTAACATCCATGTTAATACGATCCACGATAAACCCATCTCTTAACTGAGATTCTAGCTTTGACTTTTCTCTTTGCAGTTCCTCTGCCTGGGCCTTTGTTCCTATTATTGTTTTAGATGGCCGTGTATTCATCTGATGGTCTTTCCATCTAATTTTCCACTTATTGGGTCCTACTTTTATTTTACTTGCCATTCCTTTACTCCTTAAATCTAATGCTTTAATTTATATAGAATACATATTGTTGACAAGTAAAAAAACAAAAAGCTTGTATTGGCAATTATTAGTCTTTAATATAATGTATACTAAAAGTATCCAATATTACAAAGAGAGATGATGAAGAATAAAAAAATAATAGAAGAATTACAGAATCAAGAACGATCTATAGCGTGGCTTTCTCGTCAGTGCGGTATCACGAGGGCTTATATGCATAAAATGATTCATGGAAAAAGAAACTTTAATGAGCTTTATAAAAGAAAGTGTGCAGATGCATTAAATATAGATTATAGCAATTTGTTTAATGGCTAATAGTTCCCTTCCACAACTACAAACTACAGGGAACTTCGCATCCCAGGGGGAGGTTTTACCTTTGCTCCATAATTACCTCCCCCACTTATGAAATTAAAAATATACCCTAATAAAGATAAAATGTATTTTAGTACATTAAGTTCGGTTGAGGCTTTTATGAGCCATATTATTTCCAGAAAAGGGTATTCAGTTACTGAGAAATATATTCAAGGAAAAAAGATTTTTGGAGTAAGGGACTTACAAGAAGTTGATCAAAAAATTATTGTAAATCTTCTTATTGCAGAATGCGAATCTATTGGTTTAGATTATAAAATTTATAAATAAAAGGAGTTAAAATGGCAAGTAAAGGAAAACCAATGAGTAAAATGTATAAAACTGGTCCAGTTCCAGTTGTGTTTTCTCATTTGGATGCATTAGATACTCAATTTGACAAACAAGGTAATCATAACATTACTGTAAGCGTAGAAGGAAAATTTAAGGCTATGCTTAGTAAGATTAAAACTGAGTTTGGTTCAGATAGAGTTATCTCTGGAAATAAAATCAATGATAAGTATGGAGAACAACAGACATTTAAATCTACCTTGCATAGAGATAAAACATCATTCCCTGAAGTGTGGAATACTAGAGCAGAAAAGGTATCAGAAGTACCTAGTTTTGGTGATGTCGTTGATGTTCGATTTGTAGCAAAGCAAACAGATGTTAATAAAGAAAAATACATCTCAATGTATTTAGATGCAGTTCAAATCATTGAAAATAATGGTGGTGAGTCTTGTCCTTTTGATAAGCTTGAAGAAGAAAAAGAAGAGGATCTCCCATTTTAAAATCCCCTAAACAGAAGGGTTATCGCCATGAAACGGAGTGTGTTGACTTAGCTAAAAAGCATGGGCTTGATGCACTCCGTGCCTTCGGGTCTGATGGAAGGTCACTTGGTCTTCAGTCAGATGTTGATTTTGTGATAACTCATAAAGAAATAAAAATTAAAGGTCAGGCAAAAAGAAGAAAGTCTGAACCTAAGTACTTTAAGCTCGGAAACTCTGATATATTGGTATATAGAGCAGATCGGAAGAAAAATAAAGTCGTAATGGATTATGAGATGTTTTTGAAATGTTTGAAGCGTGTCCATTAATAGACTATAAAATGTGCGGATTCTGTACTCATTACAAAGGCCATATTTATTGTGGCATAGCAGGTGCGGAAAATAAAATCGAGGAAAATCTAAAGCAATGCCCAAAGCTAAAAAGAAAAACACACCGAAGAAAACGGATGACGTATTAAAAGTTTGTCCAGTTTGCAAAGGAGTATGGTCCTTTATATCCATACAAGGGGAAAAGAAATATCATTTCTACCCAACAGGGATACCTACCATTGGTAAAAAAAGAGAATTATGTAGGGAGCATAGATGAAAATGAAATGGATTTATAATTGGTTTATACATACAGATTACTATAGCGGAGAAATGATTAGGTATTGGTTTCGAGTAAGTAAGCTTGAAAAATTAGAAAATATTTGGATTAAACACATGAGGAGAAAATTAGATGCAGACTATCGTAGAAAAAATGGATGAAAAATTTCCAGAGACTATGAAGCTTTTTCAGGAAATAAATACTGAGCAATTTAATTTATTTGCTATGAAGCAACATGATTATGGTCCTGGAAATATTGCTATGAACGGAGATAAAGATTTATCATTATTGGCATTGGCCGTAAGAATGAATGACAAAGTGCAAAGATTATTAAATATTTTACATAACAATAAAGGCAAAACGGCAGTTAATGAAGCATTGGTAGATACATTTCAAGACTTATCTGTATATGGTATCATTGCACAAATTTGTAAATTTAAAGGAGATAAAGAATAATGGGAAAATTCAAAGTACATACTAAATATAAAACTAAAGATGGACAGGTAGTGCCTTCTGTAACTACTATATTGAATGGTCAATGTGGTTGGAATAAATCTATATTGATGAACTGGGGGATTCGCATGGTTAAAGAAGGTAAAGATCCTCATGCATATACAAAAGATGCCGCTGATACTGGGACATTGGCTCATGCACTTTGTGAAGCAGATATTAATGGAGAAGACTATGAAATTGGCAAGGACTGGACAGAAAATCAGACTACTAGAGCAATGAAAGCATTGTTTGCATTTCAAGAATGGAAAGCCCAAACAAAACCAAAGTTTGTGGCAGCTGAGATGAAATTAGTCTCAGAAAAACATAGAGTAGGTGGTACTGCCGATGGAGTATTTAAGATAGGTAAGAAGCTTTACATATATGATATTAAGACATCTAGAGACGTATATGACGAAATGAAATTACAATTAGGAATGTACACACATATTTATGAGGAATTGCAACCCAAAGCAAAGATTGATGGTGGTGTGATATTAAGATTGGATAAAGAAACTGGTGATTTCCATTACCATTCTATCCATAGAGATACCTTAGATATTGGTGCAGAAATATTTTTACATTATTTAGCTACATATAATTTGAAGAAGGAATTATAATGTTTACCTGTCTGAAATGTGAACTTCCGATTGCTTCTTATTTGTTTAGCTTTGACGAAAGAATGTGTAAGGATTGCCTTGAGTCATGTGAGCATGAGGATACTGAATATCAAGCTCCAGAGCCAGAAAACAATGTTCCAGAAGATTATTATTGTTTGGACTGTGGAGAGCAATTGCCCATTCCTGGGCCTGATTATGGGGTATAGGTAGGTATGCCTTACACCGAAAAGTCTCCGTTAGAGGAAAATTCAGAAGCTTTTTCTACACAAAAAACTGGAATTGTTGGGGAAACTGCCGTTGTTTATGATTTAACTCTTAATTATCCTCATTTTGATGTATACACTCCCATAGTTGATGATAAAGGAGTTGACATCTTGGTAGATACAGGAAGTTCTTACCAAAAAGTTCAAGTAAAAACAATAAATACCCCAAAAACAGAAACATCTTTTGAGGTGGACTTTAGAAAACATTTGGAAGCTAAACATAAGATTGATGTTTTTGCAGTTTTCTTTACACCTATAAAAAAGATTGCTTATATCCCCTGGCAAAAGCAAAAAAGAATGACTCTTGCTTTTAAAAGGGCAAAGAATAATCAGAATAAGGGCAGAGAATCCTTTTATAATTATTTAGATTTCCCAGTATGGAGTTAATATGCGAATGCTTGATTTGTTTAGTGGGATCGGTGGATTTCACAAAGGCTTTGAAAAAGCAGGATTTACCTTTGATTGGGTTGGATTCTGCGAAATTGATAAATATGCAAGTGCCGTTTATCGGCATAGGTTTCCAGAAGCAGAGGATTTAGGTGACGTTAAACTTATTCGACCAGAAAGACACTTACCAAGTTACATTGACCTCCTTTGTGGAGGGTTTCCATGCCAAGCATTTTCAGTGGCAGGTCGTAGAAGAGGATTTGATGACACCAGAGGAACGCTCTTTTTTGAAATTGCACGGATTCTTAGATATTACACACAAATTGGAAACCCAATACCCTATCTGGTACTCGAAAATGTTAAAGGCTTACTTAGTCACGATGGTAGACGAACATTTTCCATTATGTACAAAATTCTTACCGACCTTGGGTATACCGTTGAATACGAGGTTCTCAATACTAGGAACTATGGCATCCCACAGAATAGGGAAAGAGTGTTCATTGTCGGATATCTTGGAAACGGAGGTGGACCGAAAATATTTCCTATCGGAGAAGAGTGTGCAACAGCTGATCAGGAGCAAGAAAAAAGGGATGCCGTCTCCTGTATTGATGCATCCTACTACAAAGGAGCAGATGGGAAAAGAACAATGATTGCAGAGTTAAATCAGATAGGAAAAGTAGCCAATGGAGATGCAGGAAGAGTATTTGATTCTGAAGGACTTGCTTGTACTCTAAAAGCTTTAGGTGGTGGATGGGGTGCTAAAACTGGGTTGTATAAGGTTGGTGATTTAAAAATTATTGCAAAGAAGCGTATGCACGATACACCAAAAGAAATAAATGAGTACTTAAAGGCTAATAAAAATGGAAAGACTATTGGGGAGATTGCAGATAGTACAAAATTGCCTAAAACTCAAGTTGAGCACTATTTTCGGAGTGACAAATATAGAGCAATTCCTAGCCCAAAAGATTGGATGGTTCTTAAAGAGCTACTCGGGTTTGATGATACTTACGATAAACAAGTAACAGAGATTTATGAAAAGGAAGTAGAATTTGAGTCTTCCAGGAGGGTGTATAGTTCTGAGGGAATTAGTAAGACTTTAGATACTAATGATAGTGGATATTACGAAGTTCAACCAGTACTTACTCCAGATAGAATTAAAAAGAAACAGAATGGCCGAAGATTTAAAGAGGATGGCGAGGATATGTTTACCCTTACTCAACAAGATAGGCATGGAGTGATGATTCGTGATGGTCGTGACAATCGGTCATGTTTACGTGCTGGTCGTACACCAGAGTTAGGCGTAAAAGGTAAATCCATACGCAGACTTACACCAGTAGAGTGCATGAGGTTGCAAGGGTTTGAGGATGATTGGAATGAGGTAGGAGATTTTGATGGGGTAATTACTTCAATGAGTGATACCCAAAGATATAAACAGGCAGGAAATGCCGTTACGGTGGATGTTGTTACTGCCGTGGCTAAAAAGATTCGCTCACTTAAACTTGAATGACAAGTGTGGTTGGCTAAACGGAAGTGAGCGAAAGAATTGCATGATACAAGAAGAAAGCATAGTGGTGAGTTCATAAGAAAGATTGGTGGATGGGGTAAGTATTATGAATATCTTAAATCACAAAAGACAATTAAGAGATCTGCACCAAAAGTTGGTCGAAATGATCCTTGTCCATGTGGTAGTGGTAAGAAAAATAAAAAGTGTTGTATGAGGTCGTAATGAATAAAAAGCAGTTAAAAAAACTTCGTAGAAAAAAAAGATTAAAAAGAAACAAGAATATTCGTAAGGATATAATTAAATATAAAGAAAGTAAAAAAAGGGAGGGGCAGAAATGATAAAATTCTATTTAGAAACTATGGCAGATCATGCTATTGCAGCTGGGGTATGGACTACTTGTTTTATTGTAGTCTTTGGCTTGATCTTTTATTATTTAAATAAGTGGTATATCTGGAAAAATTTTAGAAAGGTGTATCTACTGATGTTTGCTTTGGATCGAAAGATGAATAAGATAATGAAAGAGAATAACTGGGTAAGCCCACATGATCCAGGAGATGAAAATGACCATAATTGATATTACGGAATGGTGTGTTGATGCACTTGTTTGTGGTTTGGCTTTTCTGTCTTTTGCAATAGGGTCATTCATATTTTTATTAATAGCAAGTGTGATTAAAGATTTTTTTACAAGACAATACGAGGGATATAAAAATGGGTAGAAGGAAGTTAACTAGCGAAGAAGAAAATATTAAATTAGTATTACGAACCTATCAGAAGCTTGTTCGGAATGCAAAAGTTAAAGTGGGCGGATCCGCATACAAAAGACTAAAGGAACTTCAGCTTAAATGGGGATAAATGTAGTTGATACATTTCCCGATGCGAAGAAAAGCGGAGAGAAAGGATGGTATAAAGCCATATGTCCAGAGTGTGCAACTCCTGGAGCGTTGGCTATTTCTGGGGAAAGTGGATCCTATCATTGCAAAAAAGGAAGTTGTCGGCATAAAGGAAGGATCTCTAATGGGCAAATTAAGAAAACGGCAGCTGTTATGGAAGCAAAACACCACTCTGCCCAAGAGAGATTAAAGGATAATTTTGATAGAGTACTGGAAAGGGAAAACTTATTAGGAGTTTGGTCGAGCATTGCTTTAAATCCAGAGATGGCAGTAGGATATACCAGTACTGGAAAATTACAGTTTGGTATATATTATAATGGGGAGCTCCAACATATTAAAAATCATAAGGGTCGGCAGTATGGAAAGGCCAGTAATAAGATTTACCCAGAATCTGTACTGGACAAAGGAAAAGCCGATACATATCTTTGGATTACGGAAGGAGAAAAAGATACGATAACTGCACTTTGTCATGGTTTACAAGCCGTGACCTTTACTTCGGGGGCGGGAGCAGTTCCTGGGGATGTAAGTAAGCTAGAAAGATTTAAAAATATTGTCATTTGCTACGATAGTGATTCTCCAGGAGAAAAAGGGGCTCTTAAAGTAGCGAGAGAACTAAATATGAAGTATCCTGACCAAAATATTAAGATATTTAACTGGGTTGACAAGAATTCTGGGTTTGATCTTACAGATTACTTTCGAGATGGGGGGACTACAGATCAATTGTTTTTACTTTTGGATAAAGATGGGTATACCTTTGGAGAAAATCCTACTGATTTTGGAGGATGGAATGAAATAGATCTGTCTGAATATATTAATATGGATATTAAGCCAGTAGAGTGGATTTGTGATGACCTTATATGTACAAGAGGATTGTCCATGTTAGCAGGAACTGATAATACTGGGAAGTCAATACTGGCCACACAACTGGCAATTTCTGTAGCAATGGGAGTTCCGTTCTTGCATTTCCAAGTGCCTATCCCCAGGAAAGTGTTGTTGCTCCAGTTTGAAATGGATGATGGGATGGTTCAACAGAGGGTGCCTAAAATATTAAAGTTTTATAGCAATAATTACCCAGAAAAGTTAAAAAATTTAAGTAACCTTAAAACAGTGATGAAAAGAGATCTTGGTGATTTGTTCAAGGATAAATGGGATAGTTTAAGGGGCAACCTCCAGGCGAATAGAAGAGATCAATATGATCTTGTGATTGTAGATAATTTATATACGGCCAGTAGCCAAGATTTATCTAGTAACGATCAAGCTAAAGAAGTGATCTCAGTTATTAGAAGCTTAATTGATAGCTTTGGAGTTTCCTTTATGGTTATTAACCATCATAACAAACCAGGGGGAGATTCATTTAATCTAAAGAAGGAACATATTAGAGGTGGGAAGATATTAACGGATAATTTAGATTTTTGTGTTCAAGTTGCTAGGGCAGAGATTGATCCAAATGAAAAACTTAGGGTATTTAAGATTACGAAATCTAGAATGGCATCGGAATTTACTCATGTTCCTTGTGGCATTAAGCTTGAGGGGGAAGGAGGGGAATTGAAGTTTGACTGGTTAGGTCCCTTGCCACATAGGGAAGAGATATATTACCATGAGCCGAAAAAGAATAAGAATTTTGAGATCCTGGAGCAATTATTAAATTTAGTAGATAGAGATGGGGAAGTTTCTACAATCCAGATTGAAGGAGTTCTGGGAGATTATAAGTTTACAAAAAGAAGTGTTTTTAACTGGATTACTAGGCAGAGGAAATTAGGAACAATTGAAAAAATGTCTCATGGTAAGTATAAAATTAGCAAAAATGAACTCTGGAATTTACTCTCGTAACGTAAGGGGGGTAGTGTCCTATATTGTTGCATTATTTTCATTATTTGCATTTTGGAGGGGTCAAAGTGCAAAAAATGCAAGGTTTTAGAGCGTAGGGGGGGGTCTTATGTGTTTTAGTACTTTAGACAAATGTCATTTGTCAGATGATGAAGATTTGCTTTGTCCATTCGCAAAAATAAATTCAGAAAATAAATTAACTTGTAAACTAATTTATCCAGTTTATGCAGAAAATGATGAAGTAGAGATGTTGCCAAAATGCTTTAATAAAATGCTTTGGCGAGAAAAATATTCATGGGGTAGAAAGCTAGATCGGGTCAAATCTGGGAAAAAACCAAAAAAGTGAAAAAAACGGATCTCATATTTAGCGAATATGAAGAGATCTCCTGATCAGGCGATGGTAAGTACCACCTGGATACACGATGTAAACAAAGAAATGGCTTCGGCAGCTCAAAACAAAAAAGCCCCAAGAAGGGGCTTTTCCATTTCTACCAGTTATCATCAATAAAGGTAATGATGAAAACCAGTATTAAGATAAATAAGTATCCTATATCATTAACCTCCTTTCATTAGATTGTATTGCTTTTACAAGACTATTTTTCCCCCATTCAAAGCCCATAACATCCCAGTCATCATGGCATTCAAAAATAGGGCAATACATATCATATAACTCCACAAACCCATCGATCAAGATAAATAACCATATTTTCCCACTTGGGCTTTTATAAGCTTTATATTTACTCCATAACTCATAAACACCTCTATTGCCTAGCCATTTTTCAATATCATTTTTAGAATACCTTATAAACTGATAGGCTTTTGGTTTTGTGAGATCGTTATACAATTTAGACTTTTCTACTTTGTAGGGCTCATGTGTCCTTAATTCATATAAATCATAAATCTCCATTTGCCAACTAGTCCTAGCATGATATTTATGAGTAAATATTTTTAGGTCAAATAACACATCCATAGCTTTGCTATATTCCTCATAAGTCTCATGCATTGCACTACTTTCAAAAAGTTCTAAATCATATTTCAATTGTAACTTTAGAAAGTTATCAACTTCTTTTTTATGTTTATTATCAAATAGGATCACAGAACCTATATCGCTCATTCCATTTCTAGACATATCGCCTTTAGTGGCAACTAAACATAGTTGTATATTATTATCTTTATCAAAAATCATCTTATTACCTCAAATGTTTGTTTGTTTGCCTTAATCTCTGTAGCAGTATTCATATTTACCATTCGATACCCTTTCTTCTGTACATCAAATACTAAGATATAAGGGTTATCAAATCTACTAGCAGATGATTTCCTGGAATTTGTCTTACGATAAGATTTCACTCCAAGTCTACCAGTTAAGTTCCTTACCTTACCATTTTTTTTAATAAATGATATTGAAAAAAACCTACCATTTTGCTCCTTTAATAATGGCATTATCTTTCCACTAAATATGATTTGTTTCATGTTACTTTACTCCTTTGTTTTCTATATGATTTATTACACTTAGTACCAAGTCATTAAAAGAATCGCCATATTCATCACGATTATTATATTCTAGATCAGAATATTCAAATACTTTAAAGGTCATATTTATATGATCTATTGCTCTTTCAAATAACTCTTTACTAGGTTTTTTCTTTCTGTTTTCAATTTCTGCAATTGCTTTGTTAATATGTGCTAATGCACCTTCTTGATCTTTTAGAATTTTTTGCCAATGCTCCCTTTCTTCCTTATGATCCCAATTATCATCAATAGTTTCTTTTACTCCTTCAATGTCACTTTTTAAATGCTCTTTAATAAGTGAAAGTGTCCAGTGACCAAATCGAGGAATAGTTTCCAATGCTATTGGCTTTTCAAAATATGATCTTATATCAATCAAATTATCAATAAAGTGATCTAAGGTAACCTCAACTGCATTTCTTTCATATTTATTCATATTACACCTCCTTCATAAAATAATTATTCCAAGCATTCTGTAAGTTCCTTGCAGTTTGTCTCATTTTGTCTAGTTCTTTTTTGAGATCATGTGCCTTCTGTCTGTACATTTCTTTTTCATTAGCCAGTTCAGATATTCTAGTATTAAGATAGGAATTTTTATACTTCTCTCCAACAGATCCACAAATATATATTCCTAATCCAGTTGCATTTTCTGTACTTACTTCGCCATGATAACCATATATTACCCCTTCTTTTGGGCATCTATTCCTTACCTTCAATCTGTATTTAGAATTCTGTTCTGTAGCCAGTTTATTAATATGTTTAATGGCATCCCTATTTTCTTGGGTTGCATCAATTACACAAAGTTGCTCAGTTGGATTATTACTTCTGTACTTTCCTTGTGTCTTGTTTTTTTGTGGTAGTGTTAGTTTCATTATTATTGCTCCTTTATTTAATAGGTTTGATGTCCATGTAATTCCATATGGCAATTAGCACATAGGACAATACACTTTTTTATTTCTTGAAATATTTTCTTTAATCCAAAGCCATCGCTAATCATATTACCAACATTAGCTTCTTTCGTATGATCGTGATGATGAAATTGTAAAGCCCAAGTAGAAAACTTTTTACCTCTAGTTTTCTGAGAATATCCACAACTTTTACAACATAATTTTTCCTTATATTCTCTAACTTTTTTAGCTTTCTGCATTCTACCATTTGGTGTTTTCTTTTTATGATCCCAATAACACCCATGCTTAGTACAATAATATCTTCTGTATGGATTCCCTAATTTGTCAAACATTCCAGTTTTAGCAAATTCAAGAATATTCATACTTTTATTACATCCCTTGCAAGTTCTAGTATTAGTCATTATTGCCCCTTTATTTATTAGATTGATAAAAAGCTTTTGCAAACCCTTGAGGGGTAGCACTTCTTAATCTTTTTGTTCTGTCAGATTTACCTCCAAGTTTTGCCCACATCCACGACCCACGCTTCCCATTTTTAAGGGTCACATATTTAGGCTCAACTGGATTCTTAACTGGTATATTAAAATTACCCCATACCAAAGTTTTTTTCGTGTAGGGATCCCCATAATCACATGGATCAAATATTAACGTAGGATCTCCGAGATACTTACGAAGTCTTCCAACTGGATTTTCAACTGCCCAAAATTTTGGTTTGGTCATTAATATTATTCGCATACAAGCATCGACAACAGACAAACCATCAAGCAAAGCAGATTCCCCTTTATCCTTCCACCATCTAGCCCCACTAACGGCAAAATCTGTACATGGTGGAGCACATAAAACCCCATGAACATTAGTATTAGGATATTCAAATAAACGCACATCCCCAGTTGAATTTTTGCCATTAATCCATTCTTGAGGGTCAATTATTCGTACCTCATAATTATTAGAATCTTTTTTATAGAATTTGCTCCAAGATCCAGTTCCTCCACATAAATCAAGAATTATTTTTTTCATACCTAGCCCCCTATTAATTTTTGAATAAATATTAAAACCCAAAGGACAAAAGCCCCCTTTATATACATATGCATTAACTCCGAATTAATAATATAATATAATGGATTTATAACCAGTTTCAATGATCCGTATATAATCACCAAACCTAAATAATAAAATACGTTTAAAACCCTATTTAATAAGCTTATCATTAAATCCCCCTTATTATTTCTTTTATGCTTCTTTTATCAAATGGCATTATTTTATTTATATAAAAATTTTCCAATTGATCATCGCTCATTGTTTCCAATGCTTTTTTTATTTCTTCAATTGATGGCATTAAGCCCCCTTATTTTGTTTTCTACCCAAAAAGCCCCATTTAAGGGGCTAGTTTTTGGGCTTGGTTTTTTGTTATTGTTTCACAATGAAAGAAATATCTTTTGATAATTCTTTTTGTATGTTTGCCTTTGACATTTTCGCCCGTAATCCTACAATTACATTTTCCCCATCATTTTCTTTTGTTCGTAGATCGGTTTCGTCTCCATCAATTACTTTAATTCCATTGTATTTTTTTGGTAAATCTGTTTTTGAGTCAAATACCATTGCTACATTATAACCTTTCTTAATTTGGCTTTTTGTTATTTCGGTTTGTCCAAAATGAGAATAGGTTAAAGAATAATTTGAAGGGGTTTTTCTATTTGGGATTTTTGTATAATCGTAAAATTGAACATTTGGAAAAAGATTAAAAATATTTCCATATGCATAATTCAAACCATATTTATCAAAATATCTTTTTAATAACTTGTTATTTGAATAATGTTTTTTAAATTCATTATATGATATTTTTATATCTATATTTTCCCATTTAATATCTGAATAAGCGTTTAAACGGAACGTTGGTATAAATCCGTAATGCTCACTATATAAAACGGCTTTTCTAATATCCTCAACTAACTCATTTAAAAAGTTTTCCCTATCCTCAAAGAATCTTTTTGTTTTCTTAATTCTTGATTCAATTACTTTAGGATAACGTCCGTTCCCATTACTAGCGACACAAACAGAACTACAATTGCTTTTTTTATCATTATTCTCATTTGTACTCAGTTTGTTTGCAAATGGACAAACGTTATACCCACTCATATCACTATGGGATAAACTCAAATAATATGAATGAACTTTTAATTTGAGATTCTTCTTGGCCTTATAGTTTTGCAATGGATTACTTAATAATTTTCCATAATAGTTTTTAGTCATTTGTTTTGCTCCTTATATATATATTTAATAATAACTACCTATAAATATAACCTGTATACATTTTGTATCCTAATACTATTTTAAATAAAATTTTTCGGTGTATGAATGAACAAAACTAACCAAACGGAAAAACTTTTTTCATAAAACTTTGACCTAATTTGACCCCACAAAACTTCATACCCTCTGCAAAACTAATGCTTAATAAGTATTTTATTTAAAATTATCGACTGAATTTGTCCGTATCGATTTGTGACACCGATACCACAAGGAGCACCTACCTGGAGGAGGGGGGTGTGGCTCTAAAACTGGGCTACTATTTTGGAAACAAAATGTAATCTGAAGTGTTAACAAAATTATGCCTAAATTCCTATATCTGCATGGAAGAGTTCCCATTACTCACAGAAAAAGATCAAGATAGGCTAGAGGATGCCATCTCCCTATCATCATCTTTCAGATTCAAACTTAATATCTTCAATAGTGGCCTTATTCCCTTAGAAAACCGATGGCTCCAGTTCGCAGCTCACAAAGCCTATGATACCTTATCTGAAAGAGAGCTCCAAGTGTTTAAATTAAGATGTAAGATGATTTCTTTCCCATTAATTGGAGAACAACTAAAGATTTCCACTTCCTCTGCAAAAACTTACTGGAGAAGAGCTCTTATGAAGTGTGCAATCCTATGGGAGTCATCCAATCCCCTAATAGTAGAAGAAGAGGAGGAATAATGGCAAAAGTAGGTAGACCTAGAATTAAGATGGACCCTAATCAAGTAGAGAATCTTGCAGAGTTCGGTTGTACGACCTTAGAAATAGCCAAATTTTTCAAATGTGACGAATCTACTGTCCGTAAACGCTATAAAGAAGAAATGGCAAGGGGCAGAGAGAAAATGAAAATAAAATTACGTCAAATCCAATTTAAATTAGCTGAGACTAATGCCGCTATGAGCATATTTCTCGGTAAAAATTATTTAGCACAAACAGACCGTCAATCTATTGACTTAACAGGTAACTTAGAGACTGTACTTAAAGAGTGCGGTTATGAGGATAGCAATATAGGTGCAGAAAAGAATCCTGAACAAACAGAAGTTCTGGAATCTGATTCAATACAAGCCCACGCCTAACCAAACCACAGTCCACAATAGCCATGCGAGGTTTCGCATTAATATTCAAGGCAGACGTAGTGGAAAAAGTTTTGCAGCTGCAAGGGAAATTGAACCATGGATTTTAACACCAAAAACAAGAGGGTGGATCGTAGCCCCTAATTACGAACTATGCGATAAAATTGCTAGGATCGTAAAAGATGATCTCCTCCTAAAACTCAAGCTCCCAGTAGAAGCTAAGAAAGAAATTAGTGGCCAGATCTATTACTTTAAGATGGCAGGGCTAGGTTCAGAGGTGTGGATCCGCAGTTGCGACAATGTGGATAGCTTAGTGGGCGAGGGTTTAGATTGGATGATAATTGACGAGGCCGCCAAGGTTAAAAGAATTGTATGGGAGCAGTATTTAAGACCAACACTTTCGGACCGCAAAGGATGGGCATTGATGACAACCACTCCTGAAGGTCACAATTGGATGTATGATTGCTACACCAGAGGACAATCAAAAGAATTCCCTGATTGGGAGTCATGGCAACATCCATCATGGGAATCACCATATTTTAAGGAGGATATTGATGACATCAAGAAAACGCTTACCAAAGAAACATGGGAACAGGAGTACGGAGCATCCTTCGTTTCCTTCACAGGTCGTGTGTACCCATTTTCACGATACACAAATGTTATTAAGGGACTCCGATTCAACCCCAGTTTACCCACATACTGCTCAATCGACTTCGGTTTCAGGATGCCTGCCGTTGGATGGTACCAGGTGGAAGAAAAAGAAAATGATATTAAGATTTACCAGATAGATGAAATATGTTTTGAGGAAAATTTAAAAACAGATGAACTAGCCAATCTCATCCTAAGAAAAGACTACCCAGTAGAAGCCTATTATGGAGATCCTGCTGGTGGTGGTGTACAAGCTCAGAGTGGT
>VTLG01016692.1_pt1 | contig 20249 bp, 29 predicted proteins | sample 4694571 | NCBI WGS metagenome assembly VTLG01 (sample SAMN12604809, study PRJNA352737) | marine metagenome | biome: ENVO:00000447; feature: ENVO:00000209|ENVO:00000569|ENVO:01000036; material: ENVO:00002151; isolation source: viral sequences binned using virsorter ... | reverse complement strand
ATCAGCGTCGCTGTCAAAATTTTGACTATGCACAAATTTATATTGCCTGCCTAGTTTCTGCATTGTCAATAAACTGACACTTAGCAGGAGGAACAACGTCAATTATTTGACTATTACACCAAGGCAAAAAAGGCAATAAAAACAAGGATTTAACTTATTCCGACGGAAAGAGCTAAACCATTGATTTCATTACGTTTTTTCTATGTGATTGCTGGAGGTATACGCATGACCCACTCCCCCCCTACACGTTATATGTGCATGACTCATACATAATTTTGGGAATTGGGTTTGTAAACCAGAGTGCGGCTACTTATAGTTGCTTAAAAATTAGGCATAAAAAAAGCTGGTCTTATAAACCAGCCTGTATTTTTCCCTCCGGGGGATTATTTTTTTCTTGTTTGGAATGGTTTTAGGTCTAAAATGCCTAAGGGAAACCGAAAAGGGGTCTCTTGGACGCAAATGTACTCGTTTGGGGGTTCGGCTACTTGCCATTAGGTGTTTCCTGAAAAAGAAAAAAGGGGAAAAAAGAAAAACACCCACTTTATACCCTTTTTTTGACCTCTTGTCAACCCCCTAAATAAAAATATTTTTTTCTTGACAACATTATGCTGGTCATCCAAGTGTTTTTGTGGTATAATATGTGTACGATGGGAATAAAACGTAAATTTAACTCGTTATTAGAGCAAATTAGCTACGAATACGAGGAAAATGGGCGTTTTACAACGCATATACCAAGTCATCATGTATATTATATACGTGCGGCTTTAAAAGAACGTACTGGGCAGAACTTCAGCGTTGAGGACATAGAAAAAGCATTGGTAGCGGAGGGATTGTCTGAGTATGTCAGGTGAAAACCTGACCCACCACAAGCGTAATGATGCTGTACTTATACTTGAGGGGTTCGCTACAGCCAATCAAACGTAATTGGGCGGAATTGTACCAATGGATTCCGTCCTTTAATTTAAGGAAGTATCATGTTTAAAAGAATTTTAATACCACTATTAATATTAGTGCCGTTTACTGCACAAGCAGGACTATTAGGATTAGATAGCCAGATAAAAGGCGAATATAATTTAGAAACACATAAATCAACCCTGACATCACAGGTTGGTAAAACAATTGGCATGTATGGATTATCTGTATCGGCTGATGTAGACTTTGATGTGATGGAGTTTTCTTATGATGGCATGGACTTTAAAGCTGAGTACGATGTATTGCAATTAAATAATGCATCAATCTATGTATCATCAGGATTAGATACTAATTGGGCGATGGAAGATATTAAAGTAGGAATTGAACTTAGTTTCTAATGTGGATACCTGTAATTATTATTGCATGGAGTTTTCAAGGACCCCCGATGTGGGTTAATTTTCCAATGGTAAACTTTCCATTTAGTTCATTGGAATCTTGCCAAACCTACGTAAAAACAATTAGAGAGCAGGTAACCAAAAGTGATAAGTATGTATCCGGTTATAGTATTTGTATAGAAGTGCCGCAAGGAAAGGCTACCTAATGTCATCTAAAAAAGGAACAATGAAGGGGCACACTATAAAAGGGGGGCATAAGCGCCCCACTAAAAAAGGTGCAGGGATGACCAAAAAAGGGATTGCAAAATATCGCAAGGACAATCCCGGCAGTAAATTAAAAGGGGCTGTAACAGGAAAAGTTAAGGCAGGCAGTAAATCAGCAAAAAGACGTAAGTCGTATTGCGCTAGAAGTGCAGGGCAGATGAAGAAGTTTCCTAAAGCAGCCAAGAATCCAAACAGTCGTTTACGACAGGCGCGCAAAAGGTGGAAGTGTTGAAAAAATTATTTTTTGTTTCTTTATTGTTTTTAGCTTCCTGTTCCTATTTGCCAGAACCTTTAAATGCTCCACAGATTTCTTCCCTAGGTAAAAAGTGTAATGAGGAAACGTGGAGTTATATTTGGATTTATAAAAAGGGCGAGAACCTTACAGCTTCTGAAAAGAAGTGTAAAATACCAATTAAGAGAAGTTGATGAAAAAAGTATTTAAATGGTTTGAAAAATATTTTAATATTAAAGAAGTTAAATATTTATCAGGAAGGAAAAAATGTTTGGATTTATAGGGCAGCTTATTGGTCCTGTTTCCAGTTTAGCTGGAACATGGATGCAGGGCAAAGTAGATAAAGCAAAAGCTGAAACAGAAGTAAAAGTAGCTCGTGCAAAAGCTGAAGCCAAAGTATATGAGACAGAAGCAACATCAAGTATGCTTAATGAACAAAGTCTCACACAACAAATGGCAGGCAGCTGGAAAGACGAATTTTGGACTTTAATTTTTGGAGGTATATTAGTATGTTGTTTTTTACCTTGGACTCAAGAATATGTTAAAGAGGGATTTCTTTTCCTCGAAGAGAATACACCTAATTGGTTTTCTACTTGCTTATATATTTGTATTGGCAGTAGTTTTGGATATCGGTTTGGCAAGACAGGTCTTCAACTAATGAATAAAAAATAGTATGACCTGTGCCTGTGGAAATGAAAACTGCAAATGCAGTACAAACGATTTAATACCAGATAAGTTAGGGTATCAGATTAATAAGCGTAGAATGGCGTGGGTATTAATTTATCTAATGGCTATTACAACGATATTAACTTTAGCTTTTCCGGATAGGTTAGCGGAAGCTGAAAGTATTCTTATGACGCAGTATATCAGTATGTGCGGCTTAGTTGGCGCATACTTTGGCTTTAGTGCTTTGAGTGGAAAAAAATAATGCTAAAAGGTAACGGATGGGATAATCACGAAGATACATTTGAGGAAGCCTTGCGCAGGGAACTGCTAGCCGCACAGCAAATAATAGGTTTACTGCAAGAAGATTTAAGGCAGATGACGGAAGCGTACTACACAGCAATTAACAAAGCCAAAAAAGAAAAGGTACATTGATGGTTATATGGAAGGGATACTACAGTATTGGGAACAGTTAGTTTTTTTCTTGGGGGCTTTGGTTGTAGCTGTTAAACTGCACACTGAAGTAACTACACTACGGAAAGACGTAGATAAACTAGAAGAAGACTGTAAAAATGCTAATGAAAAAATACAGACTAATTTTGTAAGTTCAGTAAGAACTGAAAGTGCAGTAAGAGAAACAGAAAAAAAGATAGAATCTTTATTTGTATTACATAACAAAAAGGAAGAGTAATGGAATTTTTTATAGATAGATTACGGGAGGAGCTGAAGATAGATGAAGGCTGCAAATATGAAATATATTTGGACCATCTTGGCTTACCTACTGCAGGAATTGGGCATTTGCTGACAGGTAAAGATGATGAATACGATAAACCGATAGGAACAGTTGTAAGTGAAGAACGCGTTACTGAATGGTTTGACCAAGATATACAGATGACAATGAGCGACTGTAAGAAAGTATATGATGATTGGGATGCTTTACCTGAAGAAGTTAAATTGATTATGGCGAATATGATGTTTAATCTGGGGTATCCTCGTTTTTGTAAATTTAAAAAGATGATTCAGGCTGTTAAAGACGGCAATTGGATTGAAGCTGGAAATCAAATGCAGGATTCCAGATGGTACAAGCAGGTAACAAATCGTGCGGACCGGCTTATCAATAGGATGAAAGGCGTGGGGTTATCATGAGACCAAATAAAGCTATAGTAAAAGGTGCACAAAAAGATATACAACGACGAAAAGAAGCGAAGAAGGACCAAAAAGACCAGGCGCATGCGGCATGGATGAAAAGAGCCAAATCAGACAAAGCAGCGCAACGACAAGCAGTAATTGCAGAAATTAGTTATAGAAAAAATACGCTTTTTAAAGACCCTAAATTATCTGACCAAGCCCTAGCGCTAGAAAAAGAAAAAATACAACAGCTTGAAAAACAGCTTAGGTCAAAACCTGTCGATACTGCTAAAGGACTTGCCCATCTTATGGATTTACCAACAAATGTTCCAAGAACTAAAGATGTTTTTACGACGAATATTAAAGCCAAAGAAAGCGGCAAAGTACAAGGGAGAGACTAATGGCCGATAATGATGAAGTAGATATTGAACAACTTAAAAGAGAAAATTATTTTGATTTAGGCAGAGATGACTATATGAGTCTGCAGGAATACTTATTAAGTCCCCAGTCAGATAATGATTTAAGAAGTAAACGCGGTAAGATAAAGCTATCTAAAAAGAAAACCAAGAAGAAAGCTAAAAAACGCACCACTAATAAAGTTGTGCATAAAGATTTCAGGAAAGGCGGAATGTTTTATGGATAAAGAAGTTGAAGGCGGAGACAGTTCTTTTGCAGGTTCTGTTGGAAAAGACGATTTACAAATAATTAACGTAGAAAAAACTAAAAAATCAAAACCATTTTTTGAATGGTTAGGGGTTCCTAAAAAAAGGGGGCTTGGTTTTTATGAATGGCTAGAAGGAGAAAAAAATGCCTAAAGTAGGTAATAAACATTTTCCCTATACGGCTGCAGGGAAAAAAGCTGCAGCAGCCGCAAGAAAAAAAATGATGGGTGGGGGAATGATGTATGGTAAGAAACGTATGTCGAAAGGTGGCAGCACCCGTAAAAGGTGATTGAGTTTGTACTGTATGTCTATTTAGGCTCAGCAGTTCAAAATAAGACACAAACATTTGCAGATATTAATAGATGTAAATATTTTGCAGAAAGGATAAATAACCAACCGCTTATACCAAGCAACGATGGCAAGACTAAGCACAAAGTAGTTGCAGTTTGTTTACCGAAAGACAAATAAAACCATGTTAGACCCGATTACTCTTTCAGCTGCAGTTTCAGGAGCAACAGCTGCCTACAATGGCATAAAAAAAGCCATAATGCTAGGGAAAGAAATAGAAGATTTATCTGGCGAATTAGGACGCTGGATGAATGCAGTAAGTGACGTTGATAATGCCCATAAAAGCGCTAACAGTGCTACTGCATTAGATAGATTATTTAATGGCTCAATCGAACAAGTAGCCATAGAAAGTTTTTCAGCTAAAAAAAAGTTGGCAAAACAACGAGAAGACCTTAGAAATTTTTTAGTGGCGCACTATGGTGTTACAGCATGGGACGACCTAGTAAAAGAAGAAGGTAGAATTAGAAAGGCCCGTCAGAAAGCAATATATGCCCGGCAAGAAAGGAATAAACAGATACGAGACTATACTATTATCAGTATTGCATGTTTAATCGGTTTAAGTGCGGTAGGCTGGATGATATGGATAATAAGTCTTTCAACTTAGTTATTCTTTTTCTAATTATATGTATTTACTTGTTTATGGGCGTTCAGGAAGCTAGGGGACAAGATAAAAATTCCTCTACTCAGAAGATGACCACTTGTAGATTGGCAAGCCAGATACTAGGTAATAACCAGAGAGTTTGTGTTTTTTTAGGAGCAAATAATACGCAGTATAGAGAATATGTACCTTATGATGCAGGGGAATGTCCTAAAGAGTACCAGTGTCCGTATAGACCAAATGAAAAACCTTTTAATTTAAAAAACGTAATTAAGAGCATCAAAAAACAATTTAGAGAATAGAATGGCTACAAAAAGAAATTATAGAAAAGAATACGATAATTACCATAAGCGCCCTAAACAGATAGAAAGGCGGGGCTCCCGAAATAAAGCCAGAGCAATTATGGCAAAACGGGGGGTGGTACATAAAGGTAATGGCAAAGATGTCCATCATACAAGCGGCAATCCAATGAATAATAAAAAATTGTCCGTTAAATCAAAAAGCAGTAACCGTTCTTTTGCTAGAACTAAAACTGCAGGAAAGAAAAATAGACGTGCGTAAAGAACTAACAGAACTACAACAAAAATTTTTAAATGCATTGTTTGGCGAAGCTAAAGGAAATCACGCCAAAGCTATGCGGCTTGCAGGATACTCTGAAAATACCAATCCGCACCATATATTACAATCTGTACGTCAGGAAATAATTGAACGTGCTGAACTTGAAATGGCAGCTAATGCCCCTAAAGCTGTAATGTCTATGGTCGGTGTTTTAGATGACCCAACTGAACTCGGTGTTAGAGAAAAATTGATGGCATCGCAACAAATACTTGACAGAGTAGGGCTTTCTAAGGTAGAAAAGATAAATGTAGAAACGAATAAGCCTGTTGGTTTGTTTGTTTTACCTGCAAAAAAGGAAGAGAATGAGCCGCTACAATAATTTAAAAGGACCGACAGTTCCTTGGGGATATAAGCAATCCCAAGAAAATAAGTATGTTTTAGAACCTATTGATGAACAGCTTGACGCATTAGAGCAAGCAGAACAATATTTAAAGCAGTCTTCTTATTCTGAAGTGGCTCGTTGGCTAACGGAATACACAGGAAGAAAGATTAGTTCTATGGGACTGTGGAAACGTATGAAAAAAGACAAAGCTGACAGAAGAAGAGATGCTCAACAAAAACGCTTTACTGCCGCGATTCAAATCGAAGGCAACGCCTAAGAATAAGAATAACAAAGGCAAAAAAATAAGGTCCGCTAAAATGAAGTTGAGGCATACTCAACGACAATTAAAAGACCTGACGCAAGATAAAAACTCTGATGAAAATATAACATTTAATCCAGATGTTATTTCGTCAGAAGAACAGCCGGAACAGGAAGTTTTATTTAGAGCTAACCCCGGTCCGCAAACAGAGTTTTTAGCTGCACCAGAAAGAGAAGTATTATATGGTGGCGCAGCTGGTGGAGGAAAAACATATAGTTTAATCATTGACCCGTTAAGATATTGTAGTAATGGTGCAACAAATGCTCTTATACTTAGAAGGACAAATGATGAACTAAGAGAGATTATACATAAATCTCAAGAAATATACCCAAGGGCTTTTCCGGGCGCTAAATGGCAGGAAAGAAAAAGTCAGTGGACATTCCCTTCGGGGGCACGTATATGGATGACATATTTAGAGCAGGAAAAAGACGTACTGCGATACCAAGGTCAGGCATTTACGTATATTGGTTTTGATGAATTAACACAGTATCCGACACCTTATGCTTGGGATTATTTACGCTCGCGTCTTAGAACAGCAGACTCCTCGTTACCGGTTTACATGCGAGGAACAACAAACCCCGGAGGACCGGGGCATGGCTGGGTTAAAAAAATGTTTATTGACCCTTCTGCTCCAAATAAGGCATTTTGGGCAACGGATATTTCGACAGGGAAGACTCTTCGATATCCAAAAGCCCATAGCAAATCTGGAATGCCCCTTTTTCAAAGAAGGTTCATACCAGCAAGATTATTGGATAATCCATACTTGTATAACGCAGGGGATTATGAAGCCATGTTGCTGTCTCTACCGGAGACCCAGCGACAACAGTTATTAGAAGGGAGTTGGGATGTTGCAGAAGGTGCAGCGTTTGCTGAATTCAATAGGACGTACCATGTGGTGGATAATTATGCAATTCCGGCAAATTGGCGTAGATTTAGGGCGTGCGATTATGGCTACTCTTCATACAGTGCAGTTTTGTGGTTTGCTGTTAATCCAGTCAACGAGCAACTTATTGTATACCGTGAACTCTACTTGTCAAAGTATACTGCAAAAGATTTGGCGTATGCTGTCTTGGAAGCGGAACTAGAGGATGGCCAGATTAGCTATGGTGTTTTAGATAGCTCATGTTGGCATAAAAGAGGAGATACGGGCCCTTCCCTTGCAGAACAGATGATTGCAACAGGATGTAGATGGAGACCCTCAGACAGAAGTAAAGGTAGTCGTGTGGCAGGTAAGAATGAAATTCATAGACGACTACAGATTGATGAAGAAACAGATGAAGCAGGAATGGTTATATTTAATAACTGTACTAATTTAATAGCACAGTTACCGATTATACCATTAGATAAAACTAATTCGGAGGACGTAGACACAAAAGCAGAAGACCACTTATACGATTCTTTAAGATATGGCGTAATGTCAAGGCCACGTTCTCAATCAATCTTTGACTATAACCCAGAAGAATCAATAAAAAAATGGAAACCTGCAGATAACGTATTTGGATATTAAACATGGCAGAAGAAGACGAAAATATTGAGTCAATGGTCTTTGTACCAAAGTCTCCTAAAGAAGAACTAGCAAAGTATGTTACTAGTAAGTTTAGTTCAGCAGAAGATTCTAGGAGATATGATGAGGAAAGATGGCTTAATTCATACAGGCAATACAGAGGTCTATACAGTACTGATATGCAGTTTACTGAAACCGAACGCTCAAAAGTATTTATTAAAATAACTAAAACAAAGGTTTTAGCAGCGTATGGTCAAATTATTGATGTTTTATTTGCTGGGCAAAGATTTCCTTTAGGTGTTGACACAACAAGAATACCAGATGGTGTAACAGAAGCCGTTCATTTTGACCCAAAAGACCCAGAAAATGCTCTGGAAGAATTAAAAAATGTTTATGGATTTGCGGGAGATGGAAAGCCTTTAGCACCCGGTGCAACAAAAGAATCTCTAGAACGAGAAATGGAACTTGGGGCTTTTGAAGAAGGTCTTGACCCAATTAAAGATAAATTAAATTCAGGAATAGGTCTAACACCTACATCTCAAACATTTTATCCTGCTCAAAAAGCGGCTAAACGAATGGAAAAAAAGATTTTAGACCAGCTAGAAGAGTCTAGTGCTTCAAAGCATCTTCGTAATGTTGCATTTGAAATGGCATTATTTGGAACAGGTATTCTTAAAGGGCCTTTTGCCTTTGATAAAGAAATGGCAAATTGGAGCGAAGAAGGAGATTATACCCCCGATATTAAAACAGTCCCTAGAGTAGAATCTGTATCTATTTGGAATTTTTATCCTGATTATGACGCTAATAATATGTCTGAAGTTGAGTATGCTATTCAAAGACATAAAATGAGTCATTCAGAATTAAGAGGTCTAAAACATCGTCCTTACTTTAATGAAGATGCTATTGATGAGTGTATTGAAATGGGATTTAATTATACTCGTAAATGGTGGGAAGCTGATTTAAGAGATAATGAAACTTCCTTTGATGTTGACCGTTTTGAAATATTAGAATTTTGGGGCAATGTAGATAAGACATTAGCAGAAGAAGCAGGGTTAGATATTCCTTCGGAACATAAAGATGTAGATACGCTTCAAGTTAATATCTGGACTTGTCATGATAAAATATTAAGACTTGTTGTTAATCCATTTACTCCAAAGCGTATTCCATATTTTGCTACGCCATATGAAACAAATCCTTATTCTTTCTTTGGGGTTGGACTAGCAGAAAATATGTCTGATTCTCAAACATTAATGAATGGCTTTATGAGAATGGCAGTTGATAATGCTGTATTATCTGGCAATTTAGTATTTGAGATAGATGAAACTAATTTAGTTCCGGGACAAGACTTACAGGTATATCCCGGCAAAGTATTCAGACGACAAGGAGGAGCACCCGGTCAAGCTCTTTTCGGAACTAAATACCCTAACGTCAGTCAAGAAAATATGATGATGTTTGATAAGGCAAGAGTTTTAGCCGATGATGCTACTGGTATTCCATCTTATTCTCATGGACAAACCGGTGTTGCAGGAACAGGAAGAACAGCGGCTGGTATCAGTATGTTAATGGGCGCGGCACAAATAAGTATTAAGAGTGTTGTTAAAAACCTAGATGATTACTTATTACAACCCTTAGGCGAATCTTTGTTTGCTTTTAATATGCAGTTTGATTTTGACCCTGAAGCACGTGGGGATTTAGAAGTTAAAGCACGTGGCACAGAAAGTTTAATGAAAAATGAAGTTAGAAGCCAGCGACTTCTACAATTATTACAGATTGGTAATAATCCAGCGGTTGCACCGTTCTTAAAAATTCCAGTAATATTAAGAGAATTAGGCGCAGCTATGGATTTAGATTCTGAAAAATTAATTAATGATGAGCGAGAAGCTTTTATTCAAGCAGAAATAATAAAAACAGCTGGTGGAGTAAAAGATGAAGGTGGAGAACAAGGTGGCGCCCAAGGTGTAAATGCGGCAGACCCCTCTGGTGGCGGAGGAGGAAATATAGGTGTTGGACAAGCACCTGTTCCGGGCGAACAAGGTTTTAGTGCCCCTAAAACTCCGGCTGAACCTGCAGCAGCTCAAGGATTAGACCAAATGCTTGGTGGAGTGCAATGAACTGCTGGCATTGCGGCACAGAATTAATATGGGGAGGCGACCACGATATTGAGGAGGAAGATGAAGAGTACAGTATGGAAACTAATTTATCCTGTCCAAACTGCAATTCATCTGTTTTAGTATTTTTACCAAAGGAAAAAAATGATACCAGAGATAGCACGTAAATTATTATCGCTTGTCAATGTTAAAAAAAATATGGATTGTTTAGAAGTGTATGCTGAACACCGTATCGCTTCAATGCATATAGTATTAGAACAGGCAGAAGATATAAAAGATATTTATATGGCGCAAGGTGCTATAAGAGAATTAAAAAGAATTAAGACGTTGAGAGATGAAGTAATCGCTAATGGAAAAAAGTAATCTACCAGCTTGGTTAGCAAGAGCATTTGATTCTAGTTCACCAATGACTGGCGATAATGAAACGATGCGAACTATGGACATAGAAATAGATGGAAAAATGTTTTTAATTCCAACTATTAGAATGAATGAAGATGGTGAACTTTATAAGCTAGGTATTGAAGAAGCCATAGAAAAAGCTAAAGAATTAGGGGATGCGTTACCTGTACCAGAAGGTATGGATGCTACAGAGTTTTCAAAAGCATTAAGTGACGCAGTTCCTCAAAGAAAACAGATGGGAGGGATATCAATGCCTAATAATAAATCAAAAATCGAACAATGGGATGAGGATTATTCGGGTATTAAGAATACCATGACTGAAACAGAAGCCAACCGCCTATGGAGCGATTTAGAAAAAAGTAAAGATATGTCCATTGAAGAAAAATCAGACTTTGCTTTACAAAGGTTAGAAGAAGAGTCTGCTGCAAGAAAAAGATATGACGAGATGACACAGATATGGATAACCGATTATACAAAAATGTCTGAGGAAGAAAAAAATGCCTTTATAACAGAGTATATGGCATTAAGAGAAAATTATAGTTTTGACAAAAAAAACTTTGCCAAAGGAGGAGCAATAATGGCATCAAGAGCACAAAGAGGGCAAGCAAACTTGCCTATGAAAGAAGCAACTTCTGCCCCACAGGGCGGAGGACCAAAAGCGGGGAATCCGGCAACATTAATGCCACCCCCACCAGTACCACAACCAAAAAGTGGACCGGGAGGCGACCCACGAGATGAAGCTATTCAACTTGTAATGCAACAAAGCCAAAAGAAGAATTTGGCAACTCCGCCAGCCCCAGTAGCTGATGGAAATGCTGAACCAGCAGATTTAGCAAGTATCCCACCTATGCCACCAATTCTTGAAGGAAATGCTCCTCCAGCCCAAGGATTAGGTGCTGCAGATGCGCAACAACCTGCTCCTGCACAACCTTTAAAACGTGGTGGTGAACCTACAAAAGATAAAGATGGTATGTCAGTTGTTATTGGTCTTGGGGGCTCTCCAATGCCAGAGTATGAAGATGCATCTATGGGAACACCACAAGACCCTCCTCCGGGCGCAACCCCAGATGAAGTCGCAGATGATAAGCATGTATTAATGAGCGAAGGCGAACTTGTTGTGCCAGCAAATGTTGTTCGATATCATGGACTTGGCACATATGAGGGATTACGTAGAGAAGCATTAATGGGATTATCTGAAATGGAACAGTCAGGTCAGATTAACTATGATAATGGAATTCAAAAAGCACAAGCTGGTTTAATGATGGGAAACGCCAATAATAAGACTACATTGCCCCAAACACCCACTATAGATTATAGAAATGACCCTTTTCAAGTAGGTGCTAACCCTCCGGGATATATGTATAACTACCCACCAACTATAGGATGGCCTCCGTTTCAACCTTTTCCACCTTTTAATCCGTATTTAACTAATCCAAATCAACGCATTGTTGCGCCTAATGTTGGAGAATACAAAAATATTATTAATCCTACAGATGATGAGGACGATGCTCCAGTTTCTCCCCCTGAAGAAATTGAAACAGGTCCAGCGCCTATAGTTGAAAAACCTGACCCACGGGAAGATGCAACATCTCCCGAAAGTATGGCGCAAGCTAAAGCAGATAGGGAAAGAAGTTATGATGGTGCTGTAAATGCAGCAATTGCTGCAGGAATGAAAACAGATGAAGAAATTAGAAACTGGATTCAATCAGGAAATGCTGTAAACGTACCGGGCCTTGGTGGTAAATTATTAGGCGGATTTGGATGGGCTTTTGATGATAAGGGGATATCTAATGCTGTTGGTCGATGGCGCACAAAACAAACTGAGTTTGAAGATACACATAAGGACGATAGTTTAGATATTGAGCAGCCAGAAAGAATAGAAGTTGTAAAAGGATATTCTACAGATGAGGGTTCTGCAGGAGAAAAAGAAGCACAAGACTTTTTGTTTGAACAAGAGCATAAAGATGATAGCCTAGATTTTTTTCAACCTGAACCTGAACGTGAAAAAACTACTGTTACAAGAGACCCAGTTCAAGGCACTACAGTAAGCACTCCTGACAGAGAAAAAACAACTATTACTACAGGTACAGGAGGTAAAATAGTAGGTGTTAATCTTGATAAAGAAGAAAAAGAAGAAAAACAAGAAAAAGATGAAAAATGTGTTATTGCAACACATGGCATTGAAACTGGTGGCTTCAGTCCTCTGGAAAAAGCTAAAGCTGAAATATGGTGCGCCAAAACATATCATGGTAAATGGTATGGTGAAGCATTTAGACGCGGCTATAGGTATTTAGGGACTAAACATGTAGAGCAGGGAACTGCTTCACAATTTTATAATGAGTTTAAGGACTTTGTTGCTTTTGGCAGAGGACTTAAAAAAGGCTTAAAAGTAGGTCTAAATTACTACTTTAGAACATTACAGTTTTTTATTACTGGACTTTTTGTTTCTAAAGATGTATAATACTTTCACGACTTTGTCGTACTTTGGCTACCCATCACCCCATATGGCAACTGGTGGCCCTAGAGAAGGAGTAAATATATGGCTGAACAGGCTGTTAAAAAAGAAATTAAATCATCATTGATTAAAAATAATAGTAAATACGGCTCTAAAGAAAGACGAGCTGACGAAGAAGCGGAACTAAAACGCTTAGTTGAAGAACGGGACGGAGCGTTAGAAGCGGAAGAAAAAGAGAAAGCAGATAAAGAAGAAACTGAATCTCTTGCCCCGGAAGAAAAAACTTTTAAAAAGAGATATGGTGATTTACGAAGACATGTCCAACAAAAGGAAGAAGACTATAAAAAAGAAATTATTAGATTAAAAGAACAGATTGCAGATAAAACAACTAAAGATATTAAATTACCTAAATCTGAAGAAGAATTAGCAAGCTGGTCTTCTAAATACCCTGATGTAGCTCAAGTTATTGAAACAATTGCTACTAAAAAAGCTAAAGAACTCGATTCTTCCTTAGAAGAAAGAATGAAACTTATAGCTGAAAAAGAAGCGCATGCTGATAGAGCAAAAGCTGAAGCTGAATTACTGCATACTCATCCTGATTTTGAAGATATTAGAAATGACCAAGCTTTCCATGATTGGGTTGCAACACAACCAAAATGGATTCAGCAGGCTTTATATGAAAACGATAATGATGCTAAAGCGGCTTCTAGAGCAATTGATTTGTACAAAGTTGATATGGGTTTAATTAAAACAAAAAGCAGTGTTAATAATAAAGATGCTGCTAAAGCTGTTTCTAAAGGAACTTCTGCATCTCCTGCATCGTCTAAAAACGTGCAGTCTGACCAGATTAAGGAATCGCAAGTTCAAAAGATGACAGCGCAACAGTTTGAAAAAAATGAAGAAGCTATTATGGCTGCAATTAGGGCCGGAAACTTCCTTTATGATGTAAGTAGGCCAAATACTTAATTTTTTTCTTTACAAATGTAGAAAAGTATGATACAAACTGTAGTATCGAATTAGACCTCGTCTTTTTGACGACTACTCTTACCCTACATTAACGATTTTAGACTCTGAGAAACTACCCAGTTTTGTTCAGCCCCGTAAGGATACCTGTAACGTCTGGTCTTTCATATGTGTTCAGAAATTGTAGTATTATAGCCTAAGGAGGAATATTATGGCTTTTAAAACTGCTGCTGGATACGGTAATTTACCTAATGGTAATTTTAGTCCGGTAATTTACTCTCAGAAAGTCCAGCAGGCTTTCCGCAAATCTTCCGTAGCTGAATCAATCACTAACAGTGATTACTTCGGGGAAATTGCAAATTATGGTGATACGGTTAAAATTATTAAAGAACCGGAAATCACAGTGAAAGAGTACGCTCGTGGCGTACAGGTTTCACCACAAGACCTTGACGACGAGGATTTTTCTCTTGTCGTTGATAAAGCAAACTACTTTGCATTCAAAGTAGATGACATCGAAGAAGCACATAGCCATGTAAACTTTGAGTCTCTTGCATCTGATAGAGCAGGATACAGACTTAAAGACCAGCATGATATGGAAGTTCTTGGTTACTTATCAGGATGGACACAAGGTACAATTAGTACTGTTGCTGGCACAGCCAATACTACCGTTTCAGGTACAAAAGCTGTTTCAACTGCAGGCACTAACGAACTGCTATCCAGTATGCAACTCAAGAAGGGCGACTTTGGCAACATCACTACAGGTTCTGCAGGAACTCACTCAGTTCCGCTAGCTGCACGTGTTCCGGGTGCTACTGCACTCCCAACTGCGACAGCTTCACCATTAATGGTGATTGCAAGAATGAACAGACTATTGGACACACAATTTGTTGACTCTGATAACAGATGGCTTGTTGTACATCCAGTATTCATGGAAGTCTTAAATGATGAAGATTCCCGTTTGTTCAATGCAGACTTTGGACAGTCAGGTGGTATCCGAGATGGATTAAGTGTCGGTAAACTACTTGGTTTTGATGTTTATGTTTCTAACAACCTTCCATCTGTTGGAACTGGACCTGCTACTACTGGTTCAGCAAACCAAAACTCCAACTATGGAATAATTGTTGCGGGACATAGTTCTGCCATTGCTTCTGCTTCGCAGATAACAAAGACTGAGTCTTATAGAGACCCAGATTCTTTTGCGGACATTGTTCGCGGTATGCATTTATATGGCAGAAAGATTCTTCGTCCAGAAGCAATCGTTAACTGCAAATATAATGTAGCTTAGGGAGGAAATTACTATGGCAACTTATGATATGACATCATCGGATACCACAGGTGTATCCTCTAATTCTATTGCGGCACTACCTTCACAAACAGGTATGGGTTCAATGCGCATGCTCCAAGCTTACTTGGACATTGATGCATTGGCAGCTGCTGGATATTCAGGAACAGATGGAGACATCTTTCAACTTATGGAAATCCCAGCAGGAACACTTGTTTTGTTTGCAGGTGCTGAAGTAGAAAAAGCGTTTACTTCCAGTTGTACTCTTGACATGGATTTTGCAGCAGGTGACGACATCATTGATGGTGCTGACATCACTTCTACAGGATTCTGTGCTGAAGGTTCAAATGGACAGTCAAACGATGTAACTACAGGTGCAGCATCGACTTTTACACAATTCGTATCTACAACAGATACTATTGATTGTTTAATTGCAGGTGCAGCCCCAGCTACAGGAAGATTACGAGTGTATGCTTGTGTAATCGACTGTAACGATATTGGTTCATCCAGTAAAGCTGACGAAGTCGATAGAGACCAGTTAGCGTAACTTTGTTACAAACTATGGGGGCTACTTCGGTAGCTCCCTTTTTTAGGAATTTTAATGGCACAGACTTATCTTACACTAACTAACAGTGTGTTAGCGAGACTAAACGAGGTGCAATTAACTTCAGCTAATTTTACAAGTGCTAGAGGAATACAAACACAAGCACAAAATGCTGTAAATGAAGCAATACGATATATTAATCAACGAGAATTTAATTACCCCTTTAATCATTCTACTAAAACCGAAACTTTAGTTCCCGGAACAGTTAGGTATTCTTTACCATCTGATGCAAAACATGCAGATTATAATACAGTTCGAATTCAAAAAAGTTCATCTTTAAATACAAGCGGTAGTAGTCTTACTTCTTTAAATTATAACGAGTACATTGATAAGTATGTAACTCAAGAAGATGATATAACTACCAACAATTTAAATGGTTCATTAAATGATTCTGCTACAACAATTACAGTTGATAGCACAACAGGTTTTGATTCATCAGGAAAAATATATATTGAAAATGAGCAAATAACCTATACAGGCACAAGCTCCACTACATTTACAGGATGTACAAGAGGAGCAAATTCTACTACAGCGGCAGCACATTCTGATGACGTACAAGTTGCACAATTTGATAATGGCGGCATTCCTCTATATGTTGTAAGAACTTTAGATAACAACTATTTGTTGTATCCTTTTCCAGATAAGACTTATAGTTTAAAGTATGATTATTTTACTTTTGCCTCAGATTTAGATGCTCATGGCGATACAACGACAATACCCGATAGATTTGCCCCTGTAATTGTTGACGGGGCAACAGCGTATGCATATCAGTACCGTGGAGAAATAGAACAGTACCAATTAAATTTTGCACGATTTGAACAAGGAATTAAGAATATGCAAAGTTTGTTGGTTAATAAGTACGAATATGTACGTTCTACTGTTGTATTTAAGCCTGATAGCATGGCAGGATATTTTACTAGTGAAGCAACTTCGTAATGCCTGATTTATCAAGAGCACAGCCTACAGCTTTTGTATGTGAAGGTGGATTGATTAAAAGTCGTTCAACTTTTATAATGCAGCCCGGACAGGCTTTAGAATTATTAAATTTTGAACCTGATATGGAAGGTGGCTATAGAAGGATAAGCGGGTTTAGAAAGTTTGTAAATCACATTGTTCCTCAAACTTCTTCTAGTGGAGAAAAAGTACTATTACTAACTTATTTTAATAATAATATTATTGCAGCTAGAGGCGAAAAAATCTGGACCTCGGCTTCAACAGAAGTAGGGGTTAAAATAGCTTCTGATACAGCTATGACAGGTTCGGGTACTTTAACAGTAGATAGCACTTCTGGTTTTAGTTCAAGTGGAACATTACAAATTAATTCGGAAATATTTACATATACAGGAGTAACATCAAATACTTTTACAGGTGTAACACGTGCAACAAATTCAACAACAGCCGCGGCTCATTCAATAAATGATGCAGTTTCTGAAAGCTGGACGGTTAGAGATACAGGTAGAACAAATGCAGGTAAATATAATTTTGAAAGATATAATTTTGATGGTAATGATAAAATAGTAGTTGTTGATGGTACAAATGCTCCAACTACTTTTAATACATCTTTTACAGCAACTGATATTTCTGATACAACTGCAAGTACAGGGCAGACTACCCAATTAGGTTCTGATATAGCTTCAGGAACTGGTATGACTGGTTCAGGAACTATAACTGTTAAATCGACTACAGGTTTTACAGACCCAAGTTCAGGCACAAAATCTCTATTAATAAATAGCGAAGTGTTTACGTACACAGGCTTAACTGCTACTACATTTACAGGAGTAACTAGAGCTGCATCAGGCTCAGTTGCAGATGACCATACAATAGGGGATGCTGTATCTGATTTGTATCCATCAGCAGTTACAGGAGCAAAATATGTAGTTGCTTTTAAAAATCATATGTTTTATGCGGGTATGTCATCAACCCCTCAAGAAGTAGTTTTTTCTGCCCCCTTGGAAGAAACTAATTTTTCTGTCGCGGTTGGGGCAGGAAGTATTAGAGTTGATGATACCATTACAGGATTAAAAGTATTCCGTGATAGTTTATTTATCTTTTGTGAAAATAGAATCTTTAAAATAACAGGGAGTTCTTTTGCAGATTTTGCTATGATACCTGTTACACGTAACATTGGATGTATTAATGGAGATACGATACAGGAATTTGCAGGCGATTTAATCTTCTTAGGACCTGATGGCTTACGTACAGTTGCTGGTACTGCAAGAATTGGCGACGTTGAACTAGGCACAATTAGTTCAAATGTACAGTCTATATTTGATGATAATTTAGTAGATTCTTCCTTATTTGAATCTTTAGTAATACCAGATAAAACACAATATCGTATTTTCTTTTCTAAAGATGGGCAAGATGAAGCGGCAGTTAAAGGGGTTACGTGTGTAATGAAAGGTGACGCTTTTGAATTTGGAGAACTAAAAGGAATTAAACCTTCCGTTACAGATACTTTTGTAGACGCTGGCAATGTTTTAGTTTTGCATGGTGGATTTGATGGATACATTTATAGGCAAGAAAAGGGAAATGATTTTAGTGGCACAGCTATTATGGGAAGATATAGAAGTCCTGATTTAACTTTTGGTGATGCAGGTATAAGAAAACACATGCAAAGAGTTATTTTAAATTATAAACCTGAAGGTACTATAGATGCTGATTTATTTGTTAGATATGATTACGAAGATAAAAATGCCACACGACCAGCAGCGTATGAGCTAGATACATCTGATATAGTAGCTTTATATGGTTCAGCTACATATGGAACAGGGTCTACAAATACAGGTACTTATGGGGGCCTTGCTGAACCTCTTGTAAGACAGCCTGTAGAAGGTTCAGGATTTGCAGTAGCACTTAGAATTAATGATGGAGGTTCAACTCCACCATATTCATTAAAAGGATTTCAGTTAGAATATCAATTAGGAGCAAGGAGATAAATGGGAGCAACGTATACAAGACAATCATCTTACACAGACGGTGATACAATAACAGCAGCTCATACTAATGACGAATTTAATCAGTTATTAGCTTTTGCCGCAGCAAGTACAGGACATACTCACGATGGTACTGCTGCTGAAGGCGGGCCTATTACTAAATTATTAGGTAACTCACTTACCTTTGGAGCAGGTACTTCAGGTACAGATATAACAGTTACATTCGATGGTGAATCCAATGATGGTGTTCTTTATTGGATGGAAGATGAAGACTACTTTAAGTTTTCTGATGATATAATGATTGTTGATGATGAGCAATTAATTTTTGGTACAGATTCAAATATTGCTATTAGTTATGATGAAACTACAACAGACTCATTAAAAATTGCTGCAACTGAAGGTGCAGGTTTAGCTATTACATTAATGGCTGATGAAGGTGATGATGCAGGGGATGAATGGAAATTAAATATAGCTGATGGTGGTACGTTAACATTAGGTAATGATATAGCGAGTGCAGGAAGTTATGTAACACATCTTACTTTAACTCCTAATTCTACAGTAGCTAGTTCTACATTAGCTGTAGCAGGTAATCTTACAGTCGGTGGAACATTAACACTTGGTTCAGGTGCAGAGTTAGCTGAAGCTGAATTAGAAATGCTTGATGGCATTACGGCAGGTACAGTTGCGGCTAGTAAGGCTGTTGTAGTTGATTCAAATAAAGATATAGGAACATTTCGTAATGTAACGATTGATGGAACATTTTCAGATGGCAATTATACATTCGATACTAGTGGTAATGTTAGTGGTTTAGGTACAGTTTCTTCAGGGGCTATAACATCTAGTGGTAATATAACATCGGGGGGTTCATTTATTATAGGTAGTGCATCTATAGCTGAAGCAGAACTGGAAACGATAGATGGTATTACAGCAGGTACTGTTGCTGCTTCTAAAGCAGTTGTCGTAGATTCTAATAAAGATATAGGCACATTTAGAAATATAACTATTAATGGTACATTTTCCGATGGTAATTATACTTTTGATACAAGTGGAAATGTTACTGGTTTAGGTACTATTGCTTCAGGTGCTATTACATCTAGTGGAATAGTTACAGGTACAGGATTTACAGCAGGTAGTGCCGTTTTAGCTGAAGCAGAGTTAGAATTACTTGATGGCTTAACTGCTGGTACAGCTATAGCTTCAAAGGTAGTTACAACAGATTCAAATATAGATACTACAGGACAAAGAAATTTAACTATTTCTGGTGAATTAGATGCAGCTACACTTGATATATCAGGAAATGCCGATATAGATGGAACAACTAATTTAGATGTAGTAGATATAGATGGTGCAGTTCAGATTGACGCAACTGTAACTATTGGTGCAGATGACCAAGGATATGATATTATTTTCTATGGTGATACAGCTTCTGCTAATATAACTTGGGATACATCTGCTGATGATTTGATATTTAATGGTGCTGCAGGTCTTATAATTCCTGATGGACAGTTAACATTAGGTTCAACAGCCGTATCTTCAACAG
>VTLG01013240.1_pt1 | contig 20256 bp, 35 predicted proteins | sample 4694571 | NCBI WGS metagenome assembly VTLG01 (sample SAMN12604809, study PRJNA352737) | marine metagenome | biome: ENVO:00000447; feature: ENVO:00000209|ENVO:00000569|ENVO:01000036; material: ENVO:00002151; isolation source: viral sequences binned using virsorter ... | reverse complement strand
ACATCTAAGTTGGCTGTACCATTTACATCAATATCACCTTCTAAATCTATATTTCCAGCAACTGCTATATTGTTTGTTAAATCCCAAGTATCATCCGCATCATCAAATATTAACGATGCTTGAGTAACTCCATTACCTCTATATACAGATATACCGCTAGTTGCGGCAGTTGCAGTATCTGGACTTGCTTGTGTCGTATTTAATTGTAAAATATTATCTTCAACTTCAATAGTTTGAGTATTTAATGTCGTTGTTGTGCCTGAAACAGTTAAATCTCCCCCAACGGTTAATGCACCGCTGGTTGAAACAGCCCCAGCATCAGAAACGCTAAGACCCTCATCTCCACCATCATTGGAAATATATTTACCGTTAAGCTTTAAATTTCGTCTAAGACTATGATGGTCTCTTGTTACTTTACCAGCCATTTTCTACTCCTTAATTGTAATATACATATTGAACGTCTTCACCATTGACGCTTGCAAGAACATAGATATCATTTACATTATCTATATCAAGGCTATATACATCGCCAGCATAAAGCCCAATACCTGTTGCCGCTGTGACTCCACTACCGCCAACATATATTATTCCAGTATTTGCGATTGCCGCCATAACATCAACGTGCTTACAGGCTTGAGATGATGCTAAAACTTCAGCGGAAGTTCCAACATCCGTATTATTACCATGACCAATAGAACCAAAACCAGCTGGTTGAACAGTTGAAGTAACATCTACATCACCAATATCCACGCCTGAGTTAGCCGCTAATTTCCCAACAGTCGCACTACCAGCTTGTAATGTTGACTGGACTGCGAATGTACCACCATTATCTACTGTTAAAGCTCCACCGCCATCATCTACACTAACCACACCTGTAGAGTCGTTAGCTAATGTTACTCTCAATGCTCCTGATTCAGCACCGCCCCCTGTAGGAGCATCAGAACCAGCTAAATTAATATTTACATTTGCATAATTAGAATCATCCCAATCATCAAGAACTTGAACCGCAGTTTTAATTGCATCTGTATCTGCATCAATTGCTGTAAGTAAAACTTCAATAGCCGCATGGTCAACATTTGCCGCAGTTAATAAAGTTTCTATTCCATCAACATGACCTATAATTGTGGATTGGTTAGCGGCTGTAGCGGCTCCAGATGGTAATGCACTTGACAAAGCATCTACTTGTAAATGACCATCAGAATCTACAAGAGGAACATAACTCGTACCTCCTGAACCAGTTTTCACCGTATGTGAAAACATTAACATTGAATCTTCAGCTTTATCAGTATGAACCTCAATGTTTATATCGGAACCCTCTGTTTTAAGGGTTACGTTATCAATATCAACCTTTAGGGCGTCTTCTGCTGTATTTAAAACTGTATTTAAAGCTTCCTGAACGGAATACTTGTGAATATCTGCCATAATTTTCTTCCTCTCTAAGGCTTATGACTACCGTGAACGAGACCGTATCTCGGTAGAATTACTTCTTCTTTTTCTTTTTAAAACTTTTTTTTGCTGGTTTCTTTTCTTCAAAGGGAGCCCAATTATCTCTGTCTTTAATTCTATACCACCCTTGACTTTTTAATTGTTCTTTCTTTTCAGGATGTTTATCAACTATTTCTTGAACTCTTCCTTGTGATGGATGTTTCCAATATTCCATAATGTCTCCATGTTATTAGGGGCAGAGCGAATCATACCCCTAATTTTAACTAACTATGCGTTGCGAATCTTCAGACCTTTCTTATTGTCTGTATCATCTATTCTTTTCACTCCGTAGAGTAAATCTGCAACCACTTTAGTACCAAGTGCATCTATTGAATATTCACTTTGTACTCTGACTTCTTGCTGTGCCGCAAAAACTACAGCACTTTTGTGGAAGATAGCACCAGAGATTGTATTTGCTCCAGCACCGCCTTCATTCGCTTTATCAACTTGATTTGACATATAAACGTCAATTCCATAAAGTGACCCGACCATTCCGCTTCTTAATCCACGGTTTCCTTCACCGACAGCATCGTTACGAATAAAGTATTGAGCGATACCACCAGAAGGATTTAAAATGTCTGCAAATAAGGTTGGGTTAACAACCATTGCACATTCGCCATCCATATAAGGAACATCTGCTTCACCAAGAGTTGCTAAAGCAGACTCAAAGTTAGTGGCAGACATTTGGTCATCAGCCGTAAGATTTAAAGAATCTTCTAAGCTTTTTAACTCAGTCCAAATATCTGAATCAACTTGACGAGCAAGAGCTTCGCCCATCATGCGAGTATATTTAGATACTAAATCAGCTTCGCTTTGAATTAAAGCTATGTCTTCAAATAACTTTGCGACATACTTATGCTTATTAAGCGACAACTGAGTAGTTGTAGTTGCTGTTGCGTCATAAGAAACATCAGCACCAGCAGATTTTGCTGAAGCACTAATAAGACTTAGTTCTGGAATGTTAATTGCATCTCCATAACCCTTGCCAGAAACAAGAGCTGAATAATCATCAACTAAACCACGAAAGACGCTTTTTCTTTCAAAATATTTATAAATTCCATCCGCCCAAATTTCGGGGATAAAATGTTGTTCGGTAGTAACCGTTGAAGCACTACCATCATAATGTGTTGCCATTATATTCTCCTAAATTTATTTTCTCATATAAGTCTGCAAAACCCTATTCCAGTTTGCCCTTCGTTCATCGTCAGGCATATTGACCCAATCTTTTGGAGCTTCCCCCTCATTGATTGCACCGGGAACATCAGGAACATTTTTACGTTGTTCCTTTGAGAACTTTGCGACTAGCATTTCTAATTGTATAAGAGGAAGATTTCCAAACGCTTTTTTATCTTCATCAGATAATTCTGAAAGAAGCATATCTCTACGCAACCCTTGGTATTCGCTCTTATCTTTATTATCTTGAGAAAGTTGTTCTATAGTTTTATCCTTTTCAACAATTAACTCCTGATATTTACCTTCTTCTTGGAGTTTCTTCTGTCGTGCAGATTCTTGTTCTTTTACAAGACCATCGAACTTTTCCTCAAGCTCCCTATAGTTTTCTGTTAACTCACTGAATCTATGATAGGGAACATTCGGTGATAGTACATTTTCTGTGGCTTCTGTGCTCTTCGTTTTTACGTCTTTACTGACTTCAGGGTTTACAACTTCCTGTTGTTGATTATCCATTTTACCTCCGTATGAGTATTATTATTATTTTGAATTGCCAAAATATTTGGTTAAAACTTAAATTAGTAAATAATATTTGTGCAATCATAAATTAAAAACAATTATTGAATACGTCACAAACACACGATTTTAAGAGAAAATGGTTTAAGTACATCGGCTATAATCCGCACGATGGGCAGAAAAGATTGCATTTTCCAAATAAGGATTCTGCATCGTTTTTTGTGAACATCTGTGGGCGTAGATACGGAAAGACAACAGCCGCATTTCGTGAAGCAGAGTTTATAGCGGCACAACCTAATAAAAAGGTTTGGTTGGTAGGGTTGTCATATAAGAAATCTCGGTTGATGTTCCGAGAAGTTTGGCAAGATATGGTCGTAGGACACGAAAATGATATTGCAAGTGCAAGCGAAAAAGAACAGTTTATTAAATTTAAATGGGGCTCTGTAGTGGAGGGAATGTCAGCGGATAATCCTTCAAGTTTGGTCGGAGAAGGTTTAGACCTATTGATTGTGGATGAAGCCGCCAAAATGCCACGCAGAGTTTGGGATATGTATCTCTCACCAACTTTGTCCGATAGAAAAGGGAAAGCAATATTCATAACCACGCCACAGGGCTATAACTGGGTGTACGATTTGTACTTGCTCGGAAAAACTGACCCTAAGTGGTACTCTCTCCAGTCACCATCTTGGACTAACACCCATGCTTTCCCTCTCGGACAAAAAGACCCTTTCATACAAGAAAGAAGAAGAAATCTTGCAAAAGAAATATTTGACCAAGAGTATGGTGGGGAATTTTCTACATTTGAAGGTAGAGTATATCCGTTTAAAAGAGAGTTAGATTGCGGAACATTTCCTTACAATCCTAATTTACCTACATATTGCGTTATTGATTTTGGATATAGGATGCCAGCCGTTTTATGGATGCAAACATATACTGCTGGTGGAATTAATCATATTAATATTATTGATGAGATTATACATAAGAGAAATATTGCTACAGATGCGTTAGCAAAGAAAGTTAAAGCAAAACCATACTCTGTACTTGTATATTTTGGCGACCCAGCTGGCTCTAATGTTCAAGGACAGTCTGGATTAGGAGACATAGAGATTTTTAGGAAAAATGGCATGGCTATACGTTTTAAAAAGGACAAATTAAGCAGAAATATAGCTTCAGGAGTAAGTCATGTTAGAGGATTTTTTGAGAGTGCTGATAAACTAAGACGAGTGCACGTTGATGAAAAATGCACAGGAATTATGGAGGATTTTGAAAACTATCGTTATCCAGAGGCTGTAGAAGGTAAACATTTACAGGCTGACCCATTAAAAGATGGTTATCACGACCACGGGTGTGATGCGTTTAGATATTTTATAATAAATCGCTTTCCAATCAAACAAAGAGAAATTATAACAGTAAAAAGGTAATATTATGGAATTTATACCGTTAACCCCAGCGGAGATTGTCGCTAGTTCATTAAAAGAATTTAAAATGCTACAATCAAGAGCTAGGAGAGAGCAAGTTAGAAAATATTTAAACTATTATACAGGTACTTCCACTACGCAGTACATAGATGAATACTTTGGAGAGTCGTTTAGTGAGATACCGCCTTATGAAGCAAATTTTACTAAGAAATTTATTAATAAGGTAAGTAGAATTTATACAATTGGTGCAAAACGCAATGTTGATGAGAAATATGACAAACTTACTGTCGGTAAAGACGTAATGATGAAACATTTGGAAAGAATGACTCGTTTAGTCGGTTCTATTGCTGTTCGAGTAATGTTTAATCCAGAATCAGAGCGTTTTGAGTATAGACCTGTCTATTATTTTGACCCATACTTTGGTAGTGACCCATTTAACCCACAAGCAATTGTATATCCAATGAATCTTCCTGTAAATGACCCAGAAGATACTAGAAAATTACAATTTGCCTTTTTTGATAATAATAATTTTAAAATTTATGATGCAGAAGGTGCAGTATTGCATAGCGAACCACATAATTATGGCACATTGCCTTTTGTTTTCTTACATAGAGAAAATCAGATAGATTCTTTTTATGTTGAAGGTAGCTCAGACATTGTGAACGCAAATGAGCACGTCAACATTACAATGACCGAGATGCAACTTGGTTTACGTTTCCAGATGTTTGGTCAACCGTGGACAAACCTTGAATCAGACAAGCCAGTATCACGAACAGGAAGTGATGAGATATTGATGCTTGGTGATGGAGGTTCGTACAATATAGCTACACCCGGTGGTGATATTCAGAGTGTTATTGACAATGTCAAGTTTCAGATAGAAATGGTAGCACAAAACCACCACTTATGGGTTACATGGGCAGAAACTGGTGGAGAAGTACCTTCTGGAATTAGCTTGATGATTAAAGACTTAGAACGACATGAGGATTTCGTAGATGATATTGAATTGTGGCGTGTCTATGAAAGAAATCTATATCAAGTAGAAAAAGCCATTGCAGAGTACAACTCTATCAAACTGCCAGACAAATTTGCTGTAGATTTTGGAGAAGTTGAGTATCCAATGACAGTTCAAGACCAGATTATGAGAGATGAGTTTGATTTAGCTCATAATTTGACAACAGAAGCAAAACTCATGGTAAGAGACAATAAAGACCTCTCCTTAAAAGAGGCTCAAAAAGTAATAGACGATAATCGAGGAGTAAATGAGCAAGGAAACCAACAAGGACTCTTTAATCAACTTCGCCAAGGAACTTGATAAGTTAAACGATGTTAATATTACCCTAAAGGGTAATATAGAAGCCATTTTGGATGACCCATTGGTTTGGGCGGAAGAACAGGCGGTAAATGCAATTGGTCAAAACTTGGAACGCTTAGTTGACGCAAGAGAACTTGGAGAAAAGTTTATGGAGGATATAACATGATAGATATGCGAGCAGAATTAGAAAGTTTACCTAAAACTATTGATGAAGAATTAGAAGCTTTATATTTACAACACGCTTCAGAGTGTGCTGATTTAAATAAGCGAATAATTAAAAAAGGGTTAAATAGCGGAACAGATATACATGGAGACCCTTTTGTTCCACTAAAATATAGCACAAAAAAAAGAAGAAAAAATCAAGGCTATTCACAATCACCGCCTTTAAAAGCTTCTGGAGATTTATATAGGGGAATTAGAAAAAGAGGTCAATTTGTATTTGATACTGCAAGAAGTAAAAAAGGGGAATTTTATGGCACATTTCACAATGAAGGGTTTACACATCACATTTCTGGTAAGCCTGTTCCAGACACTGCTCCATTTAAAAGAGAATTTTTTGGCACACCTGATGATTTTTTTGAAAGTGCTGAATATAAAGTATTAGATAAAAAATTACAAAAAGCGACTGATGTTTTATTAAAAAGTCGCAAAAAGAAAAAGAGAATTTAAGTATGGAGACTTTGTTTATAAGTTATGGCTGATGAAAAAGACAGATTTTCAAAGCTTGATAGACGAGATAGAGAAATTGTTAGATGGGTCACAACAGTTCTCTATGGGGAGATTCAAGTCTTTAATGCAAGAATTAAACAACAAATTGAGATACTTAGGGGAGCTGGGTTATCAGAACAATCAATTGTTGGGTTTCTTAGCGAAGACCTTGGCTCCAGCGGCAGAATCTTCGGAGAACTCAAAAATTCTATTAAGCGAGGAGTTATTGGAGGAATTATGCAAGCATCACGCAGAGAGCTCTATTTGGGGGGAAGCGTAAACTACAGATGGATAGTTGCTAATGGTGTTGAAAATTGTAAAGATTGTATTGGAAGAGCTGGGGAAGTAGATACTTGGGATAATTGGACTCTCAGAGGTATGCCCGGCACAGGTTGGAGCATTTGCAGAGCACATTGTTACTGCCAAATAGTTCCAGAAGAAACAGACATAGATAATGTTATAAATATACGAGGTGAATAATGCCATACGGAAAAGGTACATACGGAAAAAAGAGGGGAAGACCTAAGAAGAAGAAGAGTAGTCGGAAGAAGAAGTAGATTCTAATTTTTTTAGTTTGTTTAACCAAGCTTCTTTTTTACCTTTAGACCATCTGCCGGGAGGGAGTGGTTTTAAACCAACATCTTTTGCCCGTTTTAATAGTTGATATCGCTCCTTTCTGGCATTTAATTGCTTGGCTTTCTTTTTACTTTTTGAAATAGCTTGTTGGAGGTTCTTTTTTTCTTTTTTTTCACGTTTTTTTGGGAAATCGTTTTCTGGATTTCTTTCGGGCAATTCTTTAAGGTCAATTTCTTCCGCATCTATTACTTCTACTTCATCAAAGTCTACTTCTGCTTTTAAAAACTTTTCAAATGGGCTATCAACTTGGACATGGACATTCTTTATTAACTTTCCACTATGTTCTAATACTAATCTGCCAGCCTGAACATTTCCTGAGACCGCTTCTCTAATCATAGATTCTAATACTAATGGCAATTGTGAACCAAACTTTGTCATATAAGTATCATAGACCGCATCAACAAAATGAGGGTTCTTTTGCCAATCCCATATAGTAACATCGGTTACACCGACATGACTGGCTATTTCTTTCTTGGTTGCGGATGGATTTAGGGCTATAAACTCTATTGCAATACGCTGTTTAGGGGAGAAACTCTTGGATTCGGAACTCGGTTGCAAAGCGACACTTTTATTTAACATGGTAATCCTTGTAAGTTGTTGTTTTTATTACACTTATAGATATTAAGATTGTGGTTGAACTTTCATACTTCCTTATATAAAATATATTATATACAAAATATGTATATAACTTAGTTAAGAAATAGTTATTGGTCATACTTTAATTTCTTTTTTAAGTAACTAGCTTTTGGTTATACTCTCTTCTACTTTGAGGGGAATGCTGGTACAACCACCGCTCCTCGAGTGATACGTACCTACCCACCCAACCGAGACAAGGTCATTGTTTAAAATGTAGGGCGGAGGGCTTGCGAGGTTAACAAAGCACCCTAACCCAACCAACTACAACAAATACAGGTAAATAATAGTGCCATAAATTACCAGGTAGCAAACACACTTTAAAAACAACCACAAATACAACCAACATTTAACCAACAACTACAGGGATTAATTAAACTACCTGTAAATCTAATTTACAATTAACGTAAATAACAGTTGCATAATTAAAAGAATATGCTTAGTATCTTGAGACATGAGAAAACAAGAGGAGATAAAAATCATGACTAAAGAACAATTAAAAGCAAAAGAAAATAAGTTAAATAAAGAAATTGATTTAGCTTTTGACAAATTAGATAATGCTAAAAGCGTATTATCTACAGCTAAAGAAATTACTAACGCTATTAAATATTCTGATACAGCATTTAATATCATTAGCAAATTATCAATATTAGCAAATGATAATGATATAGATGATTCAGAACAAGACTATTATTTAAACGACATTAGAGAAAAGATGCAAGAACTTGAAAAGGCTTGCTACAGTGCCGAGGAGATGTTTAAAGAGGTTGTAAGTGATTTAGATTGCAAACATTCTGATTTAGAGAGTGATTTATACGAATTAACATACGAGGTTAAATAATGGAATATATAACAAATATATTAAATCAATATGAACAAATAGGAGTAAGCTTTTTTCTATTGTCATATATGCTATTTGTTACAGTAGGAATAGAAAAACTATCTTCAAAAGGTCAATTAATAGTATTATCAATTTTAGCTAGTGCAAATATATTTTGCGCTTTTTTTATTTAAAATAAACAAGAGGAGAAAAAAACAATGGAAACAATAACCTGTAAATCAAATCAAAATAAAACAGTCTACACACATTTAATTAATGGTGTGGAAATGGGCATCCCATTAAGACTAAATTCTAATGCTTTTATTGTAGCTTGGAATGATGAAACAAAGCCTTTTTTATTGACTGTAAATCATGCCAAAAACCCTGAAAATCATCAAGTATATAACTATACATTGAGCCTTCAAAAGGCTCATAATATATATTTCACAATCTGTTTTAAAAACTTGGATAATGCCAAAAAAGAATTAAAAAAACAGGTTAAAAAATGGGAGAAAAAGCAAGATAAAATATATAATTAATTTACTATACTGATGAGTTCACAAGAACGAAACAAGCGTATTATTTACGCTTGTATATAGTTAAACAAAAAGAGGAGTTTAAAAACTATGAAACAAACAATGACAAAAGGCGCATTTATAGACGCTTTTTTAAAAAATGACACATATAAAAGCAATTTTTCAATAGATGGATTAATTGCTTTGTATGAATATTTTGAAGAATATGAACAGGAAACAGGCGAAGAAATAAATTTTGATATGGTCGCAATTTGTTGTGATTATAGCGAATATTCGAGCCTAGAAGAATATAATAGTGATTATTCAAAAGAATATAAAAACATTGATGAAATAGAAAATGATACTTTTTTAATCCCTATTTTAAAAGTCAATTATGATTCTTTAAAGATGGAAAATTCTGATAAATTCATAATCCAACAATATTAATTCACATTTTGACCAGAGAAAAAAACACCAAAAAAAACACCAAAAAAAAGCAAAAAAATCAATATTTGCTTATAATTGAGACTTATAAATAGGAGGCTTATAATAGATGAAAAAACAAAGATATAAAAAAACTTGTTCGTTAAAAGTTTCAACAACTGTTCAAGGTGCTATTGGTGAAACTAAAGTAATTAGTTTATTATTAGAAAATGGGTACGAAGTATCAAAGCCAATTTGTGATAGAGGAATAGACCTTATAATTGGAAAGAGTACCCAAAAAAATAGAATTGAAAATTATAAATCTGTTCAAGTGAAATTCCACACTAGAATTTCAAACACCTCTTATGGTAAATCATTAAGAATTAAAATAACACCCAACCAATCTCATTATATAGCTATTCCTATTGAAAGAGGAATATATGATGACAAGGAACATATAATATTCTACCCACAAGATAAGGATATGATAGGCAAGGAATATTTTAGAGAATTTGCTATTTATATTGATGAAGTAGCTAAAGAAAATGGCAAATATAGAAACCATCACAAACGAAGATGGGCAAAGGATTTTTTCAAATTACCAAAAGGAGATTCATAATGCCAAAAAAAGAAATAGAATATCATGATTGTGAATTATGTGATTATAAAAATGAAGATGAAGATTATTTAATTTATGTTGATGATTATAAGGTATGTCATGATTGCTATGATGAACATTATTTTACTTGCTATAACTGTGATGAATCTACCCATGATGACAACCACCATACTGTAGATAATGAAGATTGGTGTCAAGATTGTTATGAAGAAAACTCATTTTATTGTGAATCATGTTGTGAAAATTATAGCTATGATAATGTAGGAATGGATGATGATGGAACTTGTATGCATTGTTCCGAAAATAACGATGGAATGATACATGATTATTCTTACAAACCAACACCTATAATTAAATTATTACAATTTAATAAAAACCAAAATGTTATTACCAAGAAATTGGTAAATGTAGGATATAATTCTTATAACAGGATGTTAGATAAAAATTTGAAAAAAGATGATTTTCAAGGGCAAATATTCAAATCTAATTTTGGACATTATGAAAATACAGGTGAAGTTATTGGATTTGAATTAGAAGTAGAAAATAAAAAACAAGATGAAAATAATGGGCAAATTGCCGAACATTTATATAAAGCCATGGATGATGTAAATGAAGATTTTATATATATCAAAAGAGATGGAAGTTTGGATTATGGATTTGAAATTGTAACCCATCCACAAAGTTATATGGCATGGATGAATAGTTGGGAACGCTACCAACCAATATTTGATTTATCAAGTAAAGGGATTAGAAGCCATGATACTAGAACTTGTGGGTTGCATTTTTCATTAAACAGAAAAGCATTTACACCAATGCACTTATTAAAATTCTCTATCTTTATATATCATAATCCATTATTCATAAAAGATGTTTCTAGAAGAAAAATGAGAAACCTAGTAACGTGGGCAAATGTATTTTCAAAAAGCATTTATAAAAGTGAAAAATACGAAGTCGAATTAATGATTAAGGGCAAAAAGAAAAACTTTAATCAGCAGGGTACATTTTATAACAAAATAGGAAAGTATTATTCACCTATTTATACTACAGAATATCTTGCTAAGAACATGAGAAACTGTAGAAATACGGCAGTAAATATTACAGGTGATAGGGTAGAATGTAGATTCTTTAGGGGAACATTAAAAAAAGATACTCTAGTTATGAACTTACAATTTGTTCATTCACTATTTGAATTTACCAAACAAGCGAAAATGGAGAATCTTGAAATATTTTCATTCACTAGATTTTGTGAAAAAAATAATTACAATTTAGTAAATGAATATTTACAATCTATAGATTCAGAAAAAACATTACTTTTTTGTGATTATTTTCACGATACCAAAAAAGCCGAAAAGGATTTTCGCAATAATAAATTACCAATCGAATATTTTAGTTATAGAGATGATAACAAATTAAAAATAGGAGGAGAATTATGTGTGTAGCGGTTTTAAAACCAAAAGACATAAAAATTAGTGATGAAACATTACAAAAATGTTGGAATGCTAATAAGGATGGCGGTGGGTTTATGTACGCTAATAATGATAAACTTATTATTAGAAAGGAACTTACATCCTTTAATAAATACCTTGAACTTTATAGGAGGCATGAAAAAATAGTTAATACAGATTTTGTATTACATTTTAGAATTGCTACAAGTGGGTTAATTGACTTAAACAATACACATCCACATAAAGTAAATGATGATACTTATATGGTACATAATGGTGTTATAGATAGATGCTCAGATGTCAACAGTAAAGTTAGTGATACAATGAAGTTCTGTAAATTTATTTCTAATCTACCTAGCAATTTTATACATAACAAATCCATGATGGAATTGATTAATGGATATATAGGTACTGATAAAATGATATTTCTCAATAGACGTGGCGAAATTAAGATTGTTAACGAAAAACGTGGTGCATGGATTGATGATTGTTGGTATTCAAATGAGAATTGGAATTATACCAAAAAATTGCAAACATGGTCGGGTAGATATTGGAATAATTGGGATGATACAACATACACAAAAAAGCATGATAATGAATGTATGGATTGTGATGTAGAAATAGGTAAATATGAATCCAATGATTATGATGGAAGATGCTATTCATGTTGGAATTTAGAATCTGAAACAAATAGATATTATGGAGATTTTTAATTGGACTTGTCGTTCCAAATAGATAATAACTGGACACCCAGCAAAATAGCTCAAAAGTTATATATTATGTATAATTGGAAATTAACTTATGGTAGTGTTGGAATTGGAACAATACAGCCAGCCCGTAAGCTTATAAATAGATATTATGTATAATTGGGTGTGTTATACATAATCTGGCTTATAATTCAGGTTATGGCAAGTCTGGCGTCTGGTTCTTATAATATCTTATAATAGGAGAATATATAGATTTTCCAACTTAAAAGATTTTAACTATAAAAAGAGGAGTTATAAAATGAAAATAAGCAAAAAAATGGTAGAATATTGGTATGGAGAAACAATATTACCAAAAGAAGTGTTGCAAGATATAGTAGACATAGCTAATGGAGATTATAAAGTAAAAGTATTAAAAAATGACATAAAAGAAACTTGGGAATACTATAAAACTTGCATAAAAGAGGAGTTATAAAATGAGTGAAGTAACGAAAGAATTTTTAGAGGAAATTGAACAGGACATTGCAATACTTCGTGATAGTGAATTTCATATATGTAATTATGAATTATCTCAACAGATGGAGGACGAAGGCAAGGAAATATCAATAAATACAAATACATACTGTTCTTGTACTGATTTTGACGAAGTCAGAGAGAAAATAAGAAGAGTAATAGAAAACAAATAAAACAGGGAGAGCAAAATGAGTGAAATAGAAATTATAAAACACGATGTTCTAAAACTTATAAATAAGGTAGAGGAATTAGAGCAGATGATTATAAACTTAACTTATAAAAGAAAAGAGGAGGAAAAATAAAATGGAACAGGAACTTGAATCTTGGTTATATGCACTTATATTATTGTTTATTATATTTGCAATATATAGCTATTTATAATAATGTTTTGTAAGTTCTTATATAACAGAAAGAGAGTTATGAATAAAGTAATAGAACACTTAAAAGAAAATGAACGTAGTTTATCTTGGCTTAGTAGGAGATTAGATATGTCAAGAGTAACTTTATCAACATGGGCAAGTGGTAAGGTTACACCAAGCTATGCTTATAAATTAGCTATATGCTACGTTTTGAATAAGCCTTATGAGGAGTTATTTAAAGAATAAAAGGAGGCTATATGCCAGTAACAATACATGGTAAAGAATATAAGACCGTAGCTGAAAGATTATCTGAACTACATAGTGCAGATGATAGTTGGTCTTTAACATCAGAACTTCTTAGTTCTAACGAAAACGAGGTTATAGTTAAAGCAACTTTAACTTTTGATAATGGTAGAACTTTTGAAGGGATAGCACACGAACATAAAGGAGCTTCTTATATTAATAAGACTTCTTATGTTGAGGTTGCTCAAACTTCCGCATGGGGGAGAGCATTAGCGTGTGCTGGATTAGCTGGAACTGAATTAGCTTCCGCTGATGAGATGGTAAACGCTTTAAGGAATCAGAAATAACTGTGTACCGTGGCACAGTAACAAAGGGTTTGGTTGTTCTATTGTCGGTTTTTGGTTTGTTCGGCATAATAGACAATGAATTAACATCTACGCCAAACCCTTATATTTTGGGGGAGGACAATGGCTACCACATCATACCCTTCCACAACTAAAGTTGTCTTCCCCCGACAAAAAATTGATAGAATCTTTTGCTTTAGCACAGTATTATATGGGTATAGGAATTACCTTGCAAGTAAAAGAGAAGTATGTTGGAAAGAAAAGTCTGGTTCATTGTAATAATAGCGAACTAAGGCTTATAATAAATGAGTTAAGGAGGACTTATGCAAAACGCAACAACAATAGTAAAAAACCTGCACAAAAAAATAAACATATTATTAGCAGAAAAAAATAAACATCAATTAAAAGCTATACAACTTCGTGGTGTATTAAACAGAGTAATGGGATTGGTGGAAAGTGCAATTACACACGAAGAACTTCAAGGAGAAGTTATAAGAGACATATCTAGACTTTTAGATAGAAGGTATGATTTAATAAATGAGGAGATACAATGATAAGGGAGGCTTATAAAGTGCAAAACTTTAATAATAAGATTTCTAAAAAAGGTCTTATAAGGATGTATAAGAATTTATTAGCTGAAAAAAGAATTGAGTATGGTGGTTGTGCTCACAGAAGGCTAATAAAATTTATGAATGAATCTAACTGGTGGAATAAAATTTAGTGTTTTATCCCATTGACTTAGGTTGGATTTTAATTGTATCGGCTTTTATATTATGGATAATTCTTATAATTAGAGGTCTTAAAATATGAAAGACGATTATATTGGACAAATGTGGGGCAATAAACTTTATATAATGAGGTATAAAATGAAACCAGATAAAATAACTTTTAATCCTTATAAAAACGAATATGAAAAGCTTTTACAAAATAGAAAAAGAGGAAGTTTGTTATATTTTCTTATATTTACTATTGGTATGCTTTTAGGGGTGATTGTTTGCATTGTAACTGAGATTATAAAATGAATGTTTGGACAGAAAAAAAAATAAGTGAATTAGAATTAGAAGATAAATTGGAGATGATTGAAACTTTTGCTAATTCATTAGCTGAATTTTATATAGCTATACATAATAAAAACCATAAGCTGGCAGAACATATTTCCAGAGTTCTTATTGAAACATTTTCTATTATTATAATGGGAGATGACGTTGTAGAGTTAGAAAATAAAATATCAGAAATTGAAAGAAATTTAAATGACCAATTTAAAGCCTTGGCTTAGTGGTTGGCATTACTAAGCAACCTCGTCTATTTGTTTAAATGTGGTTACAGGTGGGCGAGGTTATAATTTAGAGGAGCAGTATGAAAAGAGAATGGAAGGGAATTTGGATTCCCAAAGAAATATGGTTAAATGAAGATTTAACTTTGCAAGAAAAAATATTTCTTGTAGAAATTATGAGTTTGGATGGAGAAAATGGATGTTTTGCAAGTAATGATTATTTTGCCAAATTCTTTAAAATTAGTAAAACAAGAGTATCGTTAGTTATCAAAAGTTTGATAGACAAAAAGTTCTTAAGTTCACATATATCGAAAGATATGGGGAATCGGAGGGTGTTACATAGCCTATTTAAGTTTTCTTATAGACCCTCTATAACAAAAGTTAAAGACCCTCTTAAACAAAAGTTAAAACATAATAATACATTTAATAATATAATTAATAATTACGTTTTAGAATGTTTAGAATGTGGTTATAAAGCAAAAACAGACTCTAAAACAACTTATATGGTTTGTAGAAAATGTAATCATAAACCAAAAATGACAGTAACTAACCTTATAAAGGAGGCAATATGATTGTTCAATACATGAATGATGTAATTAAAAAACGTAGAAACAGAATGTGGATGGGAGTCCCTGAAGCATTAGAGTATACAAAATGTAGTCGCACAACTGTTTATAATGCAGTTCGTAGTGGCTATCTTAAATCATCAAAACCTGAAGGTGTGAATAAGATTGTATTTAGAAGAGAATGGTTGGATAAGTGGTTGGAGGGAAAATGATTGAGATTGCAACGTTTATAAGCAATCTATTAATATTAGGGTTATCGCTTTTGTTTATAGCGGTAGCCCTTTTTATTATATGGGTTATAAGTAGTGAGATTATAAATTCAAAGGGGAAATAATGATTATAAATCATCCAGAAAGAGCAAAGCAACTTATATCTTTTGAGGGCATGGAAAGAAGAAGAGGTATTATTCCTACTGACATTGATGGATTTATTGATTATAGCGGTAAAGTATTTGTTTATATGGAAGCAAAGCTTGTAGGGGCGGATGTTCCAGATGGACAGCGATGGGCTTTAGAAAGAGCAGTCCAATCACATGACCAAGTAAAAGGTAAAGAAGGAGAAAGGGGACACAAAGCCTGTGCTATTTTATTTAGACATAATACAAATCAAGAAGAAGATATAATAGTAAAAGACCAATGTGTAGAAAAGTGTTATTTTAAATATAATAATACTTATAAATGGCGGAATTATGAAAAATATACAGTTTTACAATTTTTAGATAAATGGGAAGACTATTGTGAAAAAGAAGGTTATACTTTATAATGAAAATAATAAGTCTAGGGTTAGGGGTTCAATCTACTGCTATGTATTTAATGTCTAGTTTGGGTTATATAGAAAAAGCAGATTATGCTATTTTTGCTGACCCAGGAGCAGAGCATCCAAAAACCTATAAACTATTAAATGATTTAAAAGAATGGCAAGCTTGTAATAATGGCATCCCTTTGTTGGTTGAAAGTAAAAACCTATATAAGGATTTGCTTAAAGGAACAAATTCTCTTGGAAAAAAGTTTGTTACTATTCCAGCTTTTTCTGAATCAAAGGGAATGATAATGAGACAATGTACGGGAGAATATAAAATATGGACTGTTAAAGATAAAATTAGAGAGCTTCAAGGCTTGAAAAAAAGGCAACGTATGAAACCTTGCGAACTATGGCTAGGTATATCAATTGATGAAATTCAAAGAATGAAAGAATCCCGTATGTATAATGTTAAATATATATACCCTTTAATAGACAAAAGAATAACTAGAACTGATTGTAAAAAGTTTTTAGAAGAAAAAGATTTTCAAAATGTTATAAAGTCCGCTTGCGTTTTTTGCCCATATCAATCAGATAGACAATATAAAGAATTAAAGCAAAATTATCCAAAAGAATGGAAAAAAGTAATTAAAGTAGATAATGCAATACGAAACAATACTAAAAAAGGAAAAGAAGACAAAGCATATTTACATAGAACATTAAAACCAATTAACAAAGTGTATTTACAAGAAGACCAAGAAGAATTGTTTATGTGTGAAGAAGGGTATTGTGGTATATAATGCCTCGTAGGAAAATAAGTAAACGAAAATCAACAGTAAGAAAACTAGATAAAATAGTTAGCCTTATAATTAGAAAGACTACACCATATTGTGTTGTATGCGGAACAACAGAATATTTACAAAATGGACACTTGTTTTCAAGAACGGCTTATAATACAAGATGGGATATATCAGAAGATGGCAACTGTCATACGCAATGTAGAGGTTGCAACCTTAGACACGAAAGAGATTTTTATCCTTATTCAAATTGGTATGTAGAAAAATTTGGTAAAGATAAATACGACATAGTACACAGAAGATACAGAACAGTAAATAAATTTTCAACGCCACAACTAGAGGATTTATACCTCGAATTAAAGGAGCATTATGATAACTTATAACGATGAAGGTTATATTGTAACCTGTCCAAAGTGCGGTAGCGGAGACCTAATAAAAAATGGTTTAAATGATGCAAAAAACCCAAAATTAAGATGGAAGTGTAATGATTGTAATTATAAAACAGTTAGCCCTGTTCTTGGTGAACCAGATATGGTGCGTGAAAGCGTTAAGCTTGCCAAACAAAAACAATCGTTTCAAGACAGAAATCGCATAGAAAGAAAAACTTTTCGTGAGTATGCTCGATTAGATAATGCAGTAACCACATTAAGCTCTAAAATATTAGAAGTATTACGACAAAATAAATTTCACAAATATGTTAAAACTCATCCAAAAAAAGGGAAGGCGGTTGGTGTTGTTCATTTTTCTGATTTACACTTTAATGAGCTTGTTAGCCTTCCAAATAACAAGTTTGACTTTAAAGTAGCGTCAAAACGCATTAAAAGGCACATACAAGCCGCTAAAAGTTATTTTTCGACACAACATATAACTAATGTAGTTGTGGCTTTAACGGGTGATTTAATCAACTCAGATAGAAGATTGGATGAATTGCTTACAAATTCTACAAACAGAGCTCAAGCAGTTTTTATTGCAACCGACATACTGCAACAAGCAATTATTGATTTAAACCAATCTTATAATGTTACCGTAGCGTGTGTTTCTGGAAATGAGGCAAGAGTACATAAAGAATATGGGTGGGCTGATATTTTAGCTACAGATAATTATGATTTTACTATATTTAATATGTTACGAGCATTATTTATGGGAACTAAAATTGAATTTGTATCTGGAGACCCTATGGAAATTGTTTTAAATGTAGCTGGACAAAATTTGTTGTTATTACATGGTCACGGTTCTATTACGGCAAAACATGAGTCTTCTGTAAATCAAATTAAAGGAAGATACGCTAGTAGGGGAATAAATATTGATTATGTTATAAGTGGACATATACATTCTGCACGCATAGGAGACACTTATGCAAGAAGTTCATCTTTAGTTGGAGCAAATGATTATTCAGAAAAAGCACTTAATTTATCAGGCAGAGCAAGTCAAAACTTGTATGTTTTTTATAACAATGGCAACAGAGATGGTATAAAGGTGGATTTACAAAATGTAGATAATAAAGGGTATAATATTGAAAAGAGTATTAAAGCTTATAATCCTAAATCATCTGAAAAATTAATACCTAAATCAACTATACTTGAAATAAAAATATAATGTCAGAAAAAAGAATTGCTTTAATTTTAACACATGACGAATATGAAGTAGTCAAAAGAGCATTACAAAATTATATTAAATACGATTCTACAGACAAATCATCACAAATATTAGGAGACATAACAAAAATAAAAAAAGCGGGTGGGGAAGTTTTAGCTCCTCTAGACTAACCTCCTTACTTCTCCACCCCTTTTAAATAGGGAGTTAATATGTACGAACATAAAGAAAATAGTGGTTCAATCTTTCGCAATGATAAAGAAGGGAAAGAAACAAGACCAGATTATACAGGAACTGCAAAAATAGATGGAGTAGACTATCGAGTTGCAAGTTGGGTTAATACAACACAAGAAGGTAAAGAATATTTATCTTTAAAATTTGAACTACAGGAAGAGACAAACAATAATCCATTTTGACATTAGAAGAGCACGCCACACTACTGCGAAAACAATACTATGAAGAAAACCCTGATGACGATAAGTCTATTAAATGGGTTATTAATTCAGAGTTAAATAAGCCTACAGGTATTAATGATTATAAATTAGATGCAAGATATGCTGATGACAATATTAAACATTGTCCTAAGTGTAAAATGTGTTGGCAGAAATCAGCTAGATTTCATAAAAAAACTGAATACTATGAAAACTTTACAAAAATTGGAAAAGAAAATATGATTTGTAAAAGATGTTCTACCAATGTTCAACAAGATTAAGAGAGGTGTTCCAAGCTCTGTGAGCAACTTGAGTAGACTGTAAACCGCCATTAGTTAATCGAAACAATCCATAATCGCCTTCACTTGTACTATCTTTATCAATAGTAAATAAAAAAGGCTGATGAGAGCCTAAAGTTTTTAAAAAGAATTGTGAGTATAAATCAGAACCGTCAATTGTATTTCCGTGTCCATCGTGCATATTGCTTAAAAACATATTAGTATCAGCAACATAACTAAAATTCATATCATAACTTCTTCTTCCAAAATGCTTAGACATTTTATATGCCTCTGCTCCAGCTTCTGCTGTATTAACCCACGGATTTGTTGCCGCCCAAACAGGAGACCCTAAGTGCGAAGAAGCAGAAAACGAATGACCACCAGAAGAAGTAACAATTTTTGAACCATCATAATCTACATTAAAATTAACAGATAAATCTGGAGCGTTTGGAAAATCTATGTACTCTCCCCATATTATTGAGCCAATCTGCACGTCAACTGGAAAATTTTGGTCATTTCCAGCATCATCAGCAATAGTTAATCTTAAATATCTGTTTCCAGAATCACCATTATCAGTCCATGTAATTAAAGTCCATCCATTATTAGCTGGGTCTATCCAAGCACTATCAGCGTCTGCCGCGGCATTAACAACTCTTGTGCATCCAGAAGAAACTGTTGTATTTCCAGAAGCAAAACTAGAAGAATCGCTAACCGCAA
>VTLG01011467.1_pt1 | contig 20256 bp, 23 predicted proteins | sample 4694571 | NCBI WGS metagenome assembly VTLG01 (sample SAMN12604809, study PRJNA352737) | marine metagenome | biome: ENVO:00000447; feature: ENVO:00000209|ENVO:00000569|ENVO:01000036; material: ENVO:00002151; isolation source: viral sequences binned using virsorter ... | reverse complement strand
CACCAACTGTTAGTGTACCTCTTTGTACAACACCATCTGCTGATGTATCCCACATCCAATATCTACTAGCAGTATCACCAAACATAGTAATATCATAACCAGTGTCATCAACACCAAAGTTAACTACACCAGAAAAAGTTGTAGTACCTGATAGAGTTGCTGTTTTTATTGCAGATGCATATTTTTCGTATGTAAAAGTTGCCATTAGTAAATATTAAGCCTCCATCCATGATCTGAGTTTGTTGCGTCTACATCAGAATAAACTAATTTAAAAGCTGCGTTAGAAGTAGATACAACCATTTCATCCCCTGCAGTTTCACCCATAATTCTTTTAGTTCCTGGCTCTACTGTTAACGCTCTACTCGCATTACCAAACGTTCCTTCTGAATCTACTATTGTAACTTCATCTCCTTGTGCTGGAGCAGCCGGTAAAGTAATTGTAATAGCCGCAGCACTTGTATCAACTAATAATTTATCACCAGCTACAGCTGTATAAGCAGAAGTTTTCTCTGCCCATTCTGTAGTTGTTGTATTAGTTCCAAAACCCTGATTAAGAAGAACATACCAATTAGTTCCGTCTGTTGCTACAAGTTTAGTTTTTGAAGGTAATAAAACAGTTGTGTTTCCACTTGAACCCAATCTCATGGTTATCGTAGCAGTAGAAGAACTGTTAATAAGCATATATGTTTTTTGAACCGCTGGGAATTGTACAGTGTGTGTTCCACCAGCGCCACCAGCTGTGCCTGTAAATCTTAATACTGCTTGCCTAGCTTGGTTGTCTGCTTGTGCTTGTGGTCCATTACCTGTACTTAGTGTTGTTGTTTGCGCTGAGCTTGAACCCATTGCAACTTCTAAAACACCAGCAATCGCCTGTTCTATTGATTGATCAAGATTATTGTTGGTTGTAGTTCCCCATGATCCTGATTGTTCACCAGGATTTATAAGTTCTATTTTTAATCGTGTTGAATATGATGATGCCATACTATGCGTCCGTCCATGTTGTTGCTTCGTTTGTTGAGTCGTCTTCTACTTCAGTCCACGATTCTGAAGAACCAGTGGTACTAATAGCACTCCAACTTTCGCCCACAGTATCAGAAATATCAGTCCATGTAAACGGGGTTAATGATGAAAGGGTAAAAGTAGCATTAACCCCTGTCATTGTAATGGAAGCATTTCCAACAACACCACCAATATTTCCCACTGTTGCGTTTAATAAACCTATAGTACTAATTGAAACTAGTGCGTTTGCTATTGATGCAGTACCAGCAAGAGTTGTGGTTATAGCACCAACTGTAGCTAATACGACGACCGGAGCTCCAGAAGTAGATTGTCCAAAAGTAGCAACACCAAAAGCTGTAAAACCAAGCATTATTTATTCAGGCCTTCTTCTAGTTTTCTTATTTTTTTATTCAATTCTTTAATACCCTCAATTAATAAAGGAACTATTTTGTCATAGTAAACTGTTTTGTAATCTACATCCAGTTTATGTATATCAACAATAGGTGCTTCTGTTACAACTTCTGGTAAAACTTTTTCTATTTCTTGTGCTGATACACCAATTTCAATGCCTTCTTTAAATGCTGTGGAATCTATTTCTCTTGCTGTATCATTCCATTTATAATAATAACCATTAACTCTGTCTATTTTATCAAGTGCATTATCTATTGTACCTTTAAGATCTTTTAATCGCTCGTCGGAACTATACGCTGTGATGTTTGATGTCGCAACTATGGTGCCCGTAACGGAAATTCCGGCACTTGCGGTTTCTACCTTTTTTGAATTGTCGTAATATAATTGTGTACTTCCATTATGAACACACTCAACGTAAGTTTCTGAGGCATCTGGATTCATTAATAAGATATTTTCACCTTGTAGCTTTAAATGACCACCACCATTTTCTCTAATAATACTATGGTTGTTAGTAGTTTCATGGTAAATTTGTAAATCATCACCATCACCAAGTTCTAATTTTTTGTTATCTGGTATACCAACACCATCAGAAGTTGTTTCGAGCATTTTAGTTGCATTATGATAAAGTTCTACTGATCCACCATCAGTTGCTTGTAGCAAAGAGGCTGAACCATCAGCTTTCATTAAATTGACTTGACTACTCCTTAATTGCAAAGCACCAGTTCCAGAATCAGCAATTATACTATTAGAAGTATCGTGGTAGATTTGTAAATCTGGAGCTGCACCAAGTTTAATTATGCTATTGTCTCCTAAAATTATATCGTGATTAAAAGTAGCTGTTCCTGCGTCACTACCATCTAGTGTTAAAAAAGTTGTATCCGAACTACCATCAGTTCCTTTAAATATAATATCTGTATCATTTCCTTGCGCATCAATAGTTATGTTACCTGCAGATGTAGCAATTGTAACTGCAGCATCACCAGTAGAAATATCATCAGCTGCTGAAGAACCTCCTCCACTTGCGGCTGCCCAAGTTGGTACCCCTGAAGATAAAGTTAATACTTGATCATCGTCTCCTTTAGCTAACCTTACATAGTTAGTTCCATTATAGTACATAACATCACCAGAAGCGTCTGAACCTAAAGCAATGTGTGTTCCATCAACTGAATTAGCTTGTATAGAGGCTGCTCCATCTGTTCCAATAGCAATGTCTCCTGAAATAACAACTGGATTAAAATTAGTGCCATCAGCAATTAAAGCCGCGCCACTAGTATTTGTGCCCATGGTAATGTCATCACCAGAAACCGTTAAGTCTCCTGAAATCTCTACATTACCATTTATATCTATAGTTGTTGCGTTGATTTCTATTTCTGTGTCAGATACTAAATCCAATACTCCGTCAGCTGATTGATGTATGTATGTTCCCGAATCACCAAACTGTAGTTGTCTTGAACTGTTTAATAAAAGTGCTGTGTCTGCTACATGAGTCAATGACACATCATTATCAGCACCAAAGTTAAGAACAGCAGCATCAGATAATAATTTTACATCATTACCCAAAACAGCATCTTTAGCTACTGATAAGCCACCATCAGTTTGTAAAGAGCCATCTGTTGTGCTAGTTGCTTCTGTTGTATCGTCTGTTTTTATTATTCCACTAGCTGTAATTGTACTTGAAGTTAAAGCTGCTGTTGCTACTGTACCTCCAGCAGCTGTTAGTGTGTTAGCACTATGGGTTAAAGTAACATCACCATTATTAAAATTTATTACACTGCCTGATGCTAAAAATAAATCAGACCACATTAAAGATCCTGTGCCTAATGCAGTACCATCAGATGTTCCTGGTGTTAATACATTTGCAGACAACACCATTTCTTTTGCGTTATTTGCATAAAAATTAATATTATCGGCATCCTCAAAATCTATTTTAGTTTGATCATCTTCACCAATTTTAATGTCAGTTGCAAGTAGTGATGTTATTCCTGTTTGTGCTGCGTCTACTGTAATAGTAAGATCGTATGGATCACTATCAGAACCATCAGATGTGTCAGTCCAATTAGTTGTAACACCCGAACCAATAATTTTAACTTCTTTTGCATTTGTAATGTTAAGTTCATCTCCTGAATCATCCTCTAATACCCAACCACTCATACCTCCGGTTGCAGCCGCCCAAGAAGGTACTCCAGAGGCTAGAGTTAATACTTCACCATCGTCTCCTTTACCTAGTCTAACATAATTAGTACCATTATAATACATTACATCTCCAGAAGCATCTGATCCTAGAGCAATATGTGTACCATCTACTGAATTAGCTGCAATTGAAGCAGCGCCGTTTGTTGCTATTGAAATATCTCCAGAAATAACAACAGGGTTAAAATTAGTACCGTCAGCAATTAAGGCTGCACCACTTGTATTTGTAGCCATAGTGATATCGTCGCCTGTAACTGTTAAATCACCACCAATAGTAATATTACCTGTAGTTGTAACAGTGTCTATATAAGCATCTTTCCATCTAACTCCAGTCGTACCAAGATCAACATCACTGTCAGATTGAGGCCCAAATATGTTATCTCCTAAATATACTTGCTCTGTGTTTGCTGCATAAAAATGTATTTCGTCAGCTGTTTCAAAATCTATTTTAGTTTGATCATCTTCACCTATTTTAATATCAGTAGCTAATAAGGATGTTACGCCAGTTTGTGCAGCATCTACATTTAATGTGTTTGTAGATAAAGATATACCTGTTCCTGCCGTTAAAGCTGTTTTTGAAATAGCTATGGCTGCTGAACTATTAACATCTGCATCAACAATAACACCTGAGCCAATAGAAGCTGTACCATTAGTTGCTATTGCAATATCACCAGAAATAACTACTGGATTAAAATTAGTACCATCTGCAATTAAAGCTGCTCCACTGGTGTTTGTAGCCATAGTGATATCATCACCGGTTACTGTGAGATCACCTGTCACTGTTAGATTACGACCAACAGTTACATCATTATCATTATCTTCTATAAGAACTTTGCTTCCAGGAGCAGTGCAAAAAACATGCTTTGTACCAGCAGCAAAATCAACCATGTTATCACTATTAGAACTAGAGATAACGTTTGCATTACTTCTAGCTATTGAATCAGGACTACCATCAGTAACAGTTGTAAAACCAACTTCCCATTCATTTTCTGTTTGGTGAACAATTGCATAATAAGTAGTATTACTATTTCCAATACCGGCAACAAATGTTTCAAAACCATTAACAGCTCCTGCTAAATCAAAAGTGCCTGTGCCTGTATCGGTTGAAGATTCTTTAACTCTGTCATTAAGTACAAATGCCATTCATCCCCCTATGACAACCTCAATATAGCGGTAGATGAAGCTGCAGCTGGAAACTGAACTGTAAATGTTCCATTCGTCGCTGTGTAGTCTCCTCCAAATGCAATGACACAAACTGCATCATTGGTTGGTGCGCTACCATCTGATCTATATATTAAAGCTCCATTGGCAGTGAAAGAAGCGCTAGACCAAGTTGCATCAGCAAAATCTATATAAGCAGTTGTAGAAGATAAAGCAACAGCAGGACTAGATAAAGTAGCTCCTCCTGTAGTATATCCATTACCGTTTGCTACCTGATTATTGTCAGCATAAGCTGTAGTACTAGCACCCATGCTAGCAGATGATGTAAAAAGAGCTATTTTATAAGTAGCTCCACCATCGAAGTCATGGTTCCCCTTTAATAATTCTTCTTTAAAAGTGCTGCAAACTGCAGAGGTTATAGCCATTTATTTTTCCTCCTTAAGGTTGTTGTGATGGTATCGGCATTCTTGGGACACCATCCATATATTCATCTCTTCTACCTCTACCCATCTCTTCAGCAACAAGTGTCTGCATTGATTGATTATAAGACTGTTCATACATTTGCACCATATCAGGATGTTTCAAAAATTTAAAGGCTTCTACTAAACAACCGTATAATAAAGTTCTAGGTGCATTATTACCTATCCATGAGGTAGTATTACTAGAAGAAAGTCCTGTTGGTTGACTATTAAAAGCTAATTCAATTCTGTATGCTGCATCCGGTGTTGGAGCCAAACACACTGTATCATGATCCCAAACAGCATAATATTTAGGTGTTCCAGTAGTTTCTCTAACAGGATGAAACTCATTTATAAAAGAAGGGTCTTTCTTTTGTAAAAGTGTTCTAGTAGCTGTTCCAGAACTTGGGTATATCATAAAATGACGAATAAGTGAAAAATCAGCTAAAGTTGTTCCGGGTAAAGTAACAAAAGGATCACCGTAAGTTAATGTTGCATATTTTGTTTTTCTAAATACATCTAAATCAACATCTCTAAAAATACGTTCTTCTGCATGCTCTATCATATCATTAACTCTAGTATCAGATAAAACAGTATCATCTGTTTCTGTATAATCTCTTATTTGTGTTACTAATTCTGCGTATGTTGTCATGCTGTTATTGTTGCAGGGCCTGCTGAAGCCATGCCTCCTCCTCCCCTAGTATTACCAGTTGTTGCAGTGTCTGTCGATACACTGAATGTATAAGTATCATCATCAACTTTCGTTATCGTATATCCAGACGATTCCTCTAATTTATCTTTAGTTATCCCATCAAAAGCATCCACATCTCTAAATCTCACTGTATCACTAGACGATCTACCATGACTTCTTTCTGTAACTGTAATAGTGCTTGAACTTGCTGATCCTGTTTTAAAAGAATCAATACCTAATAATTGAGGCACACTTGATTCAGTTCTATCTGGTCTTGCATTTTTTAACGCAACTCCATCTGGTATATGATGTCGTGTTTCAAGTTGAGGATGTTTAGCTTCATATTCTGATTTATGTACAAACATCCCATTCCATTCTTTTACCATTTCATTATATGGAAAAGCCATACCACTACGGTCTGATATTGCTTGTGATCTTTTTCCTCTTGCGAAACTAGACATTTGGGTAATAACTCTGTGGTGTTATATAAGTACTACTTGATGAACCGTCTTCTACTAACGCACGGTTTAGTTCATCTTCATACAATAACTTTGTTTGTTGTGTTAATTCTGGTTTATTTTTTTGTGATAAATAAAAAGCTAAACCAGATACCATGCAAGGAATAAATCGATAAGGTACGTCATTAGCATCTGTATAATCATCTACATCTTGTATTCTTTTTACATAATATATATGAGCGTCTTTAGATGCTGCTGTAGAGTCAGGTGTTGGATAAAATGTAATTGTAGTTTTATCTATAAATCTTTGAACAAAATATTGAGTAGGTGTTCCTTTAGTAAGTTTATTAGAAATAGAAGAATATGCTGATCTACTAATTTTAGTTAAAGCCGTATCAGCTTGTGTAGTAGCTGTTCTTCCTGTTCTGTATGTTGCTTCTAAAATATCAGCAACACCATATACACCAGAAGGTGCAACAGTTACTGAACTAGTGCCATCTCCACTAGCTCTATAAAAAGTATATTCAGCTTGTCCTTCAATAAGATCAATGTTGGTTTCCGCAACTTCCCAGTATTGCAATCCTCTATTACCCCATTCTTGAAACATAATATTCAAAGAACGGCGTGCAGATTTTAACTGGAAACCAGTTAAATCTTGAATACCAATTCTTTCGTAAGCTTCTTCAATTACTTCATCTACTGAAAAAGTTTTATCGAACGTTACTGTGTTCGAAGTAGTGTTTGCCATAGCTACTCCTTAATTATAATAAGCTACTACAAAATCACAGTTTGTTACATCAACATATGCAGCAGTTTCAAATCTAACTCCATCACCATCAAAGTTCATAGTTATTGGTTCGCCGTCAGCTGTTCCCCATTTCAAATGAATTTTAATAACTCCTGATGCAGCGGTATTGTCATAAATTTTAACTTCACCGTTTGCAGCGCTTGCTTGACATTGTATAGATCTGATTCTTACTTGTCCTAAATTAGCAGCAGAACCACCAATAAAACCTTGTAATCTACCATCACTTGTTAAAGCTACTGATGCTTTTACATCACTCATAATTTATCTCCTAAACCATGTGGGCCCGAAGGCCCACATTAATTTTTATTAATACACTGAGTATTCTATCTCAAGTGTGCCGCGAAAAGCTGTTAAAGCTGTATCACAAGCAGAACCCGCACATAAGTACAGATATTTGCTTGCTATTGCTGCATTCACATTAGGTTCAAAAATGTGAAACGTACCAGCAGTAGCATCAAGATCAATATCAATCTCAGTTACAGAAAGAGCTGCTGAAAGTGTTGGTGAAAAAGCTGCAACACCAGCGCCTACTATCTCTGTACCAGAAGATACTGCAGCATTGGTAGCTGTTCCTGATGTAGCACTAAGCTGTAAATTACCTAAAGAGTTAGCATCACTTGCAGCAGCAGTTGTAATACCAAGCACTGCTTTATGAATAAAGAATTTACTTGCTGTTACCAAAGCATCTGGATGATCTGTATTTAATGTACCTAGTTCTACTAGAACATCGTCATCTGCATAAGTAACACTTGCCGCATTTGTGCTAGACAAGTCTATTGCAAATGTTTGAATTTTTCTAGTTCCTAGTGAAATCAGTTGTCCAGTCGAATTGATTGAAAAACCGGTTTCTGTGATAGCGCCAGTAGTAGAAGATTTGTTAATAGTTTTAAAACCACCTTCTGATCTTACCGGACCACTAAAAGTTGAATTTGCCATATTGGTCTCCTTTTCCGTCAACATAGTCTGAGACGTTGTCTACTGCATGAGTCCATGCTGACTATTTATAAAGTATGCAGTGTTACGACTATACGCCTTTAAAATACTAAATGCAATAAAAAAGGGGCCCCGAAGGGCCCCTTTAAAACGTTCAGTTTAAAACGCTTACGCGCCTTCAGAACCGAAGATACCTCTCCAGTCAGACCAACCGAAGCTGTATCTTTCCCTAGCTTTGTATCTTACGTTACCAGTGTCGAAATCACCTTCCATTGCAGTTTTAATCGCTGCTCTTTCGAAGTGTTTCATACCATTAGGCACGTCAGTTTTAATGAACCAAGCGTCAGTGTCAGTTAAGTAGTTATTAACTACATAACCTTGAGGAATCATCCCCATAGATTTAACTGCATTTAGATCGTTATCTGCAGTTCCAACTCTTGCTGAAGATTTCATAATTCTTTCAGCAGTGAATTGTAAAGCAGATGGAATGATTAATTTCATTCCTTTGGCAGCAATTTTAAAGCCTCTTTCATCTTTAATTGCGCCAATATCAATCAATGCTTGTTCAATTGACGTTTCGCTTAGATCAGCAGCTGTTTCTAGCTCGTTTCTTTGGTTCCCTGCGGAAACAGTAGGGTGAGCGCTTGAAAAGAGCTCAACTCCATCTCCACCAAGATAAGAACTGCTATAACCGTTATTTAAAACGTTAGCTGCTTTTATTTGTTTAGTATTAGCCATAGATCTTGCTAGTGCTTTTGTATAACGCTTAGCGATACTATCATACAAATTATCCTCAACTGCTTCCTCAGTAATTGCGAAAGCGAGAGCTATTGTCTCGTGAGTATAACGTGATGTGAAAGTTTCATTTGCGTTATCAAAAGATACTGCTGAACCTTCAGCTTTTACTTCTGCGTTTCCGAAACCAGATAACATTACTTCTTCTTCAAAAGCTCTGTCTGAACTTTCTTTGTCGAAGATTTCGCTATGCTGATTTTCGTACATTTTGTACTCAAGTCCAAATAATGCATTCAGACCTGGCTCTAGCTCTTTAGAGAGCTGTTGTCTTGATATAGCCATATTATAATCCTCCTGCTATTATTGGTTATCTTTTAACGCATGCTCGTTCCAACCAACAACATAATTAGCATGAATTGCCATTTCATTGTTTTCTGGATCAGAGGTAAAACCAAGAATTGCTAAAGGTTCCCCTGTAGCAGCATTCTCAGATACATCAAGCTCAGCACCAGAAAGACCAGTAGAGGTACTTCCTGAATGAGTCTCAATAAATCTACCTGTTTTACCAACATCCGTTTGAGCAGCCGCTGTAGCTGAATCACCTTGAATCAAGAATGTTTGAAACGGGTTATCATATACAAAGGCTTTAATTGTTTCTCCAGTTGCTACATTTGTTTGAGTGTAGTAATTGGAAAATTTTGGTTTTCCTGTTGAAGGGTCTTTAGATATCATTACTCCTGATAACGCACCAATACTATTAGGGTTATCAACAGCAGCAATACCAAAAACATATCCAGCATTACTTGTATCTATTTCCAAAGGATCTCCTTGGAACATATCATTATCGACATTGTCTTTAATTTGATACTCAGTAGTCTGGAAGTTTGCGACACCAACACGATTACCTATAGGTCTTAGACCAAATGGGGCATCTACATTTGCCATATTTGTTTCCTCCTTAAAGGTTTATTTGTTAGTGATGGTAATAATTACTAAAAAATTAGTTTTTATTAGATCCACCAAAAGTTACACGAGTCTGCCTATCTTGATTGATTGGCATACTTGGGTGCTGCTCCTTCAGAACATCGTGTTCCAATGCATCGTTTCGTTCTTGCGTCATTTTTGCAAAATACTCTTCACGAGACTTGGCGATTTCTTCCGGTATCCTAGCTAGCAGTAGGCCACCAACTCCAATTACTCCCTGATGTTTACCAGTTTCAACTTGTGGGTAATCACTATTTGGATATTCGTCAGCTCTTACAAGCTCCCACCCAGATCTCATTTTGCCAGAGATGTTCTTTGTATCATCTTGGCCCATGCTTTCTGCGCGTATCCATCTATGTCTATACCCGTCTGGTGCAGGTGGTGCATCGAGTGATGATGGAGGAGTCCATACTTTAGGCTTTTCAGTTTTTGCCCTAGTTGTACTCGCGCGGGAAGATTTCTTTACTTTTTTATCGTTTGTCATGCTTATACCTCCTTCGCGGCTAATTGTTTCGCATACTCTTCAAGTGGCACACCTAATCTTTTAGAAATTGCTACCTGTGATGGCGTGAGTCTCACAGTTTTTCTGCGTCCTTTTGCGGCTGGACGTTTGGCACTTGCTACATTTTGAACTGGAGTTTCCTCTTGTTCAACTGCAGATTCCTGTACTTTACCAAATTTGTGTGGGAAATCAAGTCTTATTCTTTTGTCCACTTCGGCATAGTAATCATCAGAAAAAGGATCAAACCCTTCTTGTTCTACAAGGGTTTTATGTATGTCAAATGCTGTATAAGTCATAGCATTATCAGTACCAAACCAAGGGTTTTTAGAGGCCCAAGCTTCTGCTTTAGGGTCAGGAGGTGGTGCCTGCTGTGGTCTTGGTTGTTGTGGTGTAGTTTGTGGTTTTATCTCTTTATCTTCTGGTTTATTTTCTTGTAGCTCTTTTACTCTAGCAAGTCTTGAAGCTTCCATTGATAATTGAGAAAGTTCCGATTGAGCTTCTACTTGTTTATCAATATCTCCAGCATGAATTGCTTGAGCAAGTTTTTGTTTAGTAGCATCTAGATTAGTTGTAACTCTCTTTTCAAATTCTTTTGCATAACTTGCATCAAGATTGTTATACCTATTTTGTACTTTAGCTGCATTTTCTTTTACAGTTTTCGCATAATTAATAGCTTCTTCTTTTTGCCTTTCAGCTTCACGCATTTTACGCGTAAGTTTAGCTATCCTTTTATTTACGCCTTCACTATATTCACTAAGTTCTTCTTTTGGGGTTTCAGCAGGAGCTGGTTCTTCAGCTTCTACTTTTTCAACCTCAATCTTCTCTTCTTCTTTTTCTTGTGGCGCTGGTTTTGCATCAAGATCAATTTCTTGTTCTTGTTCTTCCGCATCACCTACGTCAATTGTTTTTTCTTCGTCTTGCATAGTTAATTCCTCCTATGAATTACATTGCGTGAATCAAATCTTCGGGATTCTCTATTGTCCCTAAGACTTCATCATCGTTTAACATTCTTATCTCGCCACCTTCAATCTCCATACGTGATCCTGCATATCTTGCAAATACCACCCAATCTTTTTCTTTACACCAGGGACCTGTAGGATACTTCTCATCATCCTTGTAACACAGATCACCCATCTTCAATACGTATCCAACTTGCGTTGCAACACGTGCTCTATCTAATGCTTCTTGTGCAATTATTATTCCGCCTTCGGTTTTTTCTTTAACCTGAAAAGGCATTACTAATATTCTCCAACCTGTAGGGTCTGGAAGTAATTCTAAATTAGTCTTTTCTGGTACTTCTTTAGCTTCTTTTTCTTCTTCTTTATATTTATCTTCTAATGCGTGTGACGTTGTTTGGGTCATTCGGTTCTGGCTCCTTTGGTTCTAGCAGGTTAGAGAGTTCCTGATTTACTATATCGATACCATGTATCTTACCTATTATATATTTATATTCTTCCATACTGTCAACCCCGCCGTTTGCTATTGTCTGGACTAGTGCGTCCATCTGATTTTGCATTGCTCTTCTTAGTTGATATATTACGTTTACCGGATCCGTAGCTTCTGACATATTTTTTTTCCTTTTTGCCTAATTGGTCCCAGAACACATCAAGTGGGTTCTGAGGTTTATCTTCCCCCATAATTTCCCCCAATGTAAAATTAAGTCAATCAGTTATTTCTTTTTGAACATTTTGACGGCTTGACCTGCGCCCTTGATCCCAAATGATGCAGAAATTGCAATATATAATAGATGCTGATAATACGTTGGGAGTTCTTGCAAAGCAATAAACCCACTTTTAACATATTCTTGACATCCAGGAATAAATACGAGCACGGCGGGGGCGAGCAGCACTACGAGGCTTACTTCGTCCTTCCATGACCCTTTCATTTGGTCTACTGCTGATGCTTCCCAAGATACTTTACCTGCTATTTGTTGTTCTTTTAATGCTGTGGCAGCTTTGATCTCAGTCAGCTTAGCTTCAGACTTAGCTTTCTTAGTTTCAATCACACCTTTAACCATATCACCAGCTACGCCTAGTAATGGTTTAATTAATAGTTGTAACATTATTAATTTAAAATTATGATTAAAGCGATTACAATAATAACAGCAGCGCCAATCAGTTTCTTTTTGACAGGTGTGTTATTCCATTTGTATATTAGTTTTTTTCTAAGTTGGTCGATCATATGATCCTCCTCTTTTTTTATGTATTTTAAACTTGTATATTAATTTTTCAATCTTTTTTTAAACTAAACCTACATCACTAGAAGTAGCTTCTATATATTCTCTAATTTCTGCCGGAGTGTAGTCTTGTCCTTCCATCATCTCAGCAATTCGTATTTGATATGGGTCAGTAAGGTTATCTATAAAATCTTGGTTTGGATCTAGTGCTTGCATTGGCAAAGTGGTTAATGATGGTAATGGTCCACCTCCTCCATCTGGATTGTTTGGATTACCTATTGTTGGTGCAGCAGCAGGTCCACCTTCGTACCCAAAAAAATCTTCAACCGCATCTCTTACAAAACCAAGTGCTTGCATTGCTAATGCCGTAGGACTGTATTTAGAATAAACATCTGCAAGGCTTTGTAAACCGCTTTGTAAACTATTGTTATTGTCCCGTGAAAATCTGTCTTTTTGAGTTTCTGCTGCAATACCTAAATTAGGACTAATACCATAAACATCTTCTGCAGAAGGCTGTGGGTCTGGACTAACACCAGTACCATTATTATTACCACCTGTTGAATTACCGAAACCATCCATTCCCCCATAATTATCTTGACCTGGTCCTGTATTATATCCTGGCATTATTTCTTAGTTTCCTTAACTGTAGCTTGCATGCTTTTTATTCCATCTTTTGCAAGTGAAACGGCTGCTCTAAGCTTCTGGTGTTCATCTTCTTGCTCTAATTTGTCTTCAAACTGAGATTGACCTTGCATCATCTTCATTTTATCCAAATTAAGCTTTTCTTCGCCTTCTTCAGTCTCTCTTTGCTCTTTTTTAGCTTTTAATTGGACTTCATCGGCTTTTAACTTAATTAATGGGTCATTACCCATCTGATCAAGCACTTTTTTCTCTTCTTCAAGGTACTCAGCAGTAATTTCAGCAATTAATTTAGCTTTTCTGGACTCAATTTTGTTTTTTATGTCTTGAATCTGTTTTTGCATCATCTGAACTTGCGGATTTTGCTGTATTTGTTGCGCCATTTGCGGATTTTGCTGTACTGAGCCCATCATTTGTTGCATTTGAGCTGTTAATTGCTGCAATTGTTGCATTTCTTCAACAAATTCTAATTGAATCTGCTCTTGTGCCATCAAACTTATGTGTTCAAGTATATTTTTTTGCAAAGCAGCAATAACTGGAGGGTTATTTCTAGCCATAATTGTACCCATAAAACTTAAATGTGCTTCCATATGTGCTTCATGGTCTTGTCCTGGGAATGCTTTAAATGTTTTACCATTCATTGCATCAATATGTTCCATAGCCGGATCTTTTGGTTGTGGTGGCTGAGGTGGTGGTAATAATTGATCAACATCTTTAATGTCTAATGCTTCATACATATCTCTATACGCTACATACAAATTGTGCATTTTAGGGTTTGACATTGCTAATTGTAGTTGTGTTTGTGCTACACTAATTCTTTGTGTTTGTGAAAAAATGTTTGGATCAGCAACTGGAATAATATCTACTCTATCATCAAAGTCTGCTTTAAATATTTGTCTTTGTCCACCAACTACATCATATGGGTATTGTGGTGGTAAATAAGTTACAAAACATTTTGCAAGTAGCATGAACTCATGTTTCATTGATGCATATAATCTTTTATGTATTGCACTCATAACCCGCGATCCGCGTTCAAGTAATGCAACTGTCGTTCCAACTGCTGCACTCTGATTACCATCACCAACTTGTAAATCAGCAATGCTCGCGAAACGCTGACCTGCTTGAACAACCATTCCCATTAACTGAAGTAATGTTTGTGATGGTTCTTTAAATGGTAAAATTTTAAACGCATCATCCAATCTTCCACCAGGTGCATCAACGTCCCGGAACTCACCCGGCTGCAACGGTTGAGCTTCGTCTCTGACTCTGATGCCTCTTTGTTTGAATCCGGCCGGGAGATTAGCCAAGGTGCCTGCATCTAAGAGCTGTCTTAGAGCAGCTGTAGCAGTTCGTGATAAACCGCCGATCATGTGGATAAGACCGAATCCATAAAAGCCTAGTCCTGGTAAAAATTTAAAATGCACAAAATAATCTTTTCTTGTTTTCATTGGATCTTGTGCTGCAAAGTTTCTTCTAATAGCAAGAACTTGTCCTGATCCTTCTTCGATTGTTACAATGTAAGGTAGTTTTAATCCTGTTGCTTCGCCTTGTTGTCCTATGTCTTGGAAACCATCTAAATCTAAATCAAGATGACACTCTAGTATTGTATATATCTCATCATTTGATGCTGATATACCTTCTAGTTCATCTTTAGATTCTTTAACTTCGCTTGCAGAAAAACTAGATTCTTTTAAATCAACATCTCTATAAAAATCTGTTAATTGATATTTTATAATATCATTTCCTGACATTCTAATTCTATGAATGATTGTATCCGCTTCATCTAGTGAAGTTGCACTATATGGAACCAATAAATCTTCTGCAGGAATAAATTTAGAAACACAACGTTGTAAAACAGAATCATAATAAACTTTTTTAAATGTAGAACCTGATAAAGGTAAATTAAATAACATTTGATCAAACTCAGGTTCATATTCTTTCATTTCACATATTATTTGATAGTTCATGAAATCTTTTACTCGTTGTGCTTGTTCTTCTCTTTGTCTATCTATTTTACCAACAACTTTAGTTCTAACCGGGCCATGAGCAGGTAGAAGTTCTTTATAAGCTAAAGCTTGAAATTGTGTTACTGCTTCTGCAAGAACTGGGTGAGTTGCACCCGATGCACCAGAAAAAGGTTCTGATCTATCTTCATATTTAAAACCAAGTAAATCTAAACCTTTTGTGTATGCTTGTTCCCAATCATCTCTAGAAGCTTTAAAATCATCATAGCTAGCTCTAATGTCAGCAGATATTTTATTTAAAATACCTTCTTCTAAAAAGTAAGCTAAGTTTTCATCGTGTGCTGCAGAACCTGGACCAGCAAGAGCATTTGGATCAAAATCAATCTCTACTCCACCGTCATCTAGTTGATTAACTTCAACCGGACCTTTTTGTTGTTCTTCTTGTAGTGGAATTTCTCTTTCCATCTCTTGTCCAGTAACAGAAATGTTTGTTCTAATTGGTTCTGGTAATGATTTATCGATTGCCATTATATTCTCTCCTTAAATAGTGATCCCATGCCATTGTAAAATGAATCGCGTCGCTTGGATACTATTCCCCCATGTAAAAGATTAACTCTACCACCTTCTGCAAAGTCGTCTACAATATTTGGATTGGTTTGTCTTTTTATAAATTCTTCTACAGCTTTTTCTGCTTCTTCAGATTTACTTCCTCCCTTAGCTAGTTTTTCCCATGAAGTTACGCCTCCTTGTAAGTCATCTATGCCACCAAAGTTTTCAATATCATATCGCTCACCTTTTGCAAATTCCCCTGCTTCAAACGTACCTTGTTCATTTACGTTAACAGAATGTTCTCCCATTAAATCGTCTGTAGTATCTTTATTTCCAAGAAAGCCACCTCTTTGGTCAGCTCTTGCGGCTGACTGAGTTTGTGCGGATGCATCAAAAGTAGGTTGTTCTGTTACTACTCCTCGTTGCCCTAATTGATCGGTCTTAACTATATTTTCTCCTGGAATGTATTCAAAAGATACTTGTTGAAATTCATCACCACGACCAGTAACGATAACAGCACCAGTTGCTTCGTTTTCATATAATCTAATATCTCCACCAGGCAAACTTTTATCTTTTAAAACATAAATAGTTTCTGTATTACCGCCGCTTGTAAAATCTCCATAGCTTGGTTCTCTTGTTTTTGTACCTTGGGTTTTAATTTTAGTTACAAGAGCAGGAAACCAACTAGGCATACCTGGAACTTGTTGTATTACTGGAGCTGCGGCTTGTTCAACTACCTTTGCTGCTTTAAAAGCTCTACTACCACCTAATAGTGCAGCGAGTCCTCCGCCAAGAAGGCCAAGAAAGGTACGTCTACTTACAGGTAATTTTTTAGAGTTGTCAGACATATTAGAAAATACCAAACCATTTCTTTTCTTTTTTTTCACTAGTAATAGGTTCTGTTATTGTACCTTCCATAACACCCCGAACTTCATCATCAGTTATATTATCACTTAAAGCACCAGAGTTGAGCATGTCATGAACAGAATAACCCGCCATGCCCATAGTTTTAATATTATGAATATCTCCGCGAGTTACATCTGCTACTTGCATAAACTCATCATCTTCAGCCATTATGTCTCCAGCTAGTGTATCTGCAAAACCTCCACCATATAATCCTACACGACCACCTTGTGCGGCTTCAAATAATTTAGGTTCTTGCTTTTTTTCAAAATCATCTATTTGTTTATCAAATATCTCTCTAGCAGCATCTAATTTCATTCTGTGTAAATAATCATCATAAAGAAATTCTGTTTCCAACATATCCAGTCGGTGATCTGCTATGTTTTCACCCATCTTACCTGTTGGATCAACGTAACTTAATGTTTCATAAAAACTACTAGGCGCATTTTCACTCATTTCCATAAGTCTTCGTCTTTTCATTCTTTCAAGTTTTTCCATCCAATAAGCTCTTTCTTTTTGTGTCTTGTAAAACAAATCATCTGTATATGGGTCTGTACCATCAGCATAATTAATACGTCCACCTGCTATTCCACCCATTGCATGTGGTTTTCTTGTAGGGTCAACCAGCATTGGAAAATTCGGATCACCTGGATCCATGTCTTTTACTTTTTGAGCATAATCATCTATAGTTTGTTTAATCAGTCGAGCTCCATCAAAATCACCTGCTTTTTCAAGTTCAACCATTCTAGCTGTCATAATTTCAAGTTGTTTAGTAGCACCTTGCATTTGCTTACTACCAAAATCCATTTTATCTAGCTCTTTGCTTATTACGTCTATATTACTATCCATTATTTGTTGAGTTACTGGATCTTCCCTCATCTTGTTATAAATATCGTCAAGGTTGTGTTGAAATGTTTCTTCAGGAAGATCTGGCTTAGATATACCTACATCTTCTCTACCTAAATCTATCCATTTCGTATCTCTTACAGATGGATGTTTTGTTGATGCTGGATATCCGTATCCTCTCTCCTGAATTGCAAATTCTTCTAAAGTCATGGTCCCCGCTGCATCTTCATCGATATAACGAATACGTAACTCTTCATCCAGTTTATTTAAATCTTCCGTACTTAATTTAGGTTTTGCTGTTGCAATATCTGTAATGTTATCACCTGCAGGTACAACTGCTTGTTTGTATTTATCAGACGCACCAACTTGATGTTCATAATGTAAAGGGTGTGTTGGATGATTTCTTCCTTCTAACAACCAAACTAATTCATCATCAGGCGTGCTTGAAGGCATACCTATTTGTGCATTAGAAAGCCCAGAAGAGTTTGCTTTTATACGTACTGCTTCTAATACTTCTGCTTCACCATACTTATCAATTAAGTTCTTCCTGAATACCGGATCGGGTATCGCTTCTTCAAGACTATTTATAAGAACTGTACGACCTCTTTGGTCATACATATCTTGCGCTATTTTTTGTTCTGCTGTTCTAGCTTCTAAAACATCATCTAAATAGGTTGATATCTCTTCAGCAAATTCTTGTGTTATTCTTCCAGTTTCTGCCTGAGTATATAAATAATCATCAAATCTTTCTACACCACCTTCTATTTCTTCTGTGGTAATTCGTTTAGGATCACCTGGTGCGTAACCCTCGTTCATTTTTTCTGCTATAGCTTTTTTTAAATTGTGTATATCACTTGGTGTACTAACTGCGTGTCCCATTCCTCTAAGGTAAGCAACCAGCTGATCGAAATATTTGAACATTAATAATACGTCCTCTTTTGATGTGGAAGTGGATCATCTGGAGCGTCTTCAGGATGTTCTACAAAACCACCTTGTCTAAATCTCATTACGGCTTGAGTCATGCTATCCACCAAGTCATCGTTTTCACCAAGGGGGAATGCAGCGCATTCGTCAATTACCTCATCAGCAAACTTTCTGTCAGGCGCCCAAATCATTCCAGCTTCGAACAAAGGCGCTACAGAGTTTACTCTAGTATGTTTATCATTTCCTTTGCTTGGTGTAAAGTTAATAACTGGTATCCCCATTTTCCTTAATTCATAAGTTAAAGGCAATCCAGATGCTTTGGCCTCCACAATTACCGATTCTGGTTTCCAATAGTCATATTGCTCCTTTGCCTTCTTCCTAAGTTCCGGAAACTCGTATCTATCTTTTACAGAGTCCACTAATATCAAATGTGCCTCTTTTTCATCTTCATTTGGAAAAAATACGCCCCAAGTAGTAATAGCACTAAAGTCAGCAGTCTCTTTTTTCATAAAAGCGGTGTCATATGACTGAATTACATGTGCAAGAGGTGGTAATTTGTCTTTTGGCCATTTTTTCCACCAATGTTTCTTAATAATGGCCCCTTCTTCTGAAGTTGGGTTTTGTTGATACTGTGCATTCCATTTTTGAACACTAACTGAAGCTTTAACAGCTTCTAACTCTTCTTTTTTCCAATATCCAGGCCAAACCGGATTTCCTGAAGGTAATATTGCAGGAAATTCGATTATTTCCCATTGATCTGCTTTAGGTTCTTTTTGTCCTTTAATTAATTTGCCTGTTAGGTCTGCTACACTCCATCTTGTCATAACAACAATGATTCTTCCTCCAGGTTGAAGCCTTTGTCGTGGTCCTGAAGTGTACCATTCATAAACTCTATCATAAGAAGCCGCGTTTAGCGCATCTTGCTCCGAGTGTGGATCGTCAATGATCAATAAGTCCGCACCACGACCTGTAATTGAACCACCAACACCTGCAGCATAGTATTCACCACCTTGAGCAGTCTCCCACTTACCAGCGGCTTGAGAATCTTCTCTTAAACGTGTATTAAAAATTTCTCTATACTCTTGTTGCTCCATTAATGTCTTTGCTTTACGACCAAAACGTACAGCAAGTTCTGCATTGTTAGTTGCTTGAATAATTTTTAATTTTGGATTGTTACCAATCATCCATGCAGGTAAATAGTTTGATGCAAATTCAGATTTCGTATGACGAGGTGCCATATTGATAATTAATCTTTTTAATTCTCCCTTTGCTACACGATTAAATTTCTCAGCCATAATTTTATGGTGTTCACCTTCAATAAATTCTGGCCACATGTGTTTTACGAAAGCTAAGAAATCATCGCGGACACTTTGATCCTTCTTTTTTTGATCAAGCAGCAGGGCGGCTTGTAAATATTCTTTTTTAGTATCTGATGGGAGATTATCTATCTGTTCTGGTGTTAGCATTTGAAAAAAATTTTCTATAAAATTTTTGCACTTATGTTTTTAAAAGTGGAAATGAATTTAGCACACATCTATTTATGAAACAAGGCAATATATAGTGTTTATTGGGACCCCTATATACTAAATCTGGGGGTACCCCCTCCCTTTTTAATGTGTATATATCTATTTTTTTGGGACCCCTCGCTTCTCGCTTGACATTTGATTGTGAATATGGGATAAGATGATACGCACGTTTACGGGGGCTTCTTGCGTTAACTACTAAAAGCCCCCAACAAATGAAAGGAATATGTTATGTGGTTTATTGTACCTGTTGTCTTACTTAATGTATTAGCAGTGATGCTTGCATTTATTGGTCAACCTTTATTTGCCTTTGCTTTGTCTGGGATATCATTCTTATACATTGCTAAATGTTTTCTCGACTAACTCCCCCACGCTCCAGCAAATCGCTGGAGCATTCATTAA
>VTLG01004477.1_pt1 | contig 20260 bp, 21 predicted proteins | sample 4694571 | NCBI WGS metagenome assembly VTLG01 (sample SAMN12604809, study PRJNA352737) | marine metagenome | biome: ENVO:00000447; feature: ENVO:00000209|ENVO:00000569|ENVO:01000036; material: ENVO:00002151; isolation source: viral sequences binned using virsorter ... | reverse complement strand
TTACTTCTCCGCTATCTCGCAATTCCTCGATTGATTTACCAGTCGTTCTTATTAAACGTTCTAGCTCATCATCCGCCCATTGCAATCTAAGAGCATCACCAAAATAACCAAAAGCCCGGTTTGCCTGCCTGATCACTGGAACTTTATTTAAAAAGGAAGTCCCGCCACGTCCAATCAGATATTCTGTATCTTGACCACCAAGCCGTAATGTCTCCTGTCCCCACGATACTGAATTCATCCTTCCAGACTTTGCAGCTTTATCATCAAAGGCTAGCAAGAACTGCCCTAGCACCTGGTCCCCGCCACGGCCCCACGCTCTGATATTGGTTTTTAATGCCGAGCCATATGCTTGTGGGTCACTAGCAAATCCCAGCAACCCCTGGATACCAAGAGCAGAGTTATCACCAGTAGCATTGAACCCACGGTACAAGTTGTTCAATGCGGCTATGTGTTTAAGAAGAGGGACTTGGTTCCAAGGGGTTGCTCTTTCTCTTTTCAATACCCCGTTCACTGCATCCGCTAATGCTACAGGGAATGTCCTGTTATTCAATTCAGACAGGTCTATAGCCCGTTCACCATGAGCCGCTTGTTTTGCTTTATCTCTGGCCCTCTTCCATTCAGGGGCTAAAGCTTTTGCCTCTGCCCGTACATCATTCAAGAGTGTTTGGACTTCCCGAATACTTGCCCCGGCATTCGGGCCACCTGCCGCCCGGACATCTCCTAGCACTGTGCGCAAAGCATCGATGTCATCGAACTCGTCGTTGTAAATGAAATCATCGATGATCTTTTGTTGTCGTTCTGTTAAGCGGCCAAGCAATCCTTTAAGTCGGTTAAGGTTCTTATCTAAAAGTTCTTTTTGAGCAACCAGACCTGGATTCTGTTTCAGTAAACGCATCTTGGGAGTGATGCCTACTAGAACCCCCTCTTCCCTAACAGAAATCATGAAGTTCGCAACATGCTTATCCAATGCACGGCTACCAGCATCATGGGCATAGCTTTGCACTATTTCCCATAGCTGGGCATATTCGTGACCATCTTCGATACCTTGAGCCATAGAATCAAAGGTCGCACCTTTTTCAAAACCAGCCTTTCCTCCTTTACGCCTTCCAGAAGCTGCTTGAATAGGCTCATCTGCACCTTCTAAAAAGGTACGCCCACGCGGTATGTAGAAGCCTGGTTCTTGATAAGGCCCAAGCATCACATCGCTACGGTAAGAGATATCAAACCCCAATTCATCCAACATCTGCCGCCACGGACGTAAATCATTTTGTAATTCCCGTAAAGCCTCCATCTGTTTAGGCGTAAGTGAATCAGCATAATTCGGTAATCGTGCTGCTACGTCTTGAAGAGTGGGTGCGCCAGGTATGCCCGGATCGACCCCGGCCAATGCAGGGATACGGCCTTGGTCATCGAATACAAAAAGTATAGTGCCATCACGTTGACGACTGAACCTAGCTTGCGTCTTTGCTCCAAGGTTATTTGCTAGACTTTCAATATTTTGCCATACCCGTTTACGCTCATTCGCTACGCCTTCAGCAATTTCTTCTATCTGCGGGACACGAATAATCTTTCCTAGCAATTGGGCAGCAAGATTACGAACCTTATCAGTTGACGATAATCCCACCCGGATGGGTAATAGATTGATGATATTGCGTTCTCGGCTTACTGGCGGCAAGACATCAACGCTACCGTCATCATTGAATTGCAATGGCGGCTCATCCCCGGCCATCCTGCCCGGAGGAGGAGTCGGTGGCCCATTAGGTGGTACATCCGCTCCAGCAGGAGATGGAGTTGGCTCTGGCACAGGGGGAGCAACATCTTCAGGTGTCGGTGCAGCCACTGGTTCAGGAGCAGCTTGCACTGGAGGTTCAGGAGCAGCCGCTGCTGGTGCGGGTCTACTTACTGGAGTCGGAGCAGGGGCTGGGTCAACATATCTAAATCCTGGATATTCTTTAACACTAGATCGATTCCACCCTCGTCTTGTAGCTTCATCAGACATTGCATTAACAAGATTATTAGCAGCTCGACCTAACACGGTAGTTTCATTGCCAAATGCTGTTGGAAGAAGTTCGCGAGTCAATTCAGTCATCTCATCTGGAGTTAAATCAGAGATACGCTTATCTGCAAGCTCTTTGATTCTCGGGGTATAGACACTATTGACTAGGTTATCTTGCGCAACTTTGCTTTTTAGATATTGATTAACAGTACGTCCCGAATTCTTTACGACCTCATCAGCATTAGAAGCTAATATAAATTCATCTGACGGTCTGGCTGTGGGCGTTGGAGCCGCCGCTGCTTCAGGGGCTGCGGCCCTTGGCCTCGGAGCTGGAGTTTCTTCTACGACTTCTCGTCCAACACGCGGAGCATCGTACTGACGGGGTACAGTAAATGTATCTGCCCCTTCGTCGTACATGCCTTTCATCGCAGTGCGGATCTCTTTCCCTGCTGCCCGTACCTCTGCCCGAGACAGACCAGTCGCGTCCATCGCGAACTCCATGAAGTCTTCATCTTTAGCAGAGAGTTTCCCCGTCTTGGCTACTATATATAGTGCCTTATCCAGGGGACTTTCAAATTCAGGAGTCGCGCCCCGGTATCTAGGCTTCGATGATTCAACGAACCTCGGGGCTGCAACCTCATCTGCCGCCGCTACGGGAATGGGAGCCGCTGCTCGGGCTGGAGCGGCTTCTGCCCTAGTTCTTGTCACTGTATAATCGGGACCCGTAGTTACTGGGCCTGCTTCGCCGCGAGTCGGAGTGCGAGGCGTAGGTGTATTACGGTCAATGACACCTTGGGCATCATTAACTTTCTTCTGAGCGCCACGTATCAATCTGTCCGTCTTTGTTAGTTCTTGGCGTAATTTATTTGCTGTCGTTTCCCACTCTTTTGTGCGAAGCGACCAAGATGTGATTCGTAACACCTGAGTCAGTTCTTGTACTAATTCTTCCCTTTTAGCGAATAGATCATCTACTGTAGCCTGGGCGGTATCTCTTCTTTCTGTGCCTATCCTTATCTGCTTTGCTTGCTTTGGTGTCGGCTCTGGGGCGCGTACTATTAATGCCGAATCATCAGGTGTTGCCGCTGCTGGAGATGGAGCGGCTGCTGCTGGGGACGGGGTTACGGCTGCTGCTGGTACTCCAGCATCAATAGACTCCGCTTCATCTAACGCTGCAACAAAGTCATCCCAAGCCTCAGACCTGGCTTCTGAGAAACTTTCTGCATCGTCAAAGTCAGCCCTGACGGTATCCTTGTATTCTTTAAGGGCATCTTCAGCATCCTGAACGTCAAAGCCTGCTTCCTTCAACTTGTTCAAGTCAGTCGCAGCATTGGCCGAGTTACGAGCTTTAGCCGTAGCCCATTTATTTGCAATGACCTGTCGCTGTGAATCATCTGCCGCCGCTACAGGAGTAGGAACTGCTGCTGCGGCTGGTGTTTCTTTCAAAGCACTAGCATCAGTCCAGAATGGTTCTCTGCCTGGAATGTCTACTAGGACTTTAAGTTCACCCTTAACGACAGGGCCATCTTTAATTACTGTCCCAGTTCCTTTAAAAAGCCCCGCTCCACTTATATCTTCTACAGACTTTCCAACAAAGCCACTGCCTGTAGTGGGAACCGCTGCTGGGGATGGAGCGGCTGCTTCTTCCTGCATAGCAACACGGATTTCTTCAATTTCATCGACATTTAGCTGTCGGCCTAATTGTTCTTCTTGTGCTGCGATACGAGATAATACATCTTCTCTAGTTTCACGAAGGACTTGAGCTGCATCAAATGGTTCTTCCCAAGGAACCCCCGCTGCCGGGGACGGAGCGGCTGCTTCTTCAGGCGGAACGCGATAAGCCGCTCCCACGGGTTCTCTTCCAGCACCTACGGGCTGTAATTCATCTGCTCCGAATGCCAGGTCTGGGTCATCTAAGTTACCGAGTGGATTGTTATTCTGATAATACCTATCACGTTCTCTGCCCGTTAGATTCCCTGCATCTATCTGTTCGACAATATCATCGACGACATCATCGATCTGATTGGCCCTTAGGTCCGTAGCATTATTCTCAACAAGGTCAACTAACTGAGCTTTGACATTAGCCCGAATAACCGTTCCGCTAGCCTTGGCTGGTATCGTGAATAATTTGGCTAGTATGAATGGGTCGAATACGATGCCCAATCCTATCTGCGCGGCGATATGTCTCTTCCGATGTTGCTCGACAGTAGCGCCGTATCCTTCTTTAAAAAGTATCGGAACGCCACCAGTCCCAGTGGCGAACTTGATGGACTCCCAGGCAGTCTCTGCAAATACTTCAAATGGAGAACCTATCACATCCGCAGCGACACCCAACCCCATGAGCGCCCTTCTCCCTGCGCCTTCAGAAGAGAAGGTAGATACTTCTTTGACTTTGACCCCACGCTCAGCTAATTTGTCAATCAAAGAGGCATTACGGGCCATCTCAGGGGTCAGTTCGACCACTTGGCCTTCTCTACCCGAAACCGCTGCTTCTTCGGAAGTTACTCCCATCCTCTTTTCACGGCCACGCGGGTCATATGGAGTAGGTACAGCCGCTACCTGTTCTGCTTCTTCTCCTATATTCAATAGCCCTGGAGATGGAGGACGCGGCGGTTGCTGGCTAGCATCTACATCTAAGATATTAGTGTAGTAGTCCATCAAGCCTTGTTCTTCTAACTGAGGACTCAACCCATACTGAGGCATAGATTGTTGGAACATGGGCGTAGGCGCAGGGGTATAGGACGGCTCAGGAGTAGCTTCGGGAGCCTCGAATGCCCTCGGTGCAGCAACAGTCGAAGCCAAAGGCAAGGCAGGAGATACGGCATCTTCCTCTTCTTCGGACATAGACCACCGAGAGGATTGGGCCTGTATCTGTTTTAACGCTCTATCCCGAGCAGGTTTGGCGATATCTGTGTAGAAAGCCATCTATCTTCTCAACGATAAGGGTAGCATCCTTGCGTTAGTCGTCCTTGGCGCACCAGACGGATCGGTGATAGCCAGTTCTTGTTGGAACTCCGCTTCCGGGATACCGGCTAACCGGCCCAGTTCTCCGAATGCTTCTCGCTCACCAGGTAGCATCCTTCTTCGTGCTTGTGCCGAGGGTAGCGCGATACCCGCTGTGCGTAACAATTGGCCTCTGGGTGCGCCTAGAGAGCGTCCAGCCTGCAACTGACGGATACCCAGTGGCAGTGGACTATCGAATACTATCCCGCCTTCTTGCATCCCACGGACACCACGGTTGCGTAACCGTTGGACCTGAGAGGGTTGCATCTGCCGGTCTAGCGGGATTATCTCTGTGCCGTGAGGAAATAGAGCAAGTTCTGGGCCAGACTCACCCACCATAGTCATCTCTCTCTTTCCTACCATACCGCCACCAGCTCGACCTCTTCTAGCGAATGGGTCAGGAGATGCAGGAGTATTAGTAGCATAACTACCCATCTGGCTTGCAGGAGTACCAAAACTTGCCAATGCTTGTTCCGTTGTCATCGCTGGAGATTCCGCTACGGGGACTGGAGCTGGAGAAGATGCTACAACTGGAGTAGGTGAACTTGTTTGTAACATCGGTGATATCGATTGTGTCTCTGGCTCTGGTTCTGGGTCAGGCGCACTAGCATAACTATCTAGCTGGCTTGCCGGTATTCCAAAACTTATTAATGCTTCTTCAGTTGTTAGAGATGGAGCTGCCGCTACGGGAGCAGGAGTTGGCTCAGGGTCATAATCTGCCGTCCCGAGTTTCGTTACGTTTCCGCCAGAAGTAAACAGATCCCCATATTTATCTACCGCCGCTTGGAATGCAGCGTCACTTTCTTCCTTAGCTTTGATCGTTGCGGCTGCTCCAGTCGGGCCAGTCGTACCTAGTACCTCTTCTCCAAAGGTAACCCCTCTAGAATCTAGAATCTCTTCTACGTCTTGGTCGCTATCTTGGTCGCTATCTTGGTCGCCGTCATCATCTTTAGAAGCACTTATATTAAAACTACCAGCCCCACCTAGCGTAGACTCAGCGATACTATTATTTATATCTGCCGCATCATGATTCAACGCTGCCGATGTATGGTTATCAGTTGCGGTAACGACAGCAGTTTGATTAGCTATAGATGCCCCTTCATTGGCTATCGCAGCGGCTTCATTGTTCAACTCATTAGAGGTAACAAACTGCTTATTCTCTTCGCGTTGTCGCTCAAGGGCTAGTTCCGCAGCTTCCAGTTCAATCGCCTGCGCTCTTTCCGCAAGGGTGTTAGCGAATGTCTGAGTGCCTTCAGGTAGCCCCATCTGCATCTGGTCGCGATACATATTGAATGCTTCAGTTAGGTAGTCAGATGGTGGACCGATACGCTGGATAGTCTCTTCTGGAGGTGGGGCTACCAGACCTTGCCCACGGGCGATGGCCGATATGATTAGCTGATCAGCAGGAGAACGTGCATAAGCCAAAGCTCTATCAAGATACTCTTGGTTGGAGGGTCGTGTTATCCATCCGTGGATAGCGGCGGCACCTTCAAGGTCGCCGGTGACCACCATATTCTCCATCATGCGGTTCATAACGTTATCAAGCGGTATCAGTTCGCCGGTACTCGTCCTGATGAACTGCATGCCACCGACGGTTTCTACGCCAGCCGGTTCTGGTAAAGGCGCTAACTGAGAGAGCGCACCAGTGGGCTGCTGAAGTAGGTTGTAACCACCCTGACTGACTACACCAGGCGTATATTCACGGTCCAAGTACTGCCTTGTCCCGTCTGGCTGAGTGACGAATCGACGACCTGTCTCATCAGTCCCTGTAGTAGCATCCCCTCTTTGCTCAGGTGCGAATTGGATACTGCCGTCGGGTTGTCGGATGATATTACGTTGAGTGATGGGGTCGAATTCTATCTTGCCTTCACCGCGAGTCGCTGATGTCTTTACGTCAGGTACGAAATCGAGTGTCCCGTCTGGCTGTCGTATGAAAGTACGATCAATCCCATCGGCACCTTTTTCTACAACAACAGAGCCTGAGCTATTCGCAACGTCGGCATCAGTGAAATAATTGCCAGCTTTGCCCCAGGATATGAATGCCTTCATCATATCCGAGTTTTCATAATTGGTTCCTGGGTAAACTGGCGGATACCTAGCGTCGGACTGATTTACAAATTGACGGTATAGATCTGTCATGTTTTGAGTTTGACCGCTACCGCCAACGGATGTGCTAGGACTAGACTCTCCCATCAGTCCCTGATCAACCAATGATCTTAATACACTTGCTCTAGGCACAAGTCCAGTAGATAGGATATCCGGGTCATCAAACGGGACAAAGACTTGATTGGCACCTTCACCACGAACACCTTCGTACCGTTCATTGAAATAATCTTGAATGGGTTGAGTCAAACGTATCCCGTCATCTTCATTTACATATTTAAACCATATCCCATTCTGAAAACCAAAATCACCTGGTTGTGCCATCTCAGTACCTCTTTAACGGTAACGTGTCTGGGGTTGTCTCTGGAGTTGCTTCCGGGACGGGCGCAGGGGTCATGGGTAGGTCGTCACCGATGATCCGCATGACCTCTTCCATGCCGTTATCGTCGATGAACTTCTTCCGTTGCTCCGGGGACATGGCCTGTAGGTCGTTCTTGGCCTTCTGTCTGGTCACGCTCTTCTTCCCCAGAGGGATACCGTCCTTGGCTGTGCGCCTTCTGGTATCTAGTTCCCCGGCTAGACCTTCTACCACCTTGGTCAGGAAGCTAGTCTTCTCTTCTGCCATATTACCCCGCTAGTTGTGTTCCCCTGCGGTCAGGGTTGAACACGTTAGGTGTGAGTGCTTTATTCAGTTCCTGTACCCCGCTACCGGCCTGGTTGCCGTTCTGGGGTTGCATCCCGGCCAGGGGGTTCCCGCCACCCTGCGGACCACCCATACCACCCATCGGGCCGCCCTGACCGGGGACTGCTGCTGCGGCCTGGTCTTGCATCTCCTGCAACATCTGCGCGATGCCCTCTTCTCTAGCTACATAATCGGCAAGTATCTTCATGACCTCGGGTTGGGAGAGTACTTGCTCTCTGGTTATACGTCCTTCTTCGCCGGTTGCGTCTTCCAGTCGTGCGTCGGCGCTCCAGTAGGTCTGTTTGGACTTCAGACCCTGCTGTACCTCACGAAGACCCATCTCCCTATTCTGCATCTGGAGTACCGGGTCTATCAACTCGAACTTCACATCCACCGAATACTCGCCTTCCAGGTCGGCGGGTCGTATATCATGGCCTTCCACCCTCAGATCGAGGTTCAGAACGTCGATGAGTTGTAGTATATGGCTGGTCGAGACACTGACAAGGTGTTGTAATTGTACCGATGGGGCCACGAACTTCCTGTCGGCGCTCGTACTGAGTATGGCTTGTTGTCCGACGGTGCTTACGCCCTGTTCTCTGATGCCAGCGACGGACCTGTTGTACGTACCCATGTCCAGATCGCGGTCTATCCACTGTTCAGACTCGAACATCCAGCGGGGGAGTTGTTGCATCTCCATCCTGAAGTACTCGCCGCGCTGTCCTTCGAGGATATCGCCCCGAGCTAGCTGTTGTTGTAGTTCTGCTGCGTCCCCGGTGGTCACCATCGGGTTGAAAGCAGCGTCGATCACCGCGTTATGTCTAGCTGCTGACTCCTGTGCTTGTGCCAGGAGGTCTTCCATCGCATGATCTAGCAGTCCGACGGCCATATAAGAGGGGTCGATGTCGCCCATCTGGGTCGGTTCGCTGCCGTAACCGGCAAAAGCGTGTGAGAAAGGTACGAAACCCCAGGTATTAGGCTCGATGAACAGTGTATCGCCGTTGGTTGTGAACATGGCATGCCAGTTCTTCGACCAGTACTCGTCTGTGAGTACCTTCTCCTGCGGGTTATCGTACTCGAACACCTCTACTTCGACGTTCCTGCCCTTCTTCCTGCCCTGTGAACGGGCATAGGTCAGGTCATACAGTTCATTCGCCAGTCTATATGTGTGTTTGATCGCCATATTGGGCCGTTTCCTGGTCGGGTCCATCAACACACGGGCTGGATGGGGTGTCCTGGTACGGAAGGGTACGAGTGATCTCTTCGTATTCTCCCATAATCTGACCCTGGTATCGTAGTCTTCGGTGGCCTCGCCCCGTCTTTTGGCGGGTTTGTCCTGTCTTTCGTTGAGTACCTCGGAGTCCAGGCCGTCCTCGATGACGGCGTAGCCGTAGAGCATGAGGTGTTTGGCCGCCTGTTTCCAGGGGAGTGATATCTCTTCCAGCCCTATCTTCTTCAAGATGGCCCGGATAGCCGGTTCTACCTTGTCAGCCTTGGCCCTATGGGCTTCACCCTGGCCGATCGGCTCCCTGTGGATGGTCGGTTCGTGGGCGAGTTGCCTATCGACAGCGTGGTCGATGATGCTCCTGGCCCTCATGGGCCGGTACCAGCCCGGTCTATCTAGTCCGTCGGGCCAGATCTTGAAGGTCCTGTTGTAATAACTGTCTATCTGTTCCCATTTACCGTGGCAGTTAGACCACAGGTCTTGCAATTGCTTCCGTGCTATCTCGACTGAACCCGCTGTCGGTCTAGTATCCTCGGGCATATCACCACCGCCTACCAGATGTAGTCTGTATCACACTGCCCCAGGTGTCTTCACTACCAGGGGTAGTAGACCTGATCGACCGGGAGGCTGATCTAGCATGCATCCGCATCTGCCAGGCGATACCGACAGCCGTCGGATAGTCGTCGTGGCCGCCAGAACGCGCTTCGATACGCACCCTGCCTTCCCGTCTTTCCCTATATATTACCTCAAAGAACTGCGCAAGCCCATCCTCACTGAATATCGTGATCTGTCCAGTCTCGATGGCTTCCCTGAGATCCCCCCAGAGTACGTTCCTTGACCGCTCGTCGGTATGCCAACCCACCTTATTCCCGTCGTCCCGGTGATATAGCTGCCGGTACCGCATCGCCTGGGCCGTCCTGATAGCTAGTATCCCCCATTCGTTGTCCTCGATAGCCCAGATGGGGTTCCGATACCGTTCCAGAAGTTCCATAGAAGCTATCGCAAGTTGGTCGGGCGGCACCGTATTCGTCTTTATGTCAGCGACTATGGCCCCGGTATTCATATGCATGACCACCGTCACCCCGTCGTCACCGTTCCCACCCACACCGTGTGAAGGGTCGGTCCCCGCCATATACCTCTGGTTGGGCAGTGCGATGAAGTCCTGATAGATATTAGCCGTGGTCACCCCGACGGGTACTTGTATGACAGGAGGTTTGGTCTGGCTTTGAAGTGCGGTCAACCTATTCAGATTGAACGCTGCTATACCCGCTGCGGGTGCGAAAGCCTCGGCCTCAGTCTCCGAATGTTCCTTCTGGAAGAGCGCCTGATCGAGATATTCCGCCTTGGTCTTCCTATACCAGTCGTCGTCCCGTTCCGGTCTAGCCCTCCACCCGAAATACAACTTCGTGAAACCGTTCACCGGCGCTAACTTATAGAGGTCCTGGAACAGACTCCTCGATTTCTGAGGATTGACGGTACTGGTAAGTATCAGATACCCGTCATTGTCGTCCAAACCCGGCTTCACCGAGTTATAAGCCGCGTCCAGGTACTCATGGAAGTCAGCCTCGTCCATGACAACGAGCGTCGGGTTCAACCCGCGACCCGCAGACTCGGTACTAGGGAGTGTGAGTATCCTTCCCCCATTAGCGAAACTCATCTGCTCCCTGTTATTCGGGAATTCCGTCCCTTCCCCAAGCGGTTCTTTCAACCCTTCTGGCAGATTCCGATAGGTATTCCGACTCTTAGCCAAGAATTCCCAAGCGTCCCTCTCACCCTTACTGAAATACAACACCAACGCCTGGGGCGTGAACATCGCATGCCACAGACCAAAAGCCGACAGATTGGTCGTTATCCCTATCTGCCGACTCTTCGCCAACACCACCCTCTTACTCTCAGACAAGACCCGGTTCATGGTCTTGATATGCTCCCATTCCAACAACGGGACCATACCCTCCCCACTCTCCGATATCTTCACAAAAGGAACGAACCTCTCATAAGACCTCTTCGCCCTCTCATGCCCAGCTAACATCGCTATCTGGACCTTCTCTTCCTCGTTCAATCCCAACGCAGCTAGATCAATATCAACCATACGAGAATAACTCCATAGTCGGTTCTTTAGTCAACGAATTCATCCAACGCATCACATGAGGGGCGTTCTTATCAGGACCGAATACCACGAATGTACCATCTGCACTATCATAACCGCCCATATGTGCCGCTCGAAGCCGCCTCAAAGAGTTCACACGCCCCATATGCGCCCACAATCCACGGTCTTTTGCTTCCTGTACCAGTCGATAGGCTTCTTCACTCAGTTTCCACTCGGTACTGCCCCCGGTGAATACCGCATCGATGTCATTCCAGGGAACGGTAGCCGATGTTGCCCCATCTTGCAGGACTAAAGCTGCTCGATAACCCAAATCTCGGATGGCCGGCATTACCGGCATCGACGTTTTGAGCGTCTTTTCCCAGTCCGCGACCACATCAGGAGCCGTCGCAAATAAACACCGACTCCTTTCTGTCTGCCAGGTACCTAACTTCTCCAGATACCTATCCAAAGAGAAGGGCATCGTACCAAATATCCCAGTATCCGCTGCCCACGATATACCTTCCTGCGGTGGTACAGGATAATTCGGCTGACAGAGCATTCCGATATCACCGTTCACTCGGAATTCGTCCACCCACTTACCCGACAGATAGATCATCGCCGTACCAACCGATACCCCAGCAATAACAATCCACCCAGGACTGCCATCTCCGTCTTACCCACGAATTGCCCCTCGAAGTACGCCAGACTCCCGAAAGCCAACATCAGGAACAAAGCCGAGTCTATCGCTCCACCCACTATTCCCGATATCGCTACCCCTAGAGGCCGACTATAACGCCGAATAGGCTCATAAACTAGCATATCCCCGACCTCTGACACCGCAAATGCAACCCCACTAGCCAGCGCCAGTGCCGGAGAGATAGCCGAAGATAATACCGCACCCACAAATATCGCCCCGATCACCCACCACCTACCATGAGACTCATGAATAGCGTCTCTCAAGACTAACGCTAGACCAATCATCAATACCCCAGAAGGTGCCGTATACCCAAATCCAACAGGTATCAAACAAGGACCATTAGGGACACAATCACCGACATTCTGAATCATCCAATTAGCCAACAAGATACTGGCTATGTAACCAACCCAAGGAACCAAACGCAGATCAAATACCTTAGTAACTAACTGCCCACTAACCATAAAACCCCTTTTAAAAATAGTTATATGCGTATTTTTGAAACAGCCTTTCTAGAAACAGAATCAACCTGGGTCGAAGCTAGAAGAAGCCAGAAGAGCAGCTACTGAAGCTGAAGAAAGCGGTTTTAAGAAGTTTGCAGGAGCGGCTGAGTGACCCATAACCATACCAGTACCCCACCCCGTCTTGATTCCGATGGTACCCCCTTCATCAAAGTAGAACAAATGAGCTGATCAGAACAAAAGTTCTATAGAACAAATGTCCTGGAATTCCTGATTCTGAGGCTAAATATCCTCGGAATCTACTATCTTATAGTCTCCTTCAATAGCATCAGTATCAATGTTACTAGTTACATTGTTACTAGATTCTATAGATACCATTGATTCTAGCTGTTGCAACACTGAATCCGGCAACTTTCCTATAGTCTCAATGATTCCAATGTTGATTTGATTCTGTGGTTTATCTTCTAGAATCTGAGTAACTTTCCCAATGAGACTTAAGGCTGTATTTGCAGGATTCATCTGCCCTAAATCTCTAGATTGAATCAGATTAGATTCCGCTTCTTTTATAAATCTTTCTTTAGTCCAAGCTAAATCTGTTACCAATTCATCTGTTACAGCCTGTTTCAATGCATCAATTCTTGATCTAATCTTTACCTGTTTCGATAGTCTACTTGATAGTTGGTAAATACTATCTTGTTTCATGTTATCGGTATCATAGCTTTGTTTATAAGCTTCAGATATCGATAATCCATCTAAAGCTACTAATCTAGCAAATTTCTCTTGTTTACTGCTCTTTAATTCATCCAATTGTTACGCTCAATTTGTGACTGGCTATTTTTTCAGATTTCTAATAATAGCTATGTTTCATAGTTACAATTGTCCCAATGTCTTGTTGTTCACGTTTTCGCGCTTAACTGTTAACTGGTTAGATCAACAGCCGGTATGCTAAGTCACTAGCAATTAAGCTAGTCCACCACCCGTTATGACTCCCTAATACATACCACGCCGCTAGCCTGTACTGTACCAATAGGCTAGCGAATCCGTATTACTCCAACGGATTCACGCCGTTAATGGATTTTCCATCCATTGCTGGGACATTATAGCACGACTGGATTTTGTTCTACTTTTACCCAATTTTCAACCAATTTTTTAGGCGTGGACCACGCCCAGGACTTTTTGTTCTAATTTTGCCAATCTTGAAAAAGCGCTTGACATTCTCTTATTCTGTAGATTATTATCTCATCATCAACAAATTAACAGCAAGGGGAAAACCAATGACTGACTCATTAGAGACATACAGCGAAGAAAACCTAAGAGAATTCGAAGCAGTCGAAGAATTAGAGGCTAACTGATGCCGATCATCAATACTAAGCAATCTTGGCAAATAGGCGACCGTGTAAACGTCGGGTTCATGAAAAACCTATTAGTAACAAAGATAGACAGTATCGTGGACGGCTTACCCGACATATACACTCTGGAATCCAATACCGGCAAGTTATACCAATTCACTCCACATAATGGCATAGAGAGGATTAACTAATGACTGACGTAGAACTTACAACCGAACACTTGGCATTCATCCTAAATATATCCCGTGAGTGGCAACGAGAGCGGTGGTATGCAGTTCATCAGGACGAGTACCGGCCTATGAAATCCGCAGTCGTACAAGAACGCATGAACGCCAAATTTCCAGCGTCGGAACACGCGGCAATTTGGGAACGTCTATTAGTTGCAATTGGAGTTAGATAATGACTACTGTAAAATTCCAACCGGCCAATGCCAAACTCAAGAGACTACGCGAATTGCTAGCCATAGAATACGGTCGTATGCCTAACATATATGGCTTCAGTCTACCAGCTGGGTATTCCTGTCCATTCGCACAAGATTGCCTGAGTAAAGCCGACCGGATAACAGGCAAGATAACCGACGGGCCACACATGGAATTCCGCTGCTTTCAAGCTAGCCTTGAGGCTGTATACCCATCTATGAGAGATGCCAACTGGCGAAATTTCGAGGCATTGCGTAGTTGTGACACTGTCGAGGAAATGACCGACATGTTACAGAATGCCATACCAAAGAATACCGACATAATCCGATTCGGTATTGACGGCGATTTCTTCAATCAACGGTTCTTTGACGCTGTACTGTCCATCGCTCGCATGAATCCATCAATACGGTTCTATGCCTACACTAAGAGCCTGATCTACTGGGTTAATCGCATCGGCGAGATTCCTGCCAATCTAAGCTTGAATGCTAGCAAAGGCGGTCGATTGGACCATCTTATAGAAGAGTACAGCCTTAAATCCGCGACCGTGGTATTTCACCCTAGCGAAGCCGAAGCCCTAGGACTTGAGATTGACCACGACGAGAGCCACGCCTTGAACGCTGGTGATAGTTTCGCCCTACTCATTCACGGTCAACAGGCAAAAGGCTCCGACGCTAGCAAGGCAATCAAGACACTTAAAGCCGAAAATATAGAATTCGCCTACAAAGCATAAAGGAAAGTTTAAACCATGAAAGATGTGCGATATCTCAAACAATCGAATATAACCTGCGAGGCTACGTTAGCCAGTGATGAGATGGAAACTTGGCAACCTGATACACCTTGTAAAAATGTGGCGACCGTCCACATCACCTATCACAATCTACAAGCCTTGAATAGTTGCCACTACCATTACATCACGAGAACGGCCTTCCCTAATCGTAAAATCAGTGAGGCTATCTAATGCATGCAAATGAAAAATCTAAGGCCATTGTGAGCCTCTTTGATTTAACGGGCGTGGCCGTCAAACCGTGGGCCGAAGCTGGATACCATACTTTCCAATTTGACGCGCAACACCCAGTCAATCTAAGCGGTAAAGGCAGACAGTATACGATCGGCGGCGATGCGTCCACATGGGCCGAGCCGATAGCCCGAATCATGGAAGTCTACGACGTACAAATGCTGTACGGATTCCCACCGTGTACCGACCTCGCCGTGTCAGGGGCCGGTCATTTCAAAGCCAAAGCCGAAGCTAACCCGAACTATAGGGCCGAAGCTATGGCCCTTGTGTACCGTGTGCGTGACATCGGCGAACAGTACAACGTGCCTTATATGATAGAAAATCCCGTTTCGGTTATCAGTACCGAATGGCGAAAACCTGATTACATGTTCAACCCCTGCGACTACGGCCAATACCTACCCGAAGACGACACCACCAGCCCATACCCCGACATCATCCCAGCCCGTGACGCTTACACTAAGAAGACCTGCCTATGGACTGGTAACGGGTTTGTGATGCCAGAGGCGCGAGGCGTAGAGCCTGAGAAGTTCCAAGACCGAAACGGGCTCAATTACTCAGGGCCAGCGTTCAAGCTGGGCGGTAAATCTCTTAGGACTAAGAACATCAGGTCGGCAACGCCCCGAGGCTTTGCCAAGGCGGTGTTCCTAGCCAACTCCTAGCCCCAGACAGTCTAGGGTGATTGACCCTACTGACGATGGCCTAGTGTGGCCGAAACTGTCAGACATTATATAAAGGGAGTCCTAATCATGGGTGCAGACCAGTACATGAACGCAGGAAAGGGAAAGACCGCCGACATAGCATTTAAGAAGGTGACCGAAAACGCCCGACACAATCACGGCCACAGCGGTTACTCTGGCACCATAGCAGAGAAGTACAGCATGGTGGAGTTCCCACGGCCCAAGGGTATGCGAGCTAAGACGATAGTTGATGCAGTCCACGCTATTAGTCGCATCGGGTTTGACGACGACGGCAACCCGAAGACCGACGCAGTACAGGCCAAGTACCCGAAGCTTCGCATCGCTGCAATGTTCGAGGTCTACGACGACAAATGGGGGCCGTCGCTGGCTATCGAACTAGCGAAGGGGCAGTACCTGTTCGCTGGGTGGGCTTCATCATAGTAATTCTAGGGCTTGCCCGGATTTTCGATCGAAGATGATTAAGGAGTGGCGAAGATGGCTAATATAAATGTATGCGCACACCTAGGCGAACACTGCGACGGCGCGGAATTCTGCTCGATTTGTAGGGTCCAGATATTTTCGGGCTACGTCTACGGCGACGAGCGGTACTGTAACGACCATAAGCCAGCTACCTATGATGCTGAAATAGCGAAGATGCCTGAAGAGGAGTTTGGTGACCAAGACGACATGTACTGGACACAGTGGGAGATTGACGACATCTTCTGCGAGTGTCTAACCGACTGCCCATGCCGACCTAACCCAACAGTTCTAAAGGCTCTCTATGACGCTGACAGGCTAAAGGATGGCAAGACCTACACAATCACCCAAGCACAGCTTACCCAGATATCTGAAGTGTTATTAGATTGCGAGGCAATGTTAGAGATTTTGACCAATGGGCCATCAGGGGCTTTTACACGAGGCCAAGATCCCCAAGCAGATGAAGAGTACAGCCGACTTGAGGATGTACGTAAGGCAAGGGAAGAGGTCGATTCAATCCTCTATATGAACTGTGAACTTTGCGGAGATTTACGGTTAGAAGAAGACTTGAACGAAGACCAGCGATGCCCACCATGTGAGGAACGAGAAGAGAAGAACGAGAACGGGATATAAGGAATGCTGGACGGGGCCAGTGCGTTTACATGCATGGGACACCCGCCAGCACCGATATTATACAACATGATTAAGGAGTGGCGAAGATGAAAGCAGAACTACGCAAGGTCAAGGTGTACGACGGCCTATCCCGTGAGACAACGGCATTCAATGCCGAACTCTGGATTGACGGCAAGCTTGCAGCCTATGTAGAGAACAATGGCGGTGGCGGTGGTCACATGATCCACTACGTAGACCGCCATCATGGGCAGTCGGCATTCGAGGACGCGTTCAATGCTTGGACTAAGGCAATGCCGCCTGTGCCTTGCGAAGATGACTGGGCCATAGAGCGTGGCTTCGGCCCCCTGGAAATGGACGCAGACCTGTGGATTGGCGAAGAGGTGGAGCGCATAGCCCTAGAAAAACAATTGCGTCGGAGCTGTGGGCGCAACACCCTGATACGGCTCGAAGGCGACGGCCCTAATGAATGGCGGACCTTCAAGCCGGCAATGAAATATACCCCGGAATTCGGGGTGCAACTACGGGCGAAACACGGCGCGAATCTGATCGAGATTATCAATGAACGCTTTGTAAAGGGGGCCAAGTAACTATGAACTGCCCACGATGCAAAGGACCATTGCCCAAGACTCCGCTGCCAGTGCTATGCATATGGTGCTTCTATAGGATAGGTGCGAACACTTGACAACCCTGGTTTACCTGTTTATTATTAGCTAATCAGAAACAAAGGGAGCGACACAGTGAGCAAAGACGACGGCACATTCAATCTGAATGACCTAGGTTATGACCTACCTGACCTCTGCGAGGATTGTGGCGGTGTTCCTAGCGGTAAAGGCGTTCTGAATATCCCGAAATTCTATTTCCAACAGCACGGCGATTGTTCATGCCACGATGAGCCAAGCTCTAAACGTACCCCGGAACAGATCGCAACACAGTGGGAAAACATGGGCAAGGATACCGAAGCCCCACCTGACGAGCCGATAGGCCATGACTACCACCGGGAACTGCATGAATATCTGGTAGAGAAAGGAGAACGCGAAGAATGAACTGGGAATTGATACTAGCAACAGTCAATACGGAACCCGTACCCATGCCAGCGGTCAACGCGACAGGCAGGGACTTAGTCAGGCAGTTACGTGCTGCACTCTGGATCAATGGGCATGTCCAACTAAGCCTATCCGAAGTCAAAGAGTTGAGGGATTAAGGAGAAGCATGATAGTAGCGACAAACTGCCCCAATTGTAAGCAGGACCAGCCTGTCGAGGTCAAAGAGCAACGCTTTGAACTGTACACCAAGAACACCGACCTGGGTTTCTTGCCCGTGTCCTGCACCAAGTGCGGTGCCACATGGGAACTGCACTACAAGTTGGAAAGCGAAGAGAATCTAGAACTGGACGAGGGAGAGTAATGAGTATCAAAGTTTACCGCATCAAGATCGAGGGCTACGTTGTAGACCAGGACTTTTTATCAGATAACTACACCGGCCCTAGAACAACGCCAGCCGACTGGGGAGCAGACACTTTATTGAACGAGATGGCTGGGAACTGTAACGTAACCGAGACTCTGGTAGACACCATCGAAGACGAGGATAAACCATGACAACCCGATTCCCTCAGCCACCGACTGAACCGCCCGATGAACCAGCACTGTGCCTCTGGTGTGACGGCCAATGCACCGTCGAGGTGGACAGTGTGACCGACGTTGACGGTAAGGTCCACCGATTACAAGTCCATGAGGTTGTTGACTGTCCTCGTTGTTCAGGCACTGGCGCGGAACCACCACCGGATCCTATGGATGACCCCCGGATACCGTAAGGAGATAGCATGGTGAATGCAAGGATACCTGATAGCTGGGAATACCAGCCTGATAATTGGTGCGAGATTGACAGCCATAACGACAGGAGACTTGGCTTGCATTTCCCCCCTGGCAACAACTGTCCATACTGTCCAGTGCTAGCTGGTGTAACGTCATCGGGAACCCGGTGGCCCATTGACCATTATCACTGTGAAGAATGCCAACTCCTAACTCAAATAGGCTAAGGAGATAGTGATGAAAGTACAGATTCTTAGGCCCGGTGGGCTACCACAAGTCACCCTGGTTCCTGATGCAACTTGCGTATACGTCACCATCAACGGCTGGGTCTATTACCTTGAGGATGATGGCGATGAAGCGCACCTCTCACGGTGGCCTGACTGCAACTGCACTGACATGTGTAGCTGCGACGCAGACGATTATTACAAGTTGGTGCCAATCAAGGAAGTTGACTGAACTTAAATAAACCAAGGAGATAGTTATGTTAAAAGGCAAATGGATGCACACCTATGTCGAGAGTGGCCCAGACGACAAGTGGGAGATCCAATACCAGGGACAGGTATTGGACTACGAAGGTCCAACCAGCTGGAGATACTACCCATTGGTGCTGGTTCAGCTATACAGTTTCATCAATGGTAGCCCCACATACCAACAACTGATAGTCGTCGATGAACACACCAGGTTCTACGACACCAACGAGGACATGATCGAAGCATACACGGTTGACAACTGACAGTTATTATTAGATAATCGTCCTCGGAACTGATACCATTGGGAGACAACGATGCCACTTGAGATAAAGAAGACTTCTACTATATCGCTCTTGAAGTGTCCGAAATGTGACTACGAATGGGAGCCACGACACCCGACAGGGAAACCCAAGTCCTGCCCGGAGTGCAAGGGCCGACTAGGCCAATATTGGGAGCAAGAAGAAAGCAAGAAGGGAGGTAAGTAAATGGTTGAAGAGGCGCAAACCCAGCATAGGTTCACTGCTGAGATCGAAACTATTGGCAAGCCTTATAACGGCGGTGAGGGCTGGGACATACTATTGGACTGGAAACTACCTGGTTCAAAATATAACCAACATATCTCTGGGCAAAACTGGGATGACATCAAGGGGTTTGAAGTTGGGCAGACTCGCGATTGGGTACTCAACATAGGCAACCTCAAGAGCAACAAGTCCGGGCGGTATGCCAGCGATTACTTCTGGAACTGGGACAAGACAGGCAACAGCAAGCCCCCAGTAGTATCGGAATCTGATGCATACTTTACCGGCAAACCCGATACTCCGAGTGGCTTGGCTGGCGGTGGTTATCAGAACCCCAATGCATCACGGTACACCAAGGATGAACTGATCGTGAGACAGGTAGCTGCGAAAGGTGCATTCGATATGATCTGCGCCCAGATCCATATGCCTGAAGCTTTCGATGAATTATTGGAAACCTTCTACCATAAGATAATGGGATATGGGCTGGTCGAAGAGGCCAAGAAGCTTGGAGCCGAAGCGTTCCTTGAGAAGATGGCTAACGAACCGCCACCGCCAGCACCGGCACCAGAGCCAGAAACCCACTACTGCGAGAAGCACAAGGTCGAGTACACCAAGTACGACAAAGACAGGGACGAGCCGATGTACGCTCA
>VTLG01002706.1_pt1 | contig 20261 bp, 23 predicted proteins | sample 4694571 | NCBI WGS metagenome assembly VTLG01 (sample SAMN12604809, study PRJNA352737) | marine metagenome | biome: ENVO:00000447; feature: ENVO:00000209|ENVO:00000569|ENVO:01000036; material: ENVO:00002151; isolation source: viral sequences binned using virsorter ... | reverse complement strand
TTGGAGAGGCAAATGGGTTGGTGTGTCCCACTTCCAAGCCCTCACGCTTTAGGAACCTCCACCAAGTTGCCAACTCGTTAAGTTTACCGTTTTTGGTCCGTGGTGCGTTCCATGCCTTGTTTGATGCAACCCATTCTTGAATTGCCGTCCGGTCTAACGTGTCCATTTCTATGTCCCCAAAATGGTCATAAAACTGGTTAACTGCCGCCCGGGGTTTATTTATCTGCTTTACCCCAATTGCTTTGAGGTGGGCAACGTATTTAGACCCCGCTTCTTTTGCCCCTATCGGCTTGCCCGGACCTCCATGTTTAATTGCACCGCGGACCGCATCGGCAAGAGTAACGTTTAACCCTTTGGCAAGTTTGGCAGCTTGCAAAATTTCAATGCGTTCCGCCTCGCTTAATGACTGCCAATTTAGTGTTTGGTTTTCCTCGGCAAGTTTGACCTCGTTAAATTTTTCCTTGGCTTGTGTAAGACTTGCAAAGTGTTTCTTTTTGCGTTTGCCATCAATGTACCAACTCACACAATGAAGGGTTGCCCCTTGTCCATTGTCCACTTGATACAATCTTGGTTTTTTTGACCTCCTCCGTTTAGCTTTCGGCACGGGCAAAAAGTGGACATAAGTGGACAGTTAAGCAAGTACTTATTTACACAATGGCACACAATGGAACACTTAAACGTTAGAAAATAGGGGTTTTTGGTGTTTTTAAAAGGTAACAAATGGGGGTTCGACTCCCCCCGCCTCCACCATTAATTGTTAGGAAACAGTTAAATTAGAGGGTTAGGTGGACATAAGTGGACAATTAAGAGCGGTTATTTACGCTTAAATAATCGTTTAATTTGTTTGCTGCCTCTAATGCCTCTTTCTTGGTCGTGAACACTTCCCCCGATATAGGCCAAGCCCCGCCCCTTTGCAACCTTCCGCCAATAGGGTTAACCATGCCAAGCGTGACGCTTTTGAGGACCCACTTGCGTCCCTCTTTAACTGCCGTGATGTAACCAAGGTAATGGTTACCCTTTAACTTTCCACGCGCTTTGGGCAATGCCGTTGTGGGTTACTTTGATTTTGTCCACCACGCCTTTTTCGTGCAGTTTTTTTAAGCGGTTATATGCCAAGGGAACGGTCTCTTGGCACTTTGCCGCTATCTGGCTTGTGGTCTCGTATCCCTCCGGGATTTCCGTGCCCATGTGCTGTGCAAAAACCTTGGTCCAATCTGTATCGCTCATAATGTTTCCACTCCTGTTGGCAAAACCCATTTGTCCCCCATTTGTGTGGCTAACCAAACTTGGTGGTTATTGTCATCGTAAACGCCAAATGCCCACCCTAGTTGCCACATGGAAGTGGCTAGGCGGTGAGATGCGTAACTCATGTCCTCAAACTTACAGAGACACCCGGCAGAATAACCGTGCGCCCTTCCGTGACGTTTACCGGTTGACTGTTCCACCCTGTGCAAGTGCCCAATGACAACGGACGAGTCTGGACCGTTGCCGTAGTGGTTTGCGTGTTCTGCTACTGCTCGCAAGTTGGCGGTGTAGCCATGGAGGAAATTAAGAGTCCCCACGGTGTAAATGCCTTGTTGGTAGTGGTAAGGAATGACTTGGCACTTAACCCGCTTGGCTGCCTTCTCAATGCCTTTAATCCCCTGCTCTGCCGCTTCCCGGACAATGCCATTAGGGTGTTCCGCCGCCACTCTGTAAATGCGGTGGTCATGGTTGCCCAATAACAAAATATCGGGCCGGGTCTTTTCTAAGCACTCGTAACCCTTGAGGGTGTCCGCCCTTAAACCATCATAAGCGTCCGACTCCGTTTGACTAATGCCCTTGCGGAGTGCCCGGTAATCAAACAAGTCCCCAAGGTGAATGGTTAGGTGTGGTTTAAAATGTTTCTTAAACTTAATTAGACTACCAAGGGCAGCCTCGTCCACCATGTCCCCATGGGTGTCCCCAAATGCTAACCACCGTTTCATAACAGAGACTCCCACCATTTGAACGCCGAGGGGTTTTGTTTCCATACAGTACAAAGACCCGTTGCCATTCTGTGAACAACGTTCTCCTCCTCTTTAACATTTGCCCCAAGTGAGTAGACAATTGCGTGGAGTACCTCATGCAAAAAGGTGTCCGCCATGGCATCGGGCTTTTGGTCCTCACAAATGAAAATGGTTTGGTCCCCGTAATCACACCACCCCCAAGATTGGGTTGCCTCTTTGCATGATTGGTCCATGAAACGGACGGACCAGTTAAGGTTCATAACCCGCAAACGTTTTGGGCGTGGTTTAGCTTTTTGGGGTTGTTTCATGTTCCCTAATTTTGAGGTTTTGCAATATCTCTCTCATTCGGGCATCGGGAACAAAATACCCATCTAATTGTGGTGTGTAGGATTTACCCTTTGGAAGTCTCTCCACTTTCTTGTTGCCGTCTATCACGGTCACGGAGTGACAACCTACGGAGAGACAACTCAATACTCCGGTTAATAGCGTCAACGTCCCCGTCTGCAATGTTCTGGTCCACATCCTTTAACGCCTCCTCAAGTTGTTTAGCCCGGTCCTTTTCCCGGGCTATTCGCCTTTTAAGCCAAAAGACTAAAACGGTTGATACTAAGGCAATTATTGCCTCAACCATTTTAATCCTTTTTTGCCTTAGTCATGCCCCTAGATATTGAGTAACCCAAAGAGGCTAACACACCAGTAACAAGCCCAAGAACTTTATCCCCACCAGAGTCCGGGCTAATGATTCCGCTTGCATACAAAATGCCGCAAAGTGTAGCGATTGAAGCTAGCCAAAACTCTGTTGATTTATACCCCGGTTTAGTCTGTTTCTTTTCCATTTTTCTTTTTTAATTCTTTCACCAATCTAACGGCAACATAACCAATGGATAACGTTGTTAATATTGCCGTCAAAATCTCATTAAAATTGGAGAGGTTAGAAACCCACCCCAACATTGTTGCCCCGGTAACTTTAACATCTGCATGGTTCATCCACGTTCCAATCCCATTAGGCTTAAAGCCAAGTCCTCCACAAACTCTGTTTCTGTTTTATCGCTGCCCCGGAAACTCTCCCAAGTGTCTCCGGTAACACTTACGTCTTGCTCTACTAAGGGTGTTGGCAACGTGGTTGTTACGGTTGTGCCGTCCTCCTGCTCTACCGTCTTGGTTGCGTACCCATACGCTTTAAAGTGCAACCCAAACTCCACCGCCCCCACCAATTGTATTTGCACAAGGCTAACAGATAACTCCTCGCTAGGTTGTGTTTTTACCTCAAACATTATTTAATTTTTGGGTGGTCCATTAGTTTAGGGAATAGTTTAAGACGGGAGTTTTGTGGGATTGTATTTGTGTGAACAAAAACCACCGGTCTTGGCTCATAATACTCTAACTCGATGCCAGTAATTGAAGCGTCAACCTCTTTCAGATTCGCGCACCCCGCCCCTACTGTTAATATTGGTGTAAATATCAATTTGTTTTTCCACCCGGGCAAGACGTTCCGAAACCTCGGCAAGTGTTTTGTCCGTTCCATTATGCCTTTCAATAAGTTTAATGGTAATGCCTTCCAGTTTCGTAAACTCGTCCTCCATGCTTGCAAGACTTTCTCGCAAATCTGTAAGTGTGAAGTTGACCAACCTAACAACAAACCACCCCGCCGCAATAGCGGCAGCGGCGGCAAACCCGTGTTGTTCAAGGAATTGGCCAAAGTCCACACCCCATCATTCTCCAAATTATTCTGTGCCCTCTGCCGGTGCTTCCTCAACCTCGGCACGTTCCAAGCCGATGTCGGCCAGCACTAGACCGGAAACATATTCATCATCGGAACCGGCAGCGTCAGGCGTCCAATTTGTCCATGTGTCGCCGCTAATCACGAACAGCTTTGACAACAACGGGTTCGGAAAGAACGCGCCTTCCGAGTCTTTGCCAAATCCGGTCACGGAATACTGCAACTGATACGGCGAGTCGTTGACGCTGTTTAGCTGCACGACGACCTTGCTGATGTTCAACCCCTCGTCGGGTTTGGGTACTGTGTTGATTTCAATCATTCTGTTTCCTCGCTAGATTCTTCTGCCGCCGGTTCAGCCGGTAGACTTGCTTGGTACTGAGATTTGACCTCGTCAGTCCAAAGACTGTTTGCAACCGCTTGAACCCGCGCATCTTCACCACTCACATCATCTGTCGGCACAACAACGTGCCGGTGAAAGCTGCGGCTAATCTCGTTGCCATCGTCTTGGATGACTGTGTCTGTTCTAACCGAAATGACTGAGTTTGCACCCACGTTCATCTCGCCAATTTCTGTTATTTTTTCTAATGCCATTTTTATGCAAAGTAAGTGAGTGAAAAACTAATGTCAGAGTTACCGCTACTTATGCCGGATATACCAATGTCGTCATCTGTCGAGCCGGAGACGTACTGAACGAAATCAATAACAGTATCGCTACCTTGCAACACAGCTACTGGACTAGACCCCGCTTCTGTAAAACTTCTGAAACGAGTTGAACCAGTAAATGCTTGAGTGCTGGAGGCAGCACTCTGAAAAGGCATCCCCCCAACTAGTAAATTGCCAGAACCTGCCGAAGATTCAGTGATATTTATCAAACTAACATTAACTGTAACTAGATTCCCGATTCTTGTGTAATTTGCAACCGTTGTGCCAATGCTGTAACTGCCAGCAGTTGAGCTGCCGTAGACTGTCGGACTGAATGTACCAGTCTCATATTTGTCTAGCGTGTATGCCTCATTAGCGGTTGCAGAAGCGTTCGTCGGCGATGTCTGCAACGCTATGCCCCCGGTGAACGTGGCCAAGCCATCATTGCGAACACTAAACAACGCACCGTCAGCGTTGTTCATTACGTTCAACGCGAGATAATCAGCACCGGAACCTCTACCCCGAACGGCGAGCGCGGTGTTTTGTTCGTTGCCGCTTGTTGACGCATCGACGAACAAACGTCCGTAAACACTAGAGGTTGAACCCATCGACACGTTGCCGGTGCTGGATACCCGCAGCCGCTCGCCAAGCGCGTTGTTGCCGTAAGTGCTAAACGCCATATACGAGTCGATATTCGTATCGCTTGCAGTCCAATCGGCTTCACGGCCAACTTTAATTTGACCGGCTTGCGGTTTAAACGCGCCGCTGTTTCGGCTCAACCCAAAGTCAACACCGGCCGCTTGGTTCGTTCCTGCGGTGACATCTTTGTTGGTCGTGCGAATGGCGCTTGTGCTGCCATCGGCATCGGAACGCACCTCCAGCTTTGTCGAGTTTGTTGTGTTGCCTGCTAACTCATTGACAGTCACTTGGCCGCTGGAGTCTATGGTGAGCGCGGTCTGCTGGCTTCCTCCATCGTTTTCAAGCTGAATAAAACTAAACGAGCCGCGGGCCGTTGCTGTGCCTCGCGACCAAAACCGACTGCCGTCGTTGTAGTGGTCTAGCATCAGACCCTCTTGGCCGCTTGCTGGCGTCGTGATGTTTCCGTCTACTTGTATCCCGCCGCCGCTGACGTGTAGCTTTTGCTGCGGGTCAGTTTGAGATAAGCCGGCGTTCCCGCTGGAGTCTAGCCGCATCTTCTCGCTGCCATCTACTTGTGCGATTATAGCTGATGACGCTTGGCCTTCACCTCCATCAGCCGCAAGCGTCAGTTGTCCGTTGTCTGCTGCGATTTGCGAATAGTTCGCCGGTGCGCTTGTGTCCTCAAGTCGGATACGAGGCGCGGCTCCGCTGATATGAAACATTGCAGCAGCAGAACCGGCTGCGGGTGTTCCCAGCATCACGTTGCCAGTGCTGTCTATGGTGAGGCGATTTGTTCCACCAGTGGTAAACCCCAGCGAGTCTGCCCCAGCCCGATACATTCCTGTGTCGGGGTCATCGTTAAACGAAAACGTAGGTGTACCAACATCACTGACTGCCGCTCGCAACCTCGCTCCGGTGTGACCACTCACATTCGACTCTAGTATATTTGTGCTGGTTTTAAACTCTGCAATATCAAACTCGTCTGCCGCGATTGTACCATCCGCAGGAACACCCGCCGCTTGCGATGTAGTAGTGACCGCAAGACTCCGCATATTGCCTTGGATAATCGGCTGCACTTGCGTCACCAACGTGCTGCTGCTTGCCGTGCCATCCGCTGCGCCAGCGCGGTCTTGAACGGTGAGGGATTGCGTTGGGTTGGCGAATGCGAGGTCGTAGTCGGAGACGCAGCCGATTTGGTAAACGAATATATCGTCAAGCGTTACCGCTGCGGTTGCAGATTCAGCGCGTATGTATAAAAAATCAACCGAGTTACCAACCGGCCAATCCATCTCAAACGAATTGCTACCCGCTGTGATGGTGTGCTGCGCCGTGTAGGTTCCAGAGTCATAACTGTTGAATGTTGGCGCACCCGTCAAAGCACTTGCGGTATATTCAACTCTGTATTTTTTTCCACCAACTAATGAAACCGAATTGCGACAAACTTGAGTAGCTGCGCTCGCAGCCAACTGCATTGCGTTGCTGTTATTGGTTTGAGTGTTCCAATCGTTGTAGGTGTTCCACCCGTCCAGACTGCCGTTAAAATCTGCGTCGATAACTTTGGTCTGACTTCCGTACTGGTCAGCAAAATCAACGTCTGCCCGCTCGAACGCTGTTTGCACCTCTGCGCTGGAAAGCGATTTGTTCCACGTCCTGAACCTGTAAAAAGTTCCGAGGACGCCATAACCTGCGCCAGCAGACAGCGCTCCGAGATTTGTGTTCCCAGCGCCAATGTCAATCGACGAGGTCGAACTAATATCGACGGTAGCAACGCTGTTGCCGTTTTTGTAGAGAGTCGCGTTCCCACTTCTATCGCAAGTGATGACGTAATGAGTCACCGTGCCATAATCTGCCGTCATATCATAATCCAGCACTTTAGTGCTGGCTGAAGCTGAACCGTCAACAAATTCCAAATTTACCTTGTTGGCTGAAATGTCATTCCAGATATACAAGCGATTATTGCCCGGCGAGTGACTTGTGTATATATAGTTATCACTCGTGTTGTCGCCGGTCTGGTTAAGAACAAATTCAATCGAAAAATCTGCCGTGCCAAATTCTGCTGCCGCCGAGTTTGCAAGTTCGATTTTGCCGCCATCGGCAAAATTCAGACCCCCGCCGTCACCGCTAAAGCCGGTCAGGCTGGACGTGATTTCCCCTTGTGTGGGGTTCTTTTTTATTAAAGTAAAATTGGACATATCAACCAAATGGTGAGTGGTCTAACGCGACAAACCCGCAACCGTCCCCGGCGTTTACATTGCAAATTTCCCATTGCGATAAAGTAAACTCCTCGCCGTTTGGTCCGGTAACACTTAAAACGTCTCCGGGTTCCAATGGGATTTTTACCGTGCCCCCAACTTTTCTAAGGTAAACGGTCCCGGTGTTTTCAGTCTCGGCGGCTTTGTGCGCCACAACAATCAGCGTGTCCGCTTGAGTGGACCCACCAAGTGCCGTGTTAGCGTTTGCGCTTCCACTTGTTATGTATCCGTCGTTAATCGTAATTTCCGCCATCGGTGTTACTTTCTTTTAAATTTCTTGTGTTTCAAATTATTCCGCACCACTTGAATCTCGGGCACTAAGCACTTGCCATTTGGACTCTGTGCCCTCGTAAATCAACTGCACGACACCATCTCCAGTAATAACTAAAGACGAGTCATTTATTACAATCTCGTCCCCGCTTGCTGCGCTTCCAGAGTTGTTGTTTATTGTCGTGGTCTGACTTCCCCCGCTTGCGTTAATAAACATGGTCAAAAAATAACCATCTACACCCCCGGCAATTCCGTTAAGCGCAACATTGCCGCTAACGCTTGAGTTGTCCAAGCGCACAAAAGACGAGTTGCCAGCATTTAAAGCGTTTATTGTGCTTGCCCCTGTTACAGTTGCTTTGCCAAGTTGAACATAACCCGCCCCGGCGGTGCTGTTACCGGTTCCGCTTTTTATCCCGTCCGCCTTAACAGTAACCGTGGATTGAATTGGGGTCCTCGCTATGCTGGTCCCTGTTACCTCTATCTCTAAGGTTGCTGTTGCGCTTGTTTTTGGGCTGCCCGTGTTCCCGGCTAAAAGTGTATTGTTAACTCCTGTGGTGGTTAGGTCTAAGGTCCCGGCGTGGAATGTCTCCCAATCAATGCGGCAAGTGCCCCCGCTTGTGCTTGAATCGGCAACAATAAAGTCTGTTAAGCTAAGTGCCGAATCTGACTTGGTGGAGTATATCCCTCTCTCTTTAACTGCTAACTCCGTGATTGCACCATCAGCAACACCTTTAACGACTAAAACCGGGTCCTCCGAGGCTGAACTTGTTGGAGGTTTAAGCTCATCGTTTAAAGTGTAAGCACTACCCCCGGCAACCGGTTTAGCTGCCCCAACCCGGTATTTACGAGAAAGAGTAACCGAGGAGTAAGCGGTTGCACTTGTCGCCCCACTTGGGCTAACCAATCCAACTTTAACCGTTAGGTTGTCCGAAAGTGTCTTGTACTGTGACGCAAACCCGCCAGACTCATCCTTAACCAGTAAATAAACCTCAACCGGTATCTGGTCCCCTTGAATAAATGAGGGGAGAGTTATGGGCGTGGAGTCTACAACGGAGGCAACTAACTTGTCCTCCTGCAAATCCACAAAGAGTTTCAAAAGATTCGCCACGGACCTAGTTTGCCCCAACTCGGGGAGGTTTCAAATTTAGGCGGAATGGGTCTTGGCTGCCGTGGGGTTGACTAAAAAGGCGTAACGATGGCGGGGCTTTGTCGGATAATAAAAATGTTTATCCGTTGTTATTGTCTCCAACTCGGTTGTTGCTGTTTCAACCCTATCGCTACTGTCTATGGCAATATCTGTCCCGGCGTGGCTACTTGTGCCCGGGTTATCAAGTCGGACAGTTTTAAGAGGTTGCAAAGCAAGTTTGCCTCTTGGGTTGTTTGTCCTCCCATTTGTCCCGTCAACAATCTGGATAACTAAACCGGTTGCGTAACCGTTTGCATTTGCAGAGGTTCCAAGATTATTTTTAAAAATAGGCAACAAATTAAAATTTGTATTCTGTGAGTTAACAACGTCCTCACGGTAAAACGTAGTTCCTAGCGTCTCGCTAGTTGAGTCGCTTAATTGCACATAGTCAAAACCGGTTCCATAATGTTCTCCCACTATCATGCCCCCGCTAAATGCTGCCTTGTAATTGTGCCCCGTTCCACTTGTTGCTATTAAAAAACAATTAGTTTGGTCCGGAATTGTGCCTTGGTATGGAGTTTGGGAAAGACTTGTTACCCATTGGGCGGGTGCTGCTACTTCCTCAAATCTAAAAGCTAAACCCTCGGCATCAGCAAAGGCTTTAACATCGGCAATTTTTACCCACCTAAAATCATCAACGTCCGCTTGCTCGCTTTGACTTGCCCCGGACGCAACGGAAGTAGATGCCGCCGCCCTTATTGCCGTCCCATTTGCAAAGTCCGTGTAATCGTAAACCTTACTTGCGCCTAATAAGTCCGTGTAAAGGTTGTCTTGGCTATCTCCGTCAACAAACCCCTCGTAAAGTTCTATTGGTGCAACTAAATCATTAAGCCAACCATTGCCCGGTTTCATTATGCGGTTGCCCCAATAAATCTCATCTACTGCCAAGGGTCGTATTTGGTCCGCTTTTTTAATTAAGACGGCAATGTTGTTGTAATGTTCCCGGACTAGGTTAATCCGGTTGTAACTTGCCGGAGTTTTTATGGTGTTAAGGCTTGCGTCTGTTTTGCTGTTTTCTACTTCTAAAATTACATCGTCAACAATTAAGCGGGGATAATTTGGGTTATTTACTTCCCCGCCGCTAAAAGACCCCTTGCTGGCCTTTGCGTCTATGTCGTTGGTTAAAAACGCAATGTCCGTAGAGGTTAACGTTCCAATGTTGTTAAGTTGTAGGTCCGTCCCTGCCGGGTCCCCCTCAATGTCGTTGTGTTTAAAAGTTTCGGTCCCTGCCGTTATGGGCGTTGCTGTTTCATACTGTCGGACCTTGCGCGGGGTCTCGTGCATCCGGTGAAACTTGTGGGTGTCAATGTGATGCCGGTAGTTAGTTGTAACTGCATTAAAAAAAGAATCCTTCCAATGGCTTGGCCAACCGCAAGTGTAAGCATAAAGGTAACTTGCTTTTCCTTTTGCACTACTCCCGGAATAGGTTGCCGAATGTAATCGTTTTGGAATAAACCACTCTTGGTCACATTTAAGTTTTAGGGTCCCGCTATCTAGTTCCAAACTAAAACTGTGGTTGGTTATTAACCCTTTCCAATATGCCTCATTATCTCCACCACCTAACGGGGAACGTATGTCGAACACATCCCGCCAAAGTAGCTTTGGACCCTCCGAGGTTAAGACCACACTTTTGTTTTCTGGTGTGCTTATGCTGCAATAATTTGTTATGTGGGTTTTAAAGTTTCCAACCGTGTAGGTTTTTCCATCAAAACTTGTGCCGCTAACGTTTGGGTTTGTTCCACTTGTTGCAATGCCGTTAAACAATGCGTGGTAAGGTCTAAACGATTTTGGCCGCCCCGTGTAATCTACGCCAATTGTTGTGGTGTTTTGGTGTAGGTCCGGGACTTTTAAAAAGTGTGTTTGCAGTTTGTAGACTGTACTTGCCAAATTTAAAACTTGGTTGGCATCGTTATTTTGCAGGACATTGGTGGTTAAAGGCCAAATCTCAAACAAGCTAGGCGTGGCAGTTTTGCCAATGTTTGTGTCCTCGTTGTGGGTAATTGTGCTGTCACTTATTTCTGCCCCAATTGCGTTAAGGTTGGAATTGAAAGAACCCCACCCATCAAACTGGACCGTGCCGGTTTGCAAGGTGCTACCGGATGTGTCTTTTTTGCGGTAGCCAATTGCCCCTTTATGAAACACTAAGTCCCCAATCTTTGTGTTATCGTCTATCGTTGGAAAATACCCACCCGTTGCATAATCGCTGCCAATGTCGTTTTGGGTTGTTGAGTTAAAAAATATGCGTTGGTGGTGTTTGTCTCTGCCTTGCGTAGAGTTGTAATCTTGTTGCAGGAATGGGCTATTTTCCATGCCCACAAACTCAAAGAGGTTAAAAATAAAATGTGGGTTGGTTACGTTGTTTGCCCTCATCGTTTGGGCAATAGACCCGCTAAAACTATCAAAGAACAAAAAGCGTGGGTCTTGAGGTAGGCACTTAAAGAAATAATTGTAATCATGGTAAAAGGTAGTGCCCACCCTCCTTAAACATTTTTGATTGTATGCCGGTAAACTAAACGTGGCGTGTGGGTCTGAAAAACTGCCACAATAAATAGTGTAATCTCGGTCCGTTAAGTTATGTATTTTTATACAATTATATTTATCGTAAGAATCAGGAATTGCAAAACTTGTCCCACTACCCGTGGCAATTATTACCTCTGCAACTGCCAAGTCCCATTGTTTCTCCGGGGCGGGTTCTGTGTATTCCCAAATTGCATGGTCCACCCCGCCATTATCCCGATAGTGGACCTTCATGGACCTTTTTAGGTCCGGGGTGCTACTTCCTGCCACATAGGCGTAACCATCGGCGTAACTGCTAATTGTTGCGTTGGCTGCCGCCGTGTCGTAGGTGGATTGGTCGTAAGTGTTGGGGATAGTCTCAAAGGCAGAATAAACAACACTTGTAGAGGTTGCCCCGTGAGTTGTCCCGGGCCAGAAGATAAACTCGTTACCACGGTAAAGGTAGGAGTCCGGGTAACTGCTTGGGCTTGCACTTGCCGCTATGTTTTCAAGTAGATAAGTGGAACAACCGTTTAGTGCCTTGTTAAGTATAGCGTCCGCCTCGGACCAAAGTTCGTTCATTCGGTCCGCCGAGGGTTGCTCCCCGCCAGTTAAATAACTTATAGCCAAACCGCTTTGCCACTTCCGCTTGTTCCATCTGTCCCGGCTTTGCCCTCTCTAATTGTGCCCCGGGTAGTTCTTTTAAATTGTGTGTTGGTGCTATCCACCGGAATTAACGACAAAATAACTTCCCGCATTTGGTTGTGCCATGCCGCCTCTGGTCCGTTGCCCTTTAGTTTTGGTGGGACTCTAAACATTAACTTGCCTCGGGATAAACAAAGTTTGGCCAAATGTTTAGTTGCCACTCTTGGTTTCGCTCAAACTTACCACCCGCAACTTGTGTAATTTGTGGAGACTTCTTTAACCATCGCCATTTGTAAGTGTAGCCTGTTCCACTTACATCACTTGGGACAGTAAAGGTGGGAGCGTTTATGTCGCTTATTGTGGCTTGTATCATGGGCGGCATCCCCTCGGCACTTGCTACTTGTGCCGTGGTCCAAATGTACCCCACACCCGTGGTAGCCATTTGCCTTTGGTAGTCGCTTGCCACTAATTCTGTTTTCCGTAAAACATACTCAAAATCCAACCATGATTCCTGCCCCTTGGATAACATGAAAAACAAAAACTTGGCATTGTTTGTCCATGAGCCGGTGGAGGTTGTCCCGGTGTGTATGTCTACCGCAAAGGCAGCGGCGGCGTTTGCATAGGTTCCATCGTTTAATTTATCTGCCGCCTTTTCAACGTCTTTAATGGTGTTGGGGTGTAGGTTTAAAACCCTCCAATGTTCCCGGATATCTTTTTGGCTATCCTGCCCAATTAACTCCCATGTTGTCGTTACCTCTGCCTCTGACTCACCACCGCCCCCTCCGGTTATGTCCCTGTTGATTCTTGCGGTTAGGGTTGCTGTTGCCCCGTTAGTTTCATAACTAACATCATCAACCCTTGGGACAAACCGACTAATTAAACCCCGGACGGCATCTTTCTCCCCTTGATAACGGACCTCGCTAGTCCAGCCGCTTGCTTTGTTCCAAGAATAACGCTTGCCGGTTTTAACTACTTTTTCTGCCCCTACTATTGTTGCCATTATGGGTAAATTGTATCTGTTGCCCCGGCAGCTACTTTAGCCCCGGTGTTTTCTTCAATCTTCTTTTGCACGGTCAATTGTTGCCGCGCCAAATTAACTAAGCCTTGTGGGGACCTAACTAATGCACCAATCTGTTGGGCACTTGTAAGGGAACGGGTAGACGATTTGGCGGCAGACGATTTGCTTAACTTACCGGCAGCGTCTAACGCTTTCATTTCTAACTCTAACGCTTTCTTTTTGTCCTCGGGCTTACCGGTTTCCCTCAACGCTTTAGCCTCCTCCTCTGCCTCTTTCTTTTGCAACTCTAATTGTTTCTTTTGCTCGGCAGTCGTTAGCTTGGCAAAATCAAGTTGCTCTTTACGTTTCTTAACTTGCTCCTCAAGTGTCTTTATTTGTTTCTCTAACTCAAAGTCTATGCCCTGCCCTAAAAACTTCTCTGCCGGGTCCATGCCGCTTGGCTTGGTTGCCTCGTTAAATTGCTTTTGTGATTTTGTCGCACTATCCACAATTTTTTTGTACTCATCAGAAAAAGCCTCCCCAAACGTTACCCCGTCTGTAAACAAGGCAGCTAGACCCGTAATTATCCCGCCAATTGGGGCAACAATCATGGCTTGAAATGTGTTAACAAAACCGTTGCCAAAGCTAACAAGGTCCCCAAGAAATGTGCCAAACCAACCTCGTTGGCTTGCGCTAAATGCGTCCAACTTTTTAGAGGCAATGTCTAGGCTAGTTAATGCCTCCTCACTTATTGCAAACTCGTTGGCTGCCGTTGCCATTTCTCTTAAAGCCTCGGACCCTTGACTTATCAAAGGCAACACCCGGCGGCCAAGGTCATCGCCAAAGGTCCGAATGGTTGCCGTTAACACTCGGCTTTTATCGTCTGTATTAGCGGCAGCATCAGCAAACAGCATAAATGCCTCCCATGGGCTTTTGCCTTTCATCTTGTCCGCTTCTAGCCCAACTAATTTAAAATCCTCCTTAACCCCTGCCGCTCCACTCATTGCGTCCTGCATTTTGTCGGTGAGGGTTCCGAAAGCATCGGTAACGTCATTGGTATCTGCTCCCATCTGCTTAAACAGAAAGTCCATTTGCTGAAATTGGTCCGTGGTTAGACCAATCTGGTGGGAGAATGTTTTTACGTCTTTGGCAAACTGCAAAGCGTCTGCGCTTGCCTTAGTCAAAAACCCGGCAGCAAAGACACCCGCAAGTTGCCCCCTCAAGTCTCCTGCAATTTTGCGCCCGGTTTTTTTAGCAGACTTGGAAACCCCTTTCATCCCTTGGTCAAAGGGGCGGGAATCCAAGCCCAACTGCGCCATTAACTTTGCTACCATGTCAGTTGTTCTCCGCTTTCTGTTTGGCTAACAATTCGGCGTAACGCTCGCCAAAATCGTCTGCCTTTTTCTGTGCCTCGTCGTGGTCCTCGGTTTTTAGAGATAAATTACCATCCATTTCACCAAGCGTAACAATATCCCAAAGGTTCATTGCGAAAGGTCGGTTCATTATTTCCGACTCTGTAAGGTTGGTGTTTTTATGGAGTTGGCAACGGATGATTTGGGGGAGTGGTGTAGAGAGTCCCTTGCCTTGCTCTTTGAACCAATAAGAGGGTCCAAGTAAACCCTCCTCAATGTAATTGGCAACAAACCTAGACTCTTTTTCTAAGTCAATTTCATTGCACACTTTGGCTAAACGCTTGGTGTGCTTTTGGACTTCTCCGTTGCGTTGCGCCTCTAAAAACTCCTCAAAGGTGTTACTGCAAACGACAACGGCAATGGCAAAGTCTATGACCGTTGCAGGACCACCAAGGAGGAGGGCGCAGTTATTTTTTTCTAGCAGGATATAGTGCCCCAAACTAAAGGGGCGTAACTTTATCCCAAGGACCTCATGCGTGTCCGGGACAATGGTAGAGTTAAAGTCCCGCACATTTATTAAACTGCACCCGAAACGCCAGCATCACACCCGGCATATTGGCGGAGAGTCATAGTTACCCGCGCCTCGGAATCATTGGAACGCGAAAGCTCGCCACTTATGTAACTCCACTTTCCTGCATCTGCTGCATCTTTAACAGTATCCGTGTTACCGTCTAAACTCGTCAAATGTTCGTCCGACTCAACCAATGTGATAATGTCCCCCGGTGATGGCATTAACGCCTCAATATCCGCTTGCACTAAATCTACCGATGTTGAACTTGGGACAACCTCAATAGAACACTCGCGATTGTGATTACTAAAAACCAAGGCAGCAACATCACCCGAACCATTTTTGATTTCGGTAACGTCTGATTGATTAGAAATTGAAACGCTTTGAAGGTCTCCGTGGTCTGCCCCTATTGGTTCTGTACTTGCAAAACCGGTTGCAGTTATTCCCGCAACTCCCCACACTACATATTTGCCATTTGCCGTAGCCATGGGGTTAGATTATGAGATTGCTTGGGCGTTTCAAATTTTGGGGCTTATTTTATTGAACCACGTTTAAGTCCCATTTCTTTCTCCATTCGCCGCTTTACCATGGTCTCAAAAAAACGATTCATTTTTCCCATGGAAATCCCTTGTGCGTAACGCAACCACCGGGATGTTTGGGTGCTGCTCGTTGCGTAGTCCGCAAGGTTGGCAAATATTATTTCCTGTCTTGGCCAATTTATTTTTGAGGACTTGTCCCGAATCATGCCCCGGGTGGTGTGCCTCTTTGCCCAAGCTACCCACCCGCCTCTTGTTCTGGCCTTTAGTCGTTGGGCTGCCTTGTTCCACCCGGATTTGTATGCGCCAATCCTTTGGGCTACCCGGTTAACGTAGTTGGTCCGCTCGCCTTTGTTTACCACAAAAGCCTGTTTGCCTGTGCCCTTGCTAACCTTACCTCTCCGGTTTCTAAATTTGTAATGGTACTCATTGGGCAAACTTGCCAAAACCGGCTTGCCAATAATTTTAGAGAGGGTTTTTAAATCTTTGGAGTTGATTGCCTTTCTAACCTTTGGGTCATTGTAAAGTTTCAACTCTTTAACAACACCAATAACCCGGGCAATGTCCATTTCTAAACTGCGCCGTCCTTTGCCTCTTTGTTCCGCTGATTTTTCCGCAAACGCTTTTCCAACTCTCCCGGAGTGTGGAGGAGTTAGTTTTAACAAAGTCTCGACCAAGTGCCGCCCGGTTAGGCGCAACACCTCTTTTACTTCCAACCCGGTTTTATCAACCAAGTTATCAACGGCCATGAAAAATTGGCCGTCATCAATTTTGAAGCTAGTAGCCACTAACGCAAACGTCAAAGGATACAGACCCAACTAAAAACCGGTCCTCCACATTTTGACCGGTACGAAATGCAGAGACTCCGCTTGTTCTTATGTCCTGCTCCGTAGCGTCTAAAGTAGTGGGCAAGTCCGAATCCAGAAACAAATCGCGCACCCGTGCAAGCAAGGTCCGGTGTGTACTTGCCGCATTTGTTGGGTCCACGTTAGTCCGTACCTCAACGTTTATTCGGACCACCCAAATCCCCGAAAGGTTACTCCTCTCCTCCGCGCTTTCTGCAAAACACACAATGCCGTTTTTATCAAACGCCCCGTCTGTTATTCCGGGCAATGCGTCATAAGTTGCCGAGTAGGTAGACCACCAACTTGCCTCGGTGATTATCTCCTTAACTGCTAACTCTATTTTGGAGTCTATGTTATTGAATGGGCTACTCATTGAGTCCTTTTACTTGTAACGAAACAACCTTGCCGTCTGATAACCCCCGAGTATTTACCCGGTAGTTTCTGCCAACCAAGGTTGAGTCATAAGCTGCCGTTATTGCCAACGTATCCCCAACATCCGGGAGCGTTGTAAAATCGGCAGCCTTTACCAAAATCTCTACATCATACTCCGGGACAATCCCACCAACTTCTAAACTAGAGTCCTCGGACACTTCCCCAAAATAACCGGTGTAACTGGACCCGCTAAAGGTAAAGGTTACGGACCACTCGGAACGTATTTTCTCAAAGTCTGTTTGCAGTTGGTTTACTAAACTCATTTTAAAGAAAAAGGGGGAGGGGGAACTAAACCCCTCCCCCATGCACTAACGTCTAACAGTCAATCAATTAGAGGTCGCCTTTAGTCATTGCGAACGATTCCGCATGGCGAACCGCAATGTCAGTAAACAACGAAACAATAAGTCTAATTGTGCCGCTTGCCGCAGATGTGTAAGGGTCCACCAAAACTTCGACCCCATCCCAGCGACCAATAATTAGGTCTGAGAAGTTGCCAAAAATAAAGGCGGTTCCGTTTGTTCCACTTCCAAGGTTGTCCGGTACGTTGTTAGAAACAAACAACGGATAACCAGCAACACGACCGTCCGAGTCCAAAAGAAATTTGGCAGTTGAACTTGCAACCTCGGTAGTAGCCAACTTGGCTCGACCGGCGGCACTTGTCATAAAGGCCAAATCACCCATAAGGGCATTGTCTTGGTCCACTTGCTTTATCACATTCCAGATTTCGGAATAGTTGATTGTTTGCCCGTCTCCCTCATCGCCAATGCCGCTTGTTGCAATGATGCCGGTTGGCTCATTACTTCCACCACCGTTAATGGCAGCGGCATCCTCGGCAATTGCTAACGCTTTGAGAATGTCATTGCGGAGAATGTTTTCCATATCCAAGCTGGACTGAATCATTAACTGCTTTGAAACATTAACGTGAACGCTTAACCGTTTTGGAGTCAGAGAAACTTGGTCAAAGACCGGAACGGATTCCGTAGGACTTCCCTGCTCTGCAACCCAATAAGCGGAGTTGCTGGTGGTCATCCGTGGGATTGAAACGTTGCCTTGCAGTCCAGAAAGAACAGTTGCGCCGGCTTGCTCCACAACAACCATGTTAGACAAGGCATCAATGAAACTTGCAGAATCAACCGTGTCCTCAATGGTGTTACCCCCATGACCAAGACCACTACCAGACGAGGCGGCGGTTACGTCACGCACTTGCAAGTCGTTAGGGATAACCAAGCCTTGTGAGACTCGACCATAACGCTTTTGTGCTTCCTCGCTAACCTCTGCCTCGTAACCGGTGAAACGTCCCTCTTTAATGTAGTTAGCAACTGCATTGCAAAGGCTAAAACGCTTTTCCTCTTTAGGTGCTAGGATTTCTCCCTTGTCCTGAACAGGCTCGGTTTTAAGTTGGTTATCAAGAATCCAGCGGGAAAATTCGCCCGGGGTCTTGCCGTCTTGGATGGCATTGTGCGCGTCATCCATGCAGTTATAACGTGCGCCTAGCGCAGTCAACTCCTTGGAACGTTTAAGCTCGGCGTTGCGTGTGTTCTCCGCAATGACCTCAACGTTAGGAGTGTCGTTTTTTACTTCTTCACTCATTTTACTTTTATCTGTTTTAATAGTTTCAGTTTGTTGCGGTTGTTCGATTTGAACACCTCGGCCAACTCCAACCGAGGGGTCCGCTGGTACAGAAACCACGCTTATCTCCAACGGCAGCCAACGCGCCGCCCTCAAGGTGTCCAACCCCTCGGTGGCTTGTTCACGAACCGTATTGAGGACATAATAACCGATACTCGTTAACCCACGAATCCCGTCTATTATGTCTCTGTAAATTTCTTGTGCCCGTGCTGATTTGCTAAACCGGACAACTGCTCGCCCAACCTTGTCCTCGTCTATTCGGGCAGATTCCACAACTCCAATTTGGTCGTTAGTGTCGTGGTTTAAAAGTAATGGGGCACGACCATTAAGGCGGGTTAGGTCCACACTATCCGGGGAGTGGTCTAACACTTCCAAGTAACCATCCCTCTCCACGGGTGTCTCTGAACTAAAAGCCAACTCTACAACGTTGGTTTCCTCTAGTGCGCGGACCTCGGCGTTAATTGCTTCCCGGGTAATCACCGGGGTAACATCTCTGTGCTTATCTTTGTCCTCCTCGTAAGCATTACCCTCCCCACCCTCGGGGTCTGGTTCCGTGGACTCTGTTACCCCCTCGGGTTCCTGTGGTAATTTCTCCATGGTAATTGTTACCGTGGTTGCGTCCTCCTCGACGTTGACAATGTGGCGTTTGTCCATTTCCTCACTCATCTTGGTCCGAGGTTATTTGTTCCTCTTGCTGTTTCAAATTTTCGCCAAACACTAAACCCTTCTCATCGGCCAAAGTGTTGTCCATGGCTATGTTGTCAAAAACGTCCTCTACGTCTCCCCCATACTCTGCAATGATGTTACGCCTTGAGTTTAACCCTGCCTCAACTGCTTGAATGTTGGCTTGCAAATCCTTTAACGGGTCCACCCAACTCCACCGTCTCGGTTTCCATTGCGGTGCATTCATTTTGTCAAACCTCCCAATGTTAAACGGAAAATAGTTTGCCAACATTGCAGACTCTAACCATGCCTCAAAGACCGGACCAATAAACCCATCAATAAACCATTGTTGGACTTTCTTAAAATGCTCCCGCTGTTCCAACACCCCGGCCCGGATACTTGAGTAATTAACCCCCTCCAAATCCCCGGACACTAACTCGTAACTTACACCAAGACCGGAAGCGATGCCGCGCAAAGTGCTTTTAACAAAGTCCTTGTATGCAGTTGTTGGGTGAGACGGGTTCCATTCTTGGAACTTCATTCCGCTAGGCAACTCCTCAATGGTCCCCGGTTCTGCCTCCATTAAAAGGTTGTAATCCGTGTCCTCCTCTCCGGTGTAACCGTCCGAATTTTCTTTCATCAACCAACCCATTTTGCAGGAACTAACCCGGGCAGCTACAACCTCTGCCTCCTCGTAACCGGCAAGTTGTTGCAAGCGGGTCATTGCCGAAACCATCCACGGAACCCCTCGGGTCTGGCTTACTCTTTCTTGATTAAAAACATGGATAATCTCATTGGCAGGAATGCGTTGCCGCCTCTGGTAACTTGCCGAATAATTGTCCCCCGGGTGGTTGTCTAAAATATGATATGCAACCGGTTTCCCAAATTGGTCCACCTCCACGCCCATCCTTATCCTATTGCCGTTTTTAAGTTTTAAATTATGCTCATTGTCTAAACGGTCCGCCTCTATGAGTTGCAGGGAAAAACCAAACGGGTTTTTGTAGCCTCTTATAATTCTAATTAAAACGTCCCCGTCACGGATGCAACTACGCAAGGCAAGCCTCTGCAAATCTCGCCAAGTCATTTTGCCGGTGGGTGTGCAATTGGCAGCCTTACCCCAAAGACTCCACGCTTGCTCAATGGCAAAGTTAGCGTAACGGTCCGGGCTATTGGGTTGGTCCATCACTTTCATTTGCAGACCTACACCTTGTGCCCCTAAAACGTTATTTTCCATGCCGTCTAAATAGCGGCGGACATAATCGTTGTTACGTTCCAACTCCCGGCAACGTCCACGCAACCTAACAAGGCTGCCTCTAATTTCCTCGTCTCCGGTAGTCGTTGGGCTTAACCAATCGCTAGTTAACCGGCTAACGTTTGCCCCTTTAAAACTTCTTTGTCCCG
>VTLG01013239.1_pt1 | contig 20264 bp, 31 predicted proteins | sample 4694571 | NCBI WGS metagenome assembly VTLG01 (sample SAMN12604809, study PRJNA352737) | marine metagenome | biome: ENVO:00000447; feature: ENVO:00000209|ENVO:00000569|ENVO:01000036; material: ENVO:00002151; isolation source: viral sequences binned using virsorter ... | reverse complement strand
AAGGAAATTCTCACAGGCTCTATTGATTCCATGAGTCGTGATGATGTCGAGGCGAAGTTGCGGGAACTTAAGGAACAATACAGTATTGAAGCTGATTTCGAGGTTTTAAAGGAAATGAAGAAAGTGGAAAAAAAGGCTTGACTATCTAATAGAGTGGGATTATATACTAATCATGTGTAGCTGTAGCACATATAAAAAAAGACAGTAATAGGTGCCTGGCATAACGTTAGCCACAACTGACCTAGAATCCCGAATCGATTTTAGCTTAGGGCTCTTACGACAGGCAAATAGTTGTGGGGAACAGAAAAAAATCAAAACGTTCACCGAGTTGCTAGGCACCATTAAAAAAGGAGAAAGCTATGACGTCAAAAGAAATATTAAAAAAAGTAAAAGAAATGTTAGAAATTAACACAAGGGTTAATTGGGATGGACAATGGATGGAAAAGGAGCCCGTGACACCAAACCAAGAGTTTCAGAATGTCCTGGATTTTATTGAGGAAAAAGAGAAAGAGAGGTCTGTATGAAAATCAAAGGTGAAGGAAGAATAAAGCCACATTTACCTATCTATACAAAGCATAGAAAAGGAAAAGGTCAATTTAAGAGAAAGGCAGCAAATGATAAAAACACAAAGAAATAATTATGTGTCAGTTCCTATGTCGGAAGATCTCTTTTGGAAAAGAGTTTGGCTATTAACTCATGCTATGTTAACCGCAGATCATTTTGAATTTAGAGTTTTATATTTTCATAAATTACAAGACTTAATGAAGAAGGTACCATGAAATATAAATTTACTAGACGAGATACTTTTGATACGCCTAAAGTAGAATTAGATTTTAATTTTAGTCCTTCGTGGTGGGAAGGGCTCGCTGTTATTATTTTTTATTTTGGGCAAAAAGTAATATTTTGGGGTGTGGTTGTATACTTATATTTTCTTTTTTTTTAGTGAAACCCGAGAGTAAATTTTGGAAACAAATAAAAGAAAACTTATCTAATATTCATTGGACAAGATTTGAAAACTGGGCAACCCCAGGTGTTCCTGATTGCTATGGAATCCAGGATGGAATTTCGTTTTGGATTGAATTGAAAGTAATTCATGGTAACAAAATTAAATTATCACCTTTTCAAAAATCATGGCATTTTAACCATAGTTTACAAGGTGGTAGAAATTTTATTATGGCCACGGCCTTCCCTCAAAGCTTACTCTATATATTTCCAGGATCCGTGGCTCTCTCCATTGGCTCCATTGCCCATTGTCCTTCCCCCAATTGGCAAGTTAGTATGAGCCCAGGAGCTGGGCCCGCATCCTCCTGGAAGCAGGTTGAAGAAGTCCTTCTCCATTGCCCATTGCCGAGGCCTTCCCCCAATAAAACAGTTACATAGATCCCTGGCGTGCGTTGCGCGGCAGCTTCTTCTTTTTCCATTGACATCTCCGTGCATTGGCTGTTTTCCGCCAAGTATAGTCATTACCTTCCCGCGGGCCCAGCCCCGCAGCGCGCCGCTGCCTCCATCTCCATTGGCAGAAACCAGCGAAGAAAGAAACATCAGTAGATCCTGAAGCTGCGGACCAGGTAGATCCTGCATTGCCCATTGCCCAGTCCTTTCGTGTTGCGTCTTATAATAGTAGTGATGACACCCACCCTGACTGGTGTGACGGGAAAAATAAAACTTGACTATGGGATAAGATGGGAGTATATAATAGAGGACGAGTGTGTTAGGTCACAATGTGTGGCACTCTCCACCACTGAATATGTTAAGGAGGGGGTTGAAGCTGTAGTACTTTGGTTTCTTCCACGCTCGTCCGAACTTAAAAAGGAGAAAGTATGGTATTTTCGGATGAAAGTTTAGCAATGGTTTGTGCCACATTAAAAGGCATTACCGAAGCTCTCGATAGAAACAATGAAACTCTAGAAAAGATTCTAGGGCATTACAATGCTGTTGTTCCCCCAATGAAAGAGGGTGCAGATAGATCTAACCGAATTGGTCGGCAGGTCGAACTTGAAAACGGAGGAGGACATATCGAAAATTAAAAAATATTATCTTTCATATTACTCATTTAAAGGCGAGGTTAATTCCTCGCCTTTTTTATTGTCCATTCTCCATTGCCCATTGCTCGTTGTTGTTGGTCTATAGTTATAGTTAAGGTGCAGGGGAAGCGTTGTGCAGCTGACTCGGGTGACGGAAGTTCTTTTTATTTGCTCTTGACTATGAGATAAAGTGGGACTATATATATAAGAGGATCGCAACGGGAAGCATCTAGCACTTACTAGGCGTTTCGCTGAAAGGTTGGAGCTCTGCCCCCGTTCTTTCCGCATTTAAACAGGAAGGAACAAGATGACACAAGCACAAAGAGAACGAAGCTGCATCTCCCAGGTGGAGGAGCGCTGGAAAGACAGACAAGAAGATCTTAAGGACCCATCCTATGACGGGGGTCTTTGCTTTGATTACGTACATCCAAACACATTCACCGACCAAAAGGAGGGCTATTGGCGTTGGCAATTTAGCTGGGGAGGTCCTGGCGATGAGTTGCGTGCATACGTTAACATAGATAACTCCATCCATCGGCTAGAATACTGGTACTTGGACTGGTTCGACGGTGCCTCCATTCAGGTCCAGGAAGGAGATGCGTGGGACATGATCCAGGAAAAGATTGCCTTCCAGGCAATTGAGGAGGGCATGTGCTCCATTACATAGGGATTCTCCTGATCATATATATAGTTGCGTTAGTGTTAGCCCCGCAGCAGGTGCTGGCTGTCACGGCTGTCGCCATTGCATCGGCGTGGAATCTGATTGATTGGACAACAGTTCTATGGACGCCCTGAGCGCGCGCGGCCTCCATTGCATTGTTGAATCGTTAGCTTGTGTACTATTAGTTAGTTAACATTACCCATGACGGTGGAAGTTCGTGGAAAAAAAATTAATAAAAGGTATTGACTTATAATAAAATGGGATTATATAAGATGTATTAACTAGAAAGACGAAAGGAATAAAATGTCAAAAGCTGTTAATATATTAGAAGTCTTAGCTAAAGCTCATATGGGTAAAAATATGAGTAAGAAAGCTATGCAACAAGTAATAGATACCTATGGTCGTGCCTTAACATTAAAGAAAGTTATAGACGATTTCATAAAAGTTAATCGCAATTTAGTAATCGATATGGGCGTTAGTCAAAACGCTAATCTATTACATGGGAGGGATTACACACTTCATGTATCACAAAAACTTAGCGTTAAAATTGATTCGCAACTCGTTAAAGAAAAACTTGGCGAGCTTGAATACCATAAATGCAAAGTACCAACGCAATATAAAACAATTCAAGCGATGGCACTCAACGAGGGGCAAGTTGCAAAAGACAGTAAGTCCACAGTTGAAACTGTAGCAGATTTTCAATTAGCTGTGTAGTTCTGTATTATACCTACATAGTTCTAAAAGGGCGAGTGATATACTCGCCCTTTTTTATTTGTCCATTGCATTGCCTGACCTGTCGTTAGTCCTATATTAGTTAGTTATAATACGCCCAGCTGCCAGCTGCCTCCATTCCATTGCCTGACCTGTCGCCTTACCCAGTATTAGTAAGATAACTTTTAGGGGGGGGTAAAACTCGGGCGTGATAAAAGTGGTTGGTAAAAAAATAAAAAAAGAATTTGACTATAAGATTAAATGGGATTAATAAGATATGTAGAAAGGAAAACTTAAAATGCCAGATAATAATAATCCTAATGACGACTTATCAAGACGATTAACAGTAGTTGAACAAACGTTTGGTTTAAGACCTCGTAATAATACTGATATGGTTAATCCTAACGATCAACCTATTACTCCTGTTCATACTGATAATATTAATTGGAAAGCTTTGTACAAAGTTTTAGAAAGTGAAGTGGAAACGATTGTTCTCGATCCTAATTGTCCTCAGTATGTTAAAGATTGGGGAAAACGTATTATGGAACGATTAGCTCACTTCATACCTCAAAGATGAATATTAATTTAATATTTACTCTCTTAATATTTGTAGTGATACTACAAACTTTATTAATGTTCTTATAATAGTTACCCTTAAGGGCTGGTGGAAGGGCGGTGAAAATCCGCCCTTTTTTTACGCCTTCACTTCAGCTTCCAAGACCTTCTTGCCAGCGACTCCTGCTTCCAAGTCAAAACTACATCTAGGTACTTACAAACTTTAATATACTCGATTTGGTGTATTGTAACACCCCACACCCCCAAAACCGCCCGTCGCTTCGGGCGTTTTCCCTAGTGGCAGAGTTTTACACGAACACAAAGTATGATATAACTTTTTTATGAAAAAAGATAAAATACCAACCGATTTATTAAAATATGAATTACGAAATTTACAAATAAAAATAGCTGAGGAGTCCCGTTCCTCCTACCTTACTTTTGTAAAAAAAGTATGGCCAGATTTTATTACAGGTTCACATCATAAAATTATTGCAAAAAAATTTGAAGATATTTCACGTGGAAAGATTAAACGTTTAATTGTTAATATGCCACCTCGACATACTAAATCTGAGTTTGCATCTCATTTATTTCCTTCGTGGATGATGGGCCGTAATCCAAAAATAAAAATAATTCAAACGACACATACGGCTGAATTATCGTATACCTTTGGTAGAAAAGTAAGGAACTTATTTGATCAACAAGATTTTAAAGATATATTCCCGAATGTTAGTCTATCACAAGACTCTAAAGCGGCGGGGCGTTTTACCACTAACAAAGGTGGAGAGTATTTTGCTGCTGGTGTGGGTGGCGCTATTACTGGTCGGGGTGCCGATCTTCTCATTATTGATGATCCTCATTCAGAGCAAGATGCCCTAAGTCAAACAGCTATGGATAATGCCTATGAATGGTATACCTCAGGACCAAGGCAACGTTTACAACCAGGCGGTGCAATTGTAATTGTAATGACTCGTTGGTCAGTAAAAGATCTAACAGGTAAATTAATGGCCGCTCAAACAGAACCCAAAGCCGATCAGTGGGACGTGGTGGAGTTTCCAGCCGTCTTGAATGATAAACCAATGTGGCCTGAGTATTGGAACATTGATGAACTGGACGGGGTGAAAGCTTCTTTGTCCGAACAGAAATGGCAAGCCCAATGGCAACAAGCTCCAACTTCTGAAGAGGGATCCATTATTAAAAGAGAATGGTGGAAAGTATGGCCTAAGGTAGAAATTCCTGATCTTATGCATGTTATCCAAAGTTATGACACCGCATTCAGTAAAAAGGAAACAGCCGATTTTAGTGCCATAACCACATGGGGTGTCTTTAAGCCCGTGGAACACGGACCTTTCCATATTATTCTTTTAGCGATGAGAAAGGGACGGTGGGATTTTCCTGAATTGAAAAAAATTGCCGTAGAGCAATGTCAATACTGGGAGCCTGAAACAATTTTAATTGAAGCGAAAGCTTCGGGAATGCCTCTGACACATGAGCTGCGTCAAGTAGGAATTCCTGTCGTGAACTATACGCCCAGCAAGGGGAATGATAAGCACGTTCGTGTTAACTCTGTAGCTCCTCTTTTTGAAGCAGGGCAAGTCTGGTGTACCGATGACAGGTGGGCAGAAGAAGTTATTGAAGAATGTGCCGCTTTCCCTTATGGTGAACATGACGATCTCGTCGATTCAACAACACAAGCGTTGTTGCGTTTCCGTCAAGGGAACTTTATACAATTAGATTCAGACTACAAGGATGATCCAACCTTTCTTGTAGGAACACAGGAGTATTATTAATGGCAAATCCAATAGACACAGGAAGAAAATATGGATTAAAATTTTTACTATCTCTTATTAATAATAAGCCAAAAACAGCAAACTGGAAAACATATTTAGGAGAGAAATATGATGACTTTTTTGATTCTTTTGGAAATATCTATAAAGATTTAACTAAGAAAGAAGATCTCGAGGGATTAAGTGAATTTAAGAAGGAGGTTGGAAAAAAGACGTTTGACACATTAGTTACAAAAACTAAAAAAGAAAAAAAATTAACCAGAAAAGATACCAAGAAAGCTGAATCTATGGGCCAGCATAAAAAAGCCGTAGAGGTACGTCTTGCTCAATCATGGTTTGTGCAAAATAAAGGAGCTGAGAAGGTAGAAGCTACAAAAATAATAGTAGATGACATGATAAACAATGCATCTACCACAAAAAAATATAATTTTGCTACTCAGAAGATGGAAGAAGTTTTTGATTTTGGACAGGGAACTCCCTTTACTTACGAAAAAATGTTGCCAAAACTCAAAGAAAAGTTTCCTAATATATTTAAAAACATGAATTTGAATGCAAAAGATAAAAGAAATTGGCAAAGATATATTCGTTCTAAAATTAAATTTCCAAAAAATTTAAAAAGTAGATCCTCCTATGAACATACTTATTTGATAGATAGATTTAGAAAGCTATACGCACCAGGCGATAATACAGCGATTGATAATCAATTTATCTATGATTTGTGGAGATCTCGTCCTAAGGATTTTAGAACAAAAAATGCTATTCAGGATGTTGATATGTTTTTTCATTTTTTAGATGATGTAAATTATTTTAATCCTGTTTCCGAAAATTTCTATAGAACAATGGATCCTGATTTTTTGGCATATAAAAAATTTAGAGAAGTTCAGCCTAAAGGAACACATCTTTCTCATAAATTACACACAACAGTACCCGATCCTTTTTTTGAAACTAGATTATTAGATGATCTCGTCTCTGTAGAAAAAATTGACAAGGGTAAATTTAAAACCCCTAATTTGTATATGTCAGATACTGTGCCCTTTAGCGGGGCAGATCCTGTTAATCTACAATTTCTTTCAGCATATAAAAACACCCAGCTACAACCTTTATTAGAGAGTAAAATATATAGAGAATTACAAAAACCCATAGAGAAAAGAAACATTAAGTATTTGCAAGAGCTAGAACAACAAATGATAGATGCTAAAATTACAACAAGAATTTCAGATCCTATTCAAGGAGATGACAGGATATATGGCTATGTGGCAGAAACCATAGATCCTAACACAAGTTTTAAACACGGGGGTTTCGCTTCTATTGAAGAAGTGCTAGAATATTAAGATGGTTGAAAACGTAGATATTTTTGAGGAAACAGTAGAGGAAGAAATTCCTGTAGAAACTTCTGAAGAAATTCGAGGTAAACGGCGAGATAAAATTCTTCATAATTTGGAGAAATTATTAATAGGCACGGCCAACTGGACGGTTGGTGAAGCCACGATGCCTGCAGGTTGGGCAGTACAGTTGTTGAACTGGGGATCAAAAATTATGAATGGACCTGAAATTCCCAATCCAGCGGATCTCAATAATTTTATAGGTGCATTAGCGGAGAATGAATATCAAGGAGGACCAAAGGAAAAATTAGCTTGGTGGTTAGGAGGAGGTGCGGTAAATCTTATTTCAGGGGGAGTTGCTTACGATCTGGCACTTAATAAAATAAGAGCGGCTTATCCAAAATTATATACTAATTTAATAAAAATGTTTCCCTATAGTGTGGGACAAATTCACGGTCTTCATTTGGATGCTATTAGAAATACCAAAGATGCTCTTACTAAAGGGAAAAAAAATCTTGGGCCTAGAATTGCAAGAATAGCAAAAGATTTTTATAATAGATCAGTCCCTACATGGGGAACATGGAGACATATAGGTCGTAATACGCTTAACCTTCTAAAAGTAGGAGGAGGAGCTCTGGGGGTTGCATTGCCTACTTTGATGACTACACAGGCACAAGGAGACATCTATAGTGAGGGACCACTGGACGACATTGAGAGAAAAATCAAACGGGAAGCTATGAAAGCATTAGGTGTAGATCACACCCAATTAGAATATCAAGATTATGAAGGAACCGCGTTGGATGGCATTCTTCCGTCTCGATATGTGCTGGATGAGAAGACGGCAGGTGAATATCTTAAGAAGCATGGAGTATTTCCTTCGCCCTTTATTATTGATGACGAGGTTATTAACAAAGTTCATTTTGGTGATCTGGGAAGACCACAAACGCAAGAAGAAATTAACGAGGCTCAAAGTAAAATTTATATTGAACAACTTAGAAAAGAAAGTTTAAACCCTTCAGAGGCAAGAATGGAATTCTGGGATGAATTTGGTCAAGACTGGAAAGACTGGATGGCTGAAACAAAACTAGGTAAAGGAGCAACGTGGGTAAAAGAAAATGAACACTTACTGGGTAATATTGTTAGAAGCTTTATAGATCCAGGGGAAGATAAGGAAGTAGAGGTTTATGATATGTTTTCTCAAACTGTAGAAGGACAAGCAGCGGACCAAGCCGATAAAGCAGAAAATGAACAATTACGTGAAGATATGCTGAAAGTAAATACACTTCCTAGCTATGAAGAATTGTATAGTGAAGAGGGTAAATTTCCTCCTAAAAAAATGGGTTTCGGTGGTGATCCTAATGACTTAAGTTCAGGAATTGCGGGAGAGGATCCTTATTTTAATTTAAAAGAGTTGGATTTGGATGAAAGTGAATTTGAACCAATTGAAGGCCTTGACATTTTTGAGGAAGCAAAGAACAAAGGGTATAAAGAATATCAAGTAGCGGAAAATTTATTGGGTAAAGTTCCAATGTGGGCCATTGCTAACGTTGACAAAGCCAAAATGCTGTTACAAAAATTTACGAAGAATGAAAAAAAGAATTTAGACAATGTAAAAAATAAACTGGGAACAGAGGATGAAGTAACAAAAACAGTAGAGGATATAGATATTATTGATACGCCTTCAGGAGCAACAACGGTGGGAACTGTTAAAAATCAAAAAACAATTATAGATTCACCTGAAGATGCGGAAAAAGTATTTTACTCGGGTATTGAAGCACGGCTCATGGATCCTAATACGCCGAAGTCTTTTAATACTGCCGACGATTTTTTTGATTTTATTAATCGTAAAGGAGTAGGTAAAGCCGAAATTGACGATAATATCTTAAATCATTATATTCAAATTTCCCAAAAAAATAAAACCCCTCTTTTGACAAAAGACATGTTAAAAATTGTGCGTCAATCTCCTATGCGTAAGATTGAGTCCACGACTTATGGGAGTAAAAGGTATGGAGGAGATAAAGATCCAAAGTATCCAGGGTATCAAGAATCAGGAGCTCTGTCAGGAAGTTATCGAGAAGAAGTTTTATTTCTTGATCCAAAGTATTTACCGAATGATCCTAATCAATTACCAGGATCCGCTCATGATTTTGGAGAACGATATGTGATTGGTTGGACACGAAAAACAGATCGTAACGCAACCATTCCTGTTGAGAAAACCAAATTAGGTGTGGTTGATGCTATTGATGAAAAACAAATGCGAATGATTTCTAAAAATCAAAAGAAACTGAGTAAACAAATTGATGGCTTGTATGCTTCAGCCTACAGTAAATTACATAGAGCAGATAATGGGTTAGATTTAAAAGACATAGATGACCTTACTACTAGAGAAATTAAAGCTATTGTTAATCAATATAGTTTGGATCTACAAGATTTAGACGGACCTCTTCATAAACAAATATCTCAGTTTGAAACTAAATTTAACGCTGATCAATTAAAGCTTAATAAATATAACGAAGTGAGAGAGGGACAAAAAGTTGTCATAACAATGGCGGATGAAATCCAATCGGATATTCTTCAACAGGCAAAAAAGCTAGAAAATGATTTACGCGAACAATTAGCAGAGATACTTGACTTGCCAAAAGAACAGAGAATGCAGGAACTGTTTAAGCAACGAACATCTTACACAGGAAAAGCAAAAGGTGTGGAACCTGAAGTGTTACAATTCTACACACAAAATGAAAGTATATTCCGTCCGATGTTTCATACAGTGGAAGATATGCAAAAATTTGTAGACGATTTTAATATAAATAAGTTAGTTTTTGAGGAGCTATCAAAAGCAGGTCCTTCTCCTGATGCTGCCTTACTTAAAAAAGCTCAAAGGGCATTAGATAAAGAAACTAAAATGCTAGAAGAACTAGAAGTAGCATTAAGTGAAAATGCTATGAAACAGTTATTTCCAAATCTTCCATTTAAAAATCGCATGGAATGGGGGTCCGCTCTTGTTAAAAATGATTTAGCAAACGCCGCTAATTTACTTTACGGTCCTGATAAAATTCCTGGCGCCGCAACATGGTATGCCATCTCTCCTGCTAAGTTTATTAAAAAAAGATATAATCAAAAGGGAGGAACGGATACCCCGCTGGATCAAAGATCTGCAGAGACAAAAGGTGTAGGCACCGAAGAATTTTATGGAGGACCAGATTCTGTATCGACGACTATTGACAAATCAGGAACCCCAGCAACTAATCCTAATTATGGAAAACCTAAGCATTATACATCTACCTTAGAGAAAATATTAAGAACATTAGCTAAAGAAAACAATTCAGAAATTAAAATTATTAAAGTGGATGGGATGGGTGATGTTTATGCTATCAAGATTACACCAGAAATGTTATTACCTCATAAAACTCATAGAAAAGATGGAGGTATGGTGTATACTTCTGAATTAATTAATATATTTGAGGCAGCATAATGGCAATTGATAAACCTGTAGGCTTTGTTCCTGCTCAAGAAGAAGTAGCCGAACAAATAGTAGAACTAGGCGGTGAGCAGTTTGCCGATGGACTAACTCCAAATATAGAACTAATGCCAGATGGTTCAGCTATTGTTGGAGAACAAGAAAACCTAATAGAAACTACATTTGATATGAACTTAGCAGAAGCTCTTGATGATAATACATTAGGGCTAATTTCTAGTGAATTGCGTCAAGCCTTTGAGGATGATAAAGCTTCAAGAAAAGAATGGGAAGATACATATAAAAAAGGATTAGATCTTTTAGGATTTAAGTATCAAGAACGAACAATGCCTTTTGCTGGTGCGAGTTCCGTGACCCATCCAATGTTGTCCGAGGCTATCACTCAATTTCAAGCACAAGCTTATAAAGAATTATTGCCAGCGGGTGGTCCTGTTAATACACAAATTTTAGGAAATGTTACCAGACAAAAAGAAGAGCAGGCACAACGTGTAAAAGATTACATGAATTATCAAATTTCATATGAGATGGAAGAATATGATCCTGACATGGATTCTCTATTATTTTATTTACCTCTTTCAGGATCAGCTTTTAAAAAAGTTTATTATGATGAAGGATTACAACGAGCGGTTTCTAAATTTGTTCCTAGCGATGACTTATATGTTCCTTATCAAACCACAGATTTTCCTTCGTGTGAAAGAATTACACATGTTATTAGACGAACACAAAATGAAGTACGTAAACTACAAGTAGCGGGATTATACCGTGATGTAGATCTTCAGGTTTTTAATGACGAAACAGGATTACAAGAGCAAGAAAGTAAAATTTCTGGGGTACGAAAAAATTATAATGATGAAGATTATCAATTACTAGAGATCCATGTTGATTTAAACATTGAAGGTCTAGATAGTGAGGATGGCATTAAAGTTCCTTACATTGTAACTATCGATGAAGGGTCAGGACATGTTTTATCCATTTACCGAAACTATGAAGAACAGGATCAACAAAAAAAGAAACGTCAGTATTTTGTACACTATAAGTTCTTACCTGGTTTTAGTTTTTATGGCTTTGGCCTTATTCACATGCTCGGAGGTCTCTCAAGAACGGCCACCTCAGCTCTTAGACAACTTATCGATGCAGGTACACTGTCCAATCTCCCTGCGGGTTTCAAGGCTCGTGGATTGCGAGTTAAAGACGACGATAATCCCCTCCAACCAGGAGAATTCAGAGATGTAGATGCACCTGGAGGAAATCTTAGGGAAGGATTAGTTCCTCTTCCTTATAAAGAACCAAGTCAAACATTATTTCAATTATTAGGATTTTGTGTAGAAGCAGGATCACGGTTTGCGGCGATTGCTGATCAAAAAGTTGGTGAAGCGGCACAAGCAGGAGCTCCTGTTGGAACAACCATGGCATTATTAGAACGTGGTTCGCGCATTATGTCTGCTATTCATAAACGTTTACACTATGCACAAAAAATAGAATTTAAATTATTGGCAAAAATATTTTCGGAATCTCTTTCTCCAAGGTATCCTTATGAGGTTGGAAAAGACGCCGTTCCAAGTTTAAAAGTTGAAGATTTTAGTGATGATATAGATATTATTCCTGTTTCTGATCCTAATATATTTTCTATGTCACAACGAGTGACATTAGCACAAACCCAATTACAATTAGCCCAAGCGGATCCAGGAGCCCATAATATGTATGAAGCATATAGAAGAATGTATCAAGCTTTGGGTGTAAAAGATATTGATGTTATTTTACCTATTCCTCCCGAACCACAACCAATGGATCCTGGATTAGAAAATGCATCAGCTTTAAAAGGTTCACAATTAACCGCATTTAGAGGGCAAAATCAGGTTGCTCATATTGATGCACATAGAGCCTTTATGACTTCTATTTTAGTAAAAAATACTCCTCCAGTAATGGCAATTTTACAAGGTCATATTATGGATCATGTTAGTATTCAAGCAAGAGAAGAAGTGGAAGATGATAATAAAGCGGAAATAGAACAAGTTACGGCACAATATGGAGGTCAACTACCAGAACAATTACAATTCCAGTTCCAAGAAATGATAGAACAGCAGGTTGCAGAGAAAATTGCTATTATGACTGAAGAAATGGTTGGTGAAGAACTAGAAATGATGCAAGTATTAAATCAAGATCCTCTGGTTGACCTTAAACAACAAGAAATTAATCTTCGTTCAGAAGATATAGAGCGAAAAACTATGGTTGATGAAGCAAAAATTGGTATTGATGAGCAAAAATTACGACAAGATGCAAAAATTGCGCAAGATCGTATTGATTCTCAGGAAGATATTGCTCAATTACGTGCAAATGTAAATTTAACAAAACAAAAAGAAATAGAAAAAAGTAAAAAAAGACCTCGAACAGTAGATGTCAATAAAAATATTAGATATGATAACTAATCTCGGGGTTGTAAAAGTGCAAAATAAGACTAATGTTATGACTATGACAGAAGGTGAAATACAATTAAAGAAATATTATGACAACCTATTAATCATGGCAGAAAAAACTTCCAAAACTGACCAAGATAGTATACTTTTAGCAGGAGCTATGATGGCTGTTGCTCGTGTGTTGTATTTTCATACTTTAAATGCACCAGAAGCGGAGCATATTATAGAAGCAAACACGTTTGATTTTATTGATTTAATCAAACCAACGATACATTAAGGAGAAAAAATGGTAACAACACCTAAACCAAAATATGTAAATGGATCCAAATATCCTAACGCTAAAATGACCATCTCCAATGATCTAAATCCTTATGCAGGACCAACAGTCAACAAAAATTATGCTCCTTCTACAGCAGCTATGAGAGTTGAAGGACCTGTAAAGATAGATAATTTAGGTAGTGGACCAAAAGGTCAACGTAGCAAGGAACAAATTAAAAAAGTTCCTTTTAAAGGCGTATTTTAAGTTTTAAATGAATTGCGAATGCAAAAATTGTGATCACGGCTGTCACTGTAGTGATGGCGGTTCTTGTCAATCATGTGATTGCAAAAATTGTGAACATGCTGTAGGGTAACGTCTTTAAAAAAGGAGGTTTCTATGAAACTTTTAAAAGATCTATGGGCTCACTTAAAAGAGTGGTCGGATTGGTCCATGAAAGATTGGATCAAAGCAGGCATTGTGGCTATCGTAGTTCTGTTCATTGTTTATAAAATGACAGGCGGCGGTGCATAGTGCTTCAGCTTCTCAGCGGCTTATTAGGCGGAAAAGATGGTGCCTTAAAAACAATATCAAAAGTCGTTGACGATTTACATACTTCAGAAGAAGAGAAATTAGATAAAAAAATTTTAATGCAACGCATTCAGCAAAAACTTGCTGAAAAGCAATTGGATGTAAATGCAAAAGAGGCTTCCCACCGCTCCGTTTTCGTGAGCGGCTGGCGCCCCGCGATCGGATGGACAGGAGCGTTTGCTTTAATGTTTGAATTTATTCTCTCGCCAACGATGGAATGGTATGCTAAATTCTCAGGATTAAATTTAATAGCCCCTGAAATTCAAACTGGGCCCCTTCTAGCAATTGTCACTTCAATGCTCGGAGTTGCAGGCCTCCGCAGTTTTGAAAAAACCAAGGGCTTAACAAAATAGGAGAGAGTTATGGCCAATACTAGCAGAATGAATAGACTCGAAGAGCTTGGTCGAGTTGATGCAGAAAAAGCATATACTAAAAAAGGTAAAAAAAATCTTAAAGCAGAGAAAAAAAGAGTTGTTGGAGAATTAAAAAGAAACTATGGCGGAAGCATGGGCGGTGGAATGAACCCAAGAGGTTGGTCACCCGATCCCACTGTGCAAAGCGTAGTTGGTTATAATCCTAATCGACCTATGAGAGGCGGAGGCGTTGCAAAAAGAGGAATGGGCATTGCTAAAGCTAAAGGGGGATCAATTAAACGTCGCGGAGGCGGAATAGCCAAACGTGGAATGGGCATTGCTAAATAGGAGGTAATCATGACTGACTGGATCGTAAGGAAAACGGGAAAAATTGTAAAGGAAACAAAAGATCCTGTTACAAGAAGGGAAGAAATCACGAAAAAAGAAAAGACAAAGAAAAAAAGAGATGCAGAAAAGAAGAAGTTAATGGATAAATTAACTGGTCTTGGACATTCGCTAGCATCACTTGCAGGAAAAAGTTTAGCTCAATTAAGAAAACTGCTTCTGAAAGGTCCTCAAACGGGACAAATTGAAGGAGAAGAAACAACTTCTAAGTACCTCCAAAAGAAAGAAAACTTGAAAAAATTAGTGCCAAAAACAGGTGGAGCCCTTAAACGCAGAGGCGGCGGTATTGCAAAACGTGGGTTTGGAATAGCGAAATGACCGTGAAAACCGATACAGGAGAAAGGGTAAATAAAACATACTTAGCTAGCATATTAGCAAAAGTAACAGATTTTTCACAATCAGAATTAATGGAAAAATCATTAGCCGAACTAAAAAGAATGAAAAAACGTAGATTACAAGATTTTGCTCAAGTAGCTTCAGGAAATAAAACAGGCGGAGTCATTAGACGCCGAGGTGGAGGTATTGCAAAACGTGGAATGGGTATTGCGAAATAATGGCAATTCCTAAAGGACCAGGAATGGGTGTTAGACAACGCATAGCTAATGCTGCAAACTTGGGAAGAAATATTGCAAGAAAACCTATTGGTGATCCAACAGGTCAAGGTTTAAAAGGTAAAACTTTAACAGGTGGAGCAATGCAAACGAAAAGAAATGTGGGAACACAAGTTCTTGAAACACGAAAGAAAAAAGGTGGAATGGTAAAAAGTTCTGCTCAAACTTCTGTTATTCGAGGTGCACAAGCACCAGGTTCTAGAGAAGGATCTACTATTAAAGGACCCAAAGCAAAAGGCTCTAGAGAAGGATCTGTTATTAAAGCTCAAGATGGAAAATGGATTCAAAAAGCCATTAAAAAACCAGGAGCATTACGTGCTTCCATGGATATAAAAAAAGGAAAGAAAATTCCTGCAAAAAAATTAAACGCCGCTGCTAAAAAAGGCGGTAAGCTTGGACAGAGAGCTCGATTAGCGAAAACTCTTAAAAGTTTTAAATAAGGAGAAATAATGGCAAAATTAACACCCCTTCAAAAAGTTCAAAAAGAACTAGATAAACTTGCTGCTCTTCATGCAAAAGAAGAAGCGATCGTTGGAAAGATTGAAGAAATTATTGAAGAAGCTGAAAATGACGAATAAATAATGCCTTTCAAGTCTGAAAAGCAAAAGAAGTATTTATTTGCAAATAAACCAGAAATAGCTAAAAGGTGGGCAAAGAGATATAAAAATGGTGGAGTAGTAATTGTGAAGCCGAGAGGATTTGGAAGAATGTTAGCAAGTAAAAGACCACGAACAAAGATTTACGTTTAATGTCAGAAGTTTTAAAAAAAAGAATAAAGGATCATGAAGGGTTTATTGCAAAACCTTATCTAGATTCATTAGGAAAGGCCACCATAGGCTACGGCCATCTCATTACCGATGAGGATAATTTTGAAAACGGTAAAGAATATTCTAAAAATGAATTACTAAAATTATTTGATAAAGATTTTGCAAAAGCAGAAATGGGTTCTAACCAATTAGTTGGTCATATTCAAGAATTACATATTGAAGCAAAAAATATAGTAACGGAAATGGTGTTTCAATTGGGTACCCAGGGTGTAAGAAATTTTAAGAATATGATTTCTGCTTTGGAAGATCGTGATTACTCTCGTGCCAGTGCAGAGATGCTTGACTCGAAATGGAATGCACAAACCCCAAATCGCTGTCAAAATTTAGCAAAAATAATGGGAACATGCGTTTAGAAAATTTTTTTACATATTACAAAAAACAATTAATCAGTAGACAAGACCAAGTAAAAGAAGCTATATTACAAGGTGTAAAAAATTGGGAGGAATATAGGTATTTAACAGGCAAGTTACATGCCTTACAACAAGAAGTACAGGAACTCACGGACCTGCTAAAGAAAACGGAGCTAGAAGATGAATAAACCTAAATTAATTCTCCCAAAACACGTATGGGATATTAAAACCCCTGAAAAAGCAAAAAAAGAATTAGAAAAAGTACCACAACCCTGTGGTTTTAGAATGGTATTATATCCTTTAAAACTAGAGAGTAAAACTTCAGGAGGATTACATCTTACTGATGACACAGTAGAACAATCTCAAATTGCTACAAATGTTTGTAAGGTTTTAAGAATGGGAACAAGTTGTTATAAAGATAAAGAAAGATTTCCTGACGGTCCTTGGTGTAAAGAAGGTGATTGGGTTCTCATTACAAGATATGCAGGATCTCGTATTAAAATAGACGGAGGTGAACTTAGAATAATCAACGATGATGAAATACTGGCTGTCATTGATGATCCTAGAGATATTTTGCCAGCAAACATTTTATAACATGGAGGTACCATGCCAGAAGCAATAACACCATCATCAGAAAAACTTGTTCCTATTGATACGACAGGAAATTCTGTTGATGTAACACTTAAAGATGAAGAAAAGGGAGTTGTAGAAACAACGGAGCAAGATGCTCCTATTGTTGAAGTTAAAGAAGAAACAACCGTTGAGGTAGAAGCTCCTGAAACAAAAATAAAAGAAGTAAAAGAAACAAAAGAAGAAGAACTCGAAGAATATAGTGCTACTGTAAAAAAACGTATTGATAAGTTAACTAAAAAAATGCGTGAAGCAGAACGCCGTGAACAAGCGGCAGTTGATTATGCAAAAAATGTTAAAGAAGAAAATGAAAAAATAAAATCTTCTAGTCTTGTTCAAAACGATTCAATGTTGGTTGAAAGAGAAAAGGCACTCGTTAATCAAAAAGAATTTGCTAAAAGAGCACTTGAAGCTGCAATTAATGCAAATGATGTAGAAAAACAAGTTGCTGCAAATCAGGAAATTGCTCGTTTAACTATAGAAGATGAACGTTTAAAAGTTTCAAAAGCCAAGGCTTTACAAAGAAAAGCTGTTCTAGAAAAAGAAAAAGAATCCATAGATAATCAAGTAAATAAAAGTATTGATGAACATAAACAGCCCGAAGTTACTTCTGATCCCAAAGCTGTGGCTTGGGCTTCAAAAAATCAATGGTTTGGAAATGATAATGCAATGACCTATACAGCTTATGATATTCATACGAAATTAGTGCAAGAAGGTATTGATCCTAGAGACGATGAGTATTATAGTGAAATAGACAAACGTATACGACACGAGTTTCCCCATAAATTTTCGGATGGAGGGGATGTTAGTAAGCCGAAACAAAAAGTTGCTTCGGTTGTACGAAAATCGTCCTCAGGACGCCGCACTGTGAGACTCACACCTTCACAAGTCGCTATCGCAAAAAAATTAGGTGTGCCCTTGGAAGAGTACGCAAAACACGTGAAGGAGGCGTAATATGAATACTGAAAAAAAAGTTGAACACATTAAAAAGACCTCGCGCAAAGCTGAAACCCGTGAAAAGGTTGCTCGTAAAAGAGGATGGGTTCCTCCATCAAGCTTAGAAGCACCCGATCCGCCTGAAGGATTTCACCACAGATGGGTTCGAGCTGAATTTAGAGGAGAGGCCGATGAAAAAAATATCATGGGACGACTTCGTTCAGGTTACGAATTTGTTATGTTAAGTGAATATCCCGATCGCTTAGATTTACCATCTGTTTCGGATGGAAAATATAAAGGTGTTATAGGAGTTGGTGGATTATTATTAATGCGATGTCCGATCGAGGTAAAAGAAGATAGAGACGCTTACTTCAGGCGCTTAACCGACGAACAACAAGCATCGATAGATAATGATCTAATGAAAACCGAGCATCCAGCAATGCCAATATCAAAAGATAGGCAAAGCAGAGTAACATTTGGTGGAAAAAAAGACTAATAAGTAGGATTTTTGACTGCCAAAGCTATTAAAAGGATGACAATATGGCAAATGTTGACAGTGCTTTTGGGTTAATTCCCATAGCAAAAGTAGGTCAAAATCCAAATAATGGTGGTTTAACTCAATACACAATCGGTGACAATCAAAGTACAGCTATTTTTACAGGGGACCCCGTTACATATAAAGACGATGGAACTGTCGAAGTAGCAACTGCGAGTACCGCATTTTGTGGTGTTTTTAGGGGATGTTTTTATACTGATCCTTCAACAAGTAAACCAACATGGAGAGCATATTTTCCTGCGACTACATCACCTGGTGATGCCGTAGGATTTATTGTGGATGATCCAATGCAATCTTTTATTGCACAACAAGATTCTGTTGTAAGCAATATAGTTGCAGCAAATTTAAATGAAAATGCTAATCTCATTTTCAACGCTGGTAACACCACTACGGGTGTTTCTGGTGTAGAAATAGATTCAAGTTCAGCCGCTATCACTGCGACTCATCAAGTGAGATTGATTAGTTTTTGGGATGTTCCCAGCAACGATGCCACTGCTAATAACAGTGTCATAGTTGTTAAAATTAACAATCATCAACTTATGGCTCACACTGGTACTGCAGGCGTATAATAGGAAAGGGAATTAGTTATGGCAATTAATAGAGCCCAGCTCGCCAAAGAGCTGGAACCTGGACTGAACGCCTTGTTTGGACTAGAGTATAAAAGATACGAAAACGAAGCCGCACAAATTTTTAGTCAAGAATCTTCTGACAGAGCTTTTGAAGAAGAAGTAATGTTAGTAGGTTTTGGTGAAGCGGCAGTTAAACCTGAAGGTTCTGCAGTAGCATTTGATACTGCAAAAGAATCTTTCACTGCAAGATATGTTCACGATACAATCGCACTTGCGTTTGCGTTAACAGAAGAAGCAGTAGAAGATAACCTTTATGATACTTTATCTGCTCGTTACACTAAAGCACTAGCTAGATCGATGGCTTACACTAAACAAGTTAGAGGAGCGAATGTATTAAACAATGCGTTTTCTGTAACTGGCGGTGACGGTGTTACATTAGCAAGCACAGCTCACCCAACAACTTTTGGTGGAACTTTTTCCAACAGAAGTGCTACTGATGCGGATATTAATGAAACCTCATTAGAACAAGCGATGATTGACATTGCTGGTTTTATCGACGAAAGAGGGTTAAAAATTGCAATGAACGGAAGAAAATTAATTATTCCAGTAAACATTCAATTTGTAGTTGATAGAATTTTAAATTCTACTCTTAGAGTTGGTACTGCTGACAATGACATCAACGCACTCAGAAATATGGGCATGTTACCAGAAGGTTATACAGTTAATCACTATTTAACTGATACTGATGCATGGTACGTAAAAACTGATTGTCCTAATGGATTAAAACACTTTGTTAGAGCTGCCCTTGCTACAGGCATGGAAGGTGACTTTGACACAGGAAATATGAGATACAAAGCTCGTGAGAGATATAGCTTTGGTTACTCTGATCCTCGTTGTGTTTATGCATCACAAGGTAGTTAAGATAAACTTACACTGGATCCTCCCAGATACGAAGAAGGCGGTTGCAAGACCGCCTTTTTTGTTTTATAAATTCCTTTAATGTTAATGTTGGTAAATAGTCATAAGGACTATTTACTGGTCATATTTTAAAAGGAGACTGACATGACAACACATTTTAATAATGGCGTTACTAACGTGGTTAAAGATAAAAGCCCGTTAAAGAACGCAATGATGCCTGATCCATTTCCCGTTACCAACACACAAGGTGGGGGATATGATTTCTTAGGCCAAACTTCGTTTATGGATGATTTTTATTCAGCCATTACAAGAACAA